>CEQG01092291.1_pt1 | contig 15199 bp, 13 predicted proteins | sample 350301 | NCBI WGS metagenome assembly CEQG01 (sample SAMEA2621242, study PRJEB7988) | marine metagenome | isolation source: saline water (ENVO:00002010), including | reverse complement strand
CATCGTCTGAAGCACCTGAAATCGTCACGTTGTTACTGTTGATGTTTAACCGGCGAAAAACTTGATAGTTGCCCGGTTCCAACACTATATGTTTAATTTGTCCTAAATTCAGGTACGACACTGCTTTTTGGAGTTCATCAGAGTTTTTAACACTTATGGATTCGTGTGGTTTTGAAAAAGCAGAACATATTGACGCGACAAAAAACAGGGAAAGGAGCAACGTCTTTTTAAAGTTGTTAGTAATCATCATCTATAGCTTTAATTTAAAAGATACTCACTCTTATCACCAATTTTTAGTTTGCAGGTATATACATTTCACTTCGTGTCATGAGCCTTAAAAATCAGATGGTAGCATTTGATCGATAGACACGGAATCAAGTTTGATAACTAAACTAATTACTAGTTAATTCAAATACCCATATCAAAGGTTGGCTCTCATATTCGCTTTGTGTTGAATCTAAATTGTCAATAGAAAGATAAAGGTGATTGGTTCGGTGATTGAAATCAGCCCCTTTAATTAGGTGGCGATGATTCAACAACGGCAATCTGCCATACTCTATTGGTTTGACCTCATGAGGTTCAATAGCTCCAGCAAAGGACTTTTTTATATCTGAAACAGAGTAAATCCAAAAATAGTTATAATAATCCTTGTAATCTATTGCGCAGTAACCGCCACATTGACGCCCATTTTTTTGTGTTATTTTGTATCCCACGCCACTGTCGTGGCCACCACTGTGCCCTATTACTATATACTTACTTTGGTCAGGGCTAATAAAACCGAATGCCGCATACGACAATTCCGTCCATAGATCATTTTTACCATTTTTATTGTTTAAGCTTGGGTGAAGTGGGTTATCTAGAGAGTAATCAATCAATGGCTCCATAACCAGTGTGAGACCTTTTGGTTTTACGTTCTCTAAAAAATATGGAAACCACGTAAATAGCGTTGGACCTATACTATGCCTTGCATTTATTGGAATATTGCTTGCCGAACCTGCTATATACGGTGCGTCTAGTTCTTTAGATAAGGGGGCAGGTACTTCGCTCATCCAGCCTGCGGCATGACTTTTGGCGGAAATGGAGAAAAAACCAACTTGTTTTGCTTGTTCTAGATTTGTATTATTGTTTAATAAAACCAAAAAGTTGTTATTGTCAGTATTGGCATCATAGTATTCGTCAGTCATCACTAGTAAGTGCTCATCAAGTGTTTCTATACCTGTTATTCGATTTACACTACCTGGAAATTTATTTTGAGGATTGATTTTAACGAATGGACTTAAGTTTTCTGCTATCGGAAGTGTGTTTATATCCCCAAACCCCGGTTCATCGCTCAGTAAATAACTTCCCAAGCCGAAATGCTGCGCATGGCCGGCTATAAATAATACTCTATCGTCATTCGATACAGCGATAGGGCCCGCAGAATAAGCAGGACGAGATATACCAACAGTCCCTGCCTTTAATCTATAGGCCCCTTTACTTGTTAAAGTGAATTGTTCACCCAGTGAAACGCTTGATTCTTCAACATGCAGCGGAGTAGCCGATACAAAGCGGAGCACCATGAAGGAAAGACTAATAAAGAAACAGAGTAGTTTTAGGTGCCATCGCATAATATGATTTATGTAAATAAAGTTTCTGATACTATATATAGAAATTGAATCGTTTTCCAAATTCTCTTAATGCGCAGTCTGAAGCTAAAACAAACTTCGAATGTAACCCACAATGAGTATGCCAAGCCTGGCTATTATATATAGACTTATGGGGTATTGATGATAACCTTTGGGTCGAATTCCAAATTGCGTATTGCCACATTGGTAGCTTATTGAAAATAATTCAAAATACTTCAATCAAGAGAGTAAGCCTTGTTAAACGTTATCTTTTTCTTTTCATTATTTCCTGTTGCAGGAATCCTAAGTGCCAAGCGTTCGCTCGCGTTTCTCTTTGTTTTGTACCAATTTATCTATTTTGTAAACCCACAGACAAAATGGTGGCGAAATTTAGTACCTGATCTCTCTTATTCGTTTTACATCGTGCTTATCTTGCTCATCATAACCATTTTAAAATGGCCCAGGTTAGAGAATAAAATATGGAAGTCACCTCCGTTGATATATTTAACGGGAATTGGCTTGCTGTATTTGGCTGCTTCTCCTTATGCTGTATTTCCTCTTATACATAATATTGCGGTTGATGCCATTATAACAGCAGTGATCATTGTTCTTTTGGTTTATAAGTTATGTGACACGCCTGATTTTCTGAGCATCATAATGAAGGGTTACGTTTTTTCGGCTACCTATATGGGCTACTACATCACGCAGTTTGGTCGGACAAGTGGTGGACGATACTCTGGTGGCGGAATGGTCGATGCACCTGACGAAAATGCTATTGCCGCGGCGATAGCGCCAGCGCTTATACTATGCGGCTACTATATATGGCGAGAGACGAAGAGTTTTAAAATTATTTATCTACTGTGTGCTGGCTTATTGGCAAATGGTTTGGTTCAGATTGGCAGTAGAGGTTCATTTCTTGGTGTCGCTGTTGGCGCAATGTTATTCTTTGTATTTCTGTACTTTTCAAAAGCACAAGTCAAATCTCAAAAAGCAAAAGTGGTCGGTATGGTTTTGGTAGCATTATCAGCAATACCTTTCGTAACGGACAGTCTATTTTGGGAAAGGTTTTTTTCGATCAATGAACAGAAAATAGAGCAAACTGAAAAAGAATCTGGCGCCACAAGAATATATTTTTGGAAAGCGGCAGTAGCTATGTCGTTTGATTATCCATTTGGTACTGGAGCGAGTGGCTTTATTTATCATTCACCTAACTATATTGATGAAAATGTAAATACAGGTAAATCGCGAAACCGTGCTGTTCACTCTACTTGGTTTGAAGTGCTTTCCGAAATCGGTTATCCAGGCTTTTTATGCGTTTTAGCGTTAATTGTGAAGTCGTTCTCATGTTTGAAAGTAGCTGCACGAGAATGCCATAAACGGAACGACGTAGACGGAGCACAACTAATGGTTGCTCTAGGTTGTGCGTTTGTAAGTTTCTTAGTTGCAATAACGTTTTTAAATCGGATACGCGCCGAAATATTATACTGGTTGGTGCTCTTCATTGCATGCGCTTACAATTTGTACGTTATTAAACCAGGTTTGAAAGAAAATCTTAACAGAGAAGGTAAGCAGAAAGGAGCTTTAAAGTGACCTTACCGAATTTTATATGCATTGGTGCACAAAGGGCCGGAACTACGTGGCTTCATGACTGCCTAAACGAGCATCCAGAGGTGTACGTTCCTGAAAAAAAAGAGCTACATTTTTTCAATTCTAACTACTCGAAGGGAATAGAGCACTATGCGACAGAGTTTGAACGTAGCAACCCTGGTCATCGAGCGATTGGTGAAGTAACTCCTAACTACTATCACGATATTGATGCGCTGAAGAGAATGAAGGATACAATTCCAGACGCTAAAATCGTGTTTATTATTAGAGAACCGGTTGCTAGAAGCTATTCTCACTACCAGTTATTATCGACAACGCGCTGTAAAGGGCTTAGTTTCCAAGAGGCCATGGCGCAAGTACCTATAATTAGTGAGCTAAGTCTTCAAGGTAAGTATATTAAAAATGTGTTGAGTATATTCCCTAAGAATCAAGTTCTTATTTGTCTTTACGACGACCTGGAACAGAAACCACATGATTTTTTCAAGAATATACTTTGTTTCTTGGGTGTTAATGAGTATTTTACTCCTTCTGTACTAAACGAACGAGTCAATCGAATCATTTTTCCCAATCTACAAAATGCGATGGATAAAATTGGGTTAAAATTCGTTATCGAAATGATAAAGAAAACACCCATTGGCGCATTAATTAAGAAAAAGTACAACGAAAGTGGTAGAAAGTCAGTATCGCTAAATCAAAAAGCTTATAAAAATGTTTTTAGCAGCGATGTAACCTTGATAGAAGAACTCACGGGATTTAACTTAGAGAATTGGCGATAGTTGTTAGTGAAACTGTTATTTTTCTGTCCACTTCCCCCATTAATGACACAGAGCCAAACTAGGATTTTCCAGTTTTGCTCGGTAAGCTTCCGCAGCCAGGTTACCCAGACTTTCATGTGTTTGTTTTTCGTTATAATCCAGTCGTCGCCGTACCAAGCGATTTTGCCGTGGCTTACTTGGCTGAATATAGACCAGCTCAATATTATTAGTTTCACACCAATCTATCAGCGTCGTCGGAATTAGCTCTGGTCCAGTATCCAAACGCACCTGAATGGGCATCTGCCTTTAGCTACTCTAACACGCGTACGACACGGCCAGCTGGCAAAGACCTATTGACTTCAATAGCAACTCACTCCCGCGTGCCTTCACCCACTTCATTCAGTGTTCTGAACTGTTTACCGCAATACAAAGTGTAGTGCATGAAGTCCAATACCCATTGATAATTCGCCTGATCTAGCACATCTAATGGCTGGGCTAGTTGATTGGGCAGTACTCGTTAGGTTCTGCGTCTCAGGTTCAATCCCATCTGGCAGTATTGAATCCCGTTATGCTGAATCGATTATTCTTAGAATAGTTTCGTGCCACTGTTTTTTGCAATGCTCCAAGGAGTAATTTTTGTCGTAGAATGAAATAAGGTGAGGCTTTAAACTTTCTTTTTCTGCTAGCAGCTTGTTGATACTCTTCTCGATTCCTTTTATGTCATTAAAATCATGGATAACTACTCCTTCGCAGTTGCTGAATTGCCTAAATGCCGGTATGTCTGAAAGAACGCACGGAATTCCTGCGCTCATTGCCTCTATAACAACTAAACCAAAAGTCTCAAACTCACTCAAGAAAACAAGCACGTCAAAACTATTAAATATCTTTTCTTTATCTTTTTCCCAATCGTGTAAATGAACTTTATCAGTTTGGAATTCTTGATTGCTTGTTGACCAGAGGTGTATCTCTTTTGCGTTTGAGGCTTGGCCCGCTATAATTGTGATTTTAGCTCTCTTTCTTCTTTCATCAAGATTGCCTACACAGCCAATATTATAAGTGTGATTTGATTTAAAAATTTTATTTGTAGTATTCGGGATGACAAAATAACGCCCGATATCTAACTTGTAAGAGTCCTGTTGTATTTCGCTCACAAAATGAATATGTTGGCCGACACTTAACACATTATCTATATGACTTTGTTGAAGGCCATGAAGAATATCTTTGAAGCCATGTATCGATGTAATTATCTTATTTGCAGGAAAGTTGGAATATAACTTCGGATCAGCAGATAGGTCAGTTATCAGGATATCTACGTCGTTTGAAATTGAATTTGTAATGCCTATCTTTTTGGATAATAGCACATTGAGATAACTGGTCGGTGAAAAAATGGCTTTTACTTCGAAAGATTCAATTTCTGCAAGTAAGTTGGCAATGCTAGAAATAGCTATATTCCCGCCTGACTTTCCTGTGTAACCTACAATAAATAGAATGTTAATTGAGTCCTTTCTTATTTTTTTTCTTAACAATATTTTTCGTTTAAAATAGAGAAATGCTAGCTTTAAATCTTCAGCTTTATTTTTTAGTTGCCAATACATAATTTGCTCGTAAATTGAGATAATAAGTGCACCGCTCATGGTTAAACGGTGACAAGACGATCAACTGTCTGCCGATCGTATTCTAAAGTCGCCAAACGAATAGAATTATTACCATGAGTTACACGCAGTTGAGCGAAGGACAAAGATACCAGATAGATGCCCACTTACGCGAGGGTTTCAGTTATCGAGAAATTAGTAAATGCCTGAAAAAGAGTCATAGCATTATCAGTCGCGAAGTCAGGTGTAACAGAATTAGAGGTAGTCATAACTTACCCGAAGTTACTCAAGCCAAAGATTTAAAGCGACGATTTCATGCTGCGAAATATACGATGCCAGACATGACAGTGACTTTTATAGAATTCGGATTGGAACAAAAATGGAGTCCAGAGCAAATAGCTGGTGTGGGTCAAATTATTGGTCATCCGGTAAGCGATGAATGTATTTATGGTTATGTAAAAAGCGATAAACTAAGCAGTGGCAAACTCTATAAACAGCTCCGTCACGGTCGTCGTAAGTACCGTAAAGGCGGGAGCACGAAGCGTGTGATTATTCCAAATCGCGTTGGCATAGAGTGTCGCCCCGTTATTGTGAGCAAGAAGAAACTGTTCGGCGATTGGGAAGCCGATACGGTTTTGGGTGAGCGAGGAATAGGCGCGATTGTGAGCCTTGTTTAACGAAAAAGTAAGCTATTTCGGATAAGAAAAGTGCCAGCGAAAAGCGCGGCGGATGTGGCTAAAGCTATGCTCAGTATGCTGTGGAAATACCGGAGCCATGTTCGCACAATCACAGCGGAGAATGGCAGCGAGTTCTATGACCATGAGATAGTAGCCGAGAAGTTGAAAGCAAATATTTACTTCACGTACCCTTATTCATCATGGGACGTCGATTCAATGAAAACTTCAACGGTCTGCTGCACCAGAGAGCACAAAAAATATGAAAATAAGTGGATGAAACGCTATTTTTCTTTTAATCAATTTAATATTATTGCAACATTCGAAAGCGGTTAAGGGCGAACGAATTGAAAATTTCTATTGTTTTTGCGACGCATAATGGTAGTTACACTATTGATCGGGTATTGACGAGCTATAAATTATTGGTTTGTCCTCCAAATTTCTCTTGGGAAATAATTGTTGTAGACAATAACAGCACTGACAACACTTGGGAAATATTAGAGAGCTTTAAAAAAGAACTCCCGATTAAATTGTTAAAAGAACCTAAAGCGGGAAAAAACTCAGCGCTTAACAAAGCGCTCCATGAACCTCTGGGTGATATAATTATATTCACTGATGACGATGTATTACCACATGAAAATTGGTTGGTAGCCTATGCTGAGTTGTTTGAAGAGCAGCCAGAATTTAATTTATTTGGGGGAAGAATTCTCCCCTATTGGGAAGCTGCACCACCTAATGGCTTACTTGAAGCAATTCCAGTGCACGTAGCGTTTGCACTTACCGCTGAGAGCGAGAAAACTGGCCCAATAAAAGCTGGCAAAATATACGGTCCAAATATGGCCGTGAGAAAAGAGGTTTTTACACAAGGTTTGCGATTTAATGAAATGATAGGCCCAAGTGGAAAAAACTATATAATGGGTAGTGAGACCGATTTTCTGCAACGAGCGGAGCAAGAAGGTCATAAAGCTTATTTTAGTCTTTCTAGCACGGTACAACATATCATTCGGCCATGGCAATACGAAAAAAAGTGGCTAAAAAATAGAGCTTTTAAATTCGGTAGGGCAATTGTTCACGATCAGAAACGGCACAAAAACTTAGCTGAACACTCGCTTTTTTTTGGTTATCCACGCTGGGGACTTCCAAAGTTAGTAGAACTATATTTTCAAGTATGTTTAGCTTGCCTACGCAATGACAGCTTCAAAAAATATCAAAAAAATTGGGAATATAATATGAATAAGGGGTTTCTGTCTGAATACAAAAAATGGGTAATGCACTAGTAAATTAGTAAAGGCAGTCTAAGAGAAAATCGCCGATTTTATTGCTTATTATTTTCTTTTATAACAGCTTCGTGTAAAAGCGAAAAAGTTAACGCTCTGAATCTGTTCATGATAATTAACATCTCCCTAGCTAAGTGTAAGCTAGTGCAAATATTTTTCTTGCGTAGAAAAATCAAATAGGAACAGGATGCGCTGTATAATAAAGCAGTATATTGCATTAATTTTTAATCTGATATTCGATGCTTCGTAATAATATTTTCTACACAATTAAACTGAAAAAATGTTAAAGGGAAACTAGTTTTTATTTGTGAAGTTTCCCATTATTGATTTTAAAACTATAGCTGCAGGTTGCTTGCTAAGCAACACAAACCAAGTAGCCATAGTGAGCAATATCACAGCAATATATAGCGTAATATTATTCTGCCATTCTGGTGCAAAAGTACGAGTTAATGCAACAGGCGAAATTGAAATGAAAGTGCAAAGCAAAGGTTTAAAAAGCCATGACAAGTAAGTTTTTATGGGTATTTGCAGTTCGCTGTTAATTAGTGGTAAGTACATCGAGGTTCTTAGCACTGTATTAACAACTGCTACGGAGATTAACATAGCTTCAATTCCATAGTGTGCAGTCAGTAATAAAATAGTGATTCGAGAAATGTTTGAAGCTACTTCAATCCGCATTACTGATTTTGCTAAACCGAGCCCCATTAGAATTGGATTAATATGCTGAAAAATGGAATAGCCCAATCTTGAGATGCATAAAATAATTAGTAGGTCAGTGACTTCTAACCATTGCTCACCAAGCAATATATAGATTACAGGATCGCTTAAAAGCCCCAAAAGCATAAAAAAAGGCCAGGCAAAGTTTAGTTGAACATTGGTTATTGTTTTAATACTGCGTATTACTTCTCGATTGTTGCTCCGCTTTGTACTTGCAATCAAGGGCGAAATTACTTGGGCCATTGCATCAAAAAATAGCTTATTAAACATAGTCACTACGCTGTTTGCTTTACTTAAGAAACCTAAAATTTCCATCGTATAAAGCTTACCTACAATTAATTCACTTGAATAATTGCCTAACTGACCGAATATGTTCGATGTGCCTGAATATTTTGAATAGTGGAAAACGTCGCCAAAATGTTTAAGTGACGGGCTTCTAGGGACAATGCTAGGTCTAAATGCTTGAATGAGAACGATATAAGATATCGTCTGTGCTAATGCACCATAAACCAGCGACATTGCTCCATAACCACTAAAGGCAAGGTATATCATTACTGCTGAGGACAAAATTGAACTAGCGAGAGAGCAGAGAGTAAGCGGGAAAAATTCCATTTTTCTTCGTAACACACTGTCAACGATTGTACCAAACGGTGATAAGCCAACGTTAAGTGCAAGGAGTTGGAGCATGGGTATCAGCGTTTCGCGCTCATAGAATTCAGCAATAGGTGTTGCAAAGAAATAAAGTGTCACAGCTGATAGTGTTCCAGCCATCAGCATTAAGCTAAAACAACTGGCTAACTTTTCTTTAGTTATGACTTCTTCTTTTATAATATATCCTGCTACTCCAAACTCCTTAAGAAGTGAGGCGAACAACGTGAATATAAATGTGATCGAATAAAGTCCATAGTCTTCTGGTGTAAGCAGTCTAGCAAGCACCATCATCGAAATAAGTTGAACTATAATATTTAAATACTTGCTTACAAAAGAATTTGCGAATGCGTTAAAATTTTTTTTGCTCACTATTTTTCGTAAACCTTCGAAGTTAATTTCCCAACGCTTTGCCAGCTAAACTCCTTTGCTCTTTTAGCATTTACAGCGCCCATATCAGCCAACTTCGCAACATCTAATTGATGAACAATAGTTTCAAGTTGATTTTGAGATGAGTACGTCAATATTCCATTGGGGGTAATGCTGTCAAGTATTTCGGCTGACTTGGGAAGGATTAGGGCTTTGCCTTCTGTCATTGCTAGAATTACAGAACCCGAAGTAAGTGTACTGCTGAATGGACATGCTACAACATCCGAGCTGTGAAGGGCGTCTATCAAAGCTTGGTCTTCAAGAAATTCAAATTTAAGCAGGATGTTTGAATTTTCATTTGCCAGTTCAGTTAGAGTATTTGCATAATTTTGATCATGAACTGCGCCCGCAATATATAAGACTATATTCTTGTTTCCAACACTATTTACGGCCTTGACGATGTCCTCAATACCTTTGTATGGACGCAAAATACCAAAGCAAAGTATTACAGAAGCATTAGCTGGAATGCCCAGTTCCCTTCTTAACGCATCTTTTTCCGCAGATGGTTTTGGATAACAACCCTCGTAATTGCCGTGCAGAACACTAGTAGCTTTAGTTGTGTTACTAATACCATACGCATTGGCAATTACCGCTGTTGCTTTATCACCATGTGTAATCACTTTGTTCACAGTGCGAAACAACATTCTTCTAATGATAGTTTCTTTTTTCCTCTCAAATTGCTGGTGGGAAAACTTGTTGTGTATCGTCCATACTACTGTTTTACCTCTTAATTTTGCCAGGCTAACGTCTAGCCACAAGAGAAACAACTTCACTAAAAATATTGGTTTGGATTGAGACCACATCATCTTCGCAACTATTGGCGTTATCCAATGAATGTGAATGACATCTAAATGCCTATTACGATTAATAATCGACTGTAATGGGAGTGTGCCCTCGGGATAATCACGTATTTCAACGCTCCACCCTTCATTTTTTAGTGCGTCGGCCAATAAATTTTGATATGGGTTTCCCTTGGTGTAATCGGGTAAAAATACGACATTCTTCACAGTGTGCCCATTTGATTAACGTTATTGTTGGCGTAAGGTGTATTAAAAAAACAATCTAATTCGGCCTCACATATTTGTTCTTTTTCTAAAAACCACGATTCATCAGCATAGGTTCGCCACTTGTCTATGGTGATAGACTCTATCTTCTCTACACTTTTCTGTATATCAAATTCAGTCCAGTTCAAAATTGATTTAATTGTGTTTAGCTCTTCAATAGGAGCCGATGTAAGGCGTTCCAGCGGGACGGAATAATCGCAATATTTAATACCGTAAAGGTAAGAAAGCTTCCAAAGATAATAAAAACGCATATATGGATGCGCTGTAATAACAGGCGATAAAAAAGGGAATTGCTTTGCCAAGTCTTTGCACCATACATCTAAATAAAAGGCGTCTTGATATGTTTCGTGTACTTCAGCAGAATTCATTTTTTGTTTATCGGTCAGAAAAGAAAGCCATTGGTCTCTAGGATTTCGGTATATATGGAGAAACTTTGCATTTGGATAATTTTTTTTAAGCCAAGGTAAGCGAAAATCTATTCGATTAAATTGCAGTATTGACCTGCCTTGGGAGTGCTCTATAAGTGAGTCGATGTAAGCTCGCATGTTTGAATCGTAGCTATATTCATCCATGTGAAGTGCAGTATTGATCCATTTCTCGTCATAAACGTGAGATAAATGACCTAGATTATCATATTCCGTCCAGTAGTCTTGGATACCTTTATGAGAACTATCAACGAACTGCCCTCTGTGCTCCATATCAAACCAGCGCCGTTCATTAAAAGGTTCATAGTACGCTGTGCAATCAGGCTGCGCTCTAAAAAGGTTCCAAAAAACGCTTGAGCCGCTTCTAAATCGCCCTGTGATGAAGACAACATCACTTTTAAGTGCAGGCTGGTGCTCCAATTTTTGATAATTGAAATAGGGAGAAGACGTATTCTCTTTAATTCCAACATGTTGCGTTGCAGCTCTCACTTTTTTGCTAAAGAGATCCGAGACATCTTCGTGTGACAATAACTTTTTGAATAAGTCGATAGCTTTATTTTTAATCATGTGCTTCAACGACATCGCCAGTTAATTGATTGTATGAAGTGGCATATTTTTGAACCATAAGCTTATTGGTGAATTTCCTTTCAAAAGATTGTCGTGCTCTTTGGCTCATACCGTGCAGATTAACTTTTGACAACTCGACAATAGCTTTTGCAAATTCAACCGAGTTGTTGTTAGGCACTACAAAGCCGTTGGATTTATCTTCGATAATTTCCGAATTTCCGCCTGCATCGGTGACAATACAGGGTATTCCCAGTGACAAAGATTCTAACAATGTCATTGAGGTGCCTTCACTAAGCGACGACAGCAAAAAAACATCGAACATCGCTAAATAATGCGACGGGTCTTGTTGATATCCAGTAAGTTTTACATAAGCACCGATACCAAGTTCATCGATTTTCGTTTCTATGTTTGAACGCTCTTCCCCATCTCCAACAATAATTAAAAATAGATTCGGGTTGCTCTCTCTCGCGAGGGCGAAAGCATCTAACATCATTACGTGATTTTTTATGGGGTCGAAACGAGCTATAGTCCCTAACACAAAAGCGTTTTCGGGAATAGTGAAAAGAGTTTTCGCATGTTCAAGCCTTGCTCTATCTACTGATAACTCGTTTATGCCGTTGTAAACAACTTCAATTTTGGGGGAGGGAATATATTCAAATTCTGACAATGCAGTTTTTGTTGCCTCTGATATGGCTGTTATTTTATCGGTCATCGCTACTAACAGCGGATTGACTAATCGCCTTTTCCAGCTGCTACTATCGGGATAAAAACGCCCATGTTCAGTAAATATCACTTTCGTTTTAGTGAATGCTGCAGCAAGTGCGCCGTATACCCAAGGAGTATATTGATGACAGTGAAGTATATCTATATCGTGCTCTATAATATATTTGCGAATCGTACTTATTAGGGCTGTGTCAAAGCCAGCTTTGCGAGTTGTTGTCGCTACTTCAACCCCAGAGGACTTGAGTTGCTTACCCCATGGACCCAGCGGCTCTTCAATGCAGAATATGCTCATAAGAACGCCTGAACCAGTGCATCCCTCAATGATATTCTTGATGACCATTTCAGTGCCACCAATGCGCATATCGTAAGTTAAATGAGTGACTTTCATGCAATTCCAAAAAAAATCATGAAGAGAAACTAGCGAATTTCACTCGCTACGTTGAGAGAAGAAAGCTCTTTCACTGCGGGCAGCTGGCTCTCTATCAAAATAGCCTGTGTCTTAAAATCTTCTAGCGCAAATTCAAAAACTTTTTTAACGCTCTCGCCGTCAGATATAGTTGCATTGTCAAAAAGATTGTTTTTTAAATCTAATATTGTCATTAGCCCTTCAAACTTATCTTTGTAGGTAAAGCAGTATGTGGGCACTCCCTGACTTAACGCAGCTATTGCAAGATGCATTCTTCCTGAGACAAGAAGATCTATCTCTTTAACCACAGACTTTATTTCAGCTGCTTTAAAAGGACCGCGCAGCAAGCGAACTCTGTTTGGTTCATTTACGCTAGCTTCCAATAGCGCTAACACTGTTTCGTCACTTTGGTTTTCTCTAAAGTCGTGAGGCAATAGGGCAATTGAAACTTTTTGGTGATCAGTAAAAATCTGTTGCAGCGCGGAACTAAAAATTTCCGCAGTTTCCTTTACCCCTGCACTAAGCGGTAACGTATTAATGTTAATTCCGATAACAACATTACCTTCCTCTTTTTCCTTTCTGATCCAATCCTTAAAGTCATTAATGTGACGAGTATCTGAGTATGGAACCATGCTAAAAGCTAAATCTGCAACCTGTGTTGCTTTCTTTGAAGTAAACTCTTCAAAGCGTTGTTTAGAAAACGGGTCACGCGCACAAAATCTAATGTTAGGTCGTGAATTGCGCAATGCATTTACAACATTACTTGCGGGAGTTTTAGAGAAGCTGAAGCTGATGAAAGAAACAGGCACCCCAATGTCCGAAGCAATATTTGCCAAATTAACCCAGGCAATATTCTTTGACGCGTTGTAACCGCCGTCGACTGTGTCGGCGCCGATTATATACAAATGACCGTAACGGATGAGATTAAGAGCAACTAAAAGATCTGATTTGCGCCCGTCATTAACGTAGTTAACTACCTTTGAGATGCGTGCATCACTGTCGCAAGGAGTAGTGTTCGGATATACGAGTATTTCTTGAAAGAATTTTTCATTTCTCTGTAGTAGCGCGGTAAATCCGCAAATTAACGCTTCATCCCCGAGACTGCCTGGAGGAGCGGGTGAAACCATTCCAACTAAGTTATTATTAGTAAACAAAGAACGAAATGTTCTTAGAATCATGTAAAAAAATTTCACTTTTGCATTTCCATAACGTAATTTTTATACCAAATCTTGAAGCAAATGTCGCTCCATAGCACTCCCTCAAATGAGGCGTGCTCAAACCCATGCTCTTCTTGTACAGCAATGACTTGAGAGTAAAAGTCTTCAAACTTTTAAAGTAAGCATTTTTTCTCGCCTCCGCGATATCTTTTCGACGAGTGCAGGATAGCGGCAAACTCTGCAACTTGGTAGTCGAAAATAGGGGTACACACCAAGTCAGGTTCCCCTCATCCTACAGTCTTTGTATCCTAAGCTGTTACACATTATCATTGAGAACCATGCTGTTAGTATTCTGAAAATCCATAGCAGAAATGATGTAACAATTGCATTGTTGCAATAATACTTTTTACAAGTATTTCCGTCTCGTCAGTTTTTTATGACCGTGCCCCATGAGGACAAATCTAATCCATATTCTTCTTGCATGCGCTTCAAATCTAACGCGTAAAACTCTTGTAACTCTGAAAGTTGTTGAACAGATAACGTTGGTTTTTCTAAGGGGGTAGAATCAAGCTTCGCTAATGTTAGAAAAGCTTTTTTAAGTGGCCAAGGCAGTTCCCTTTGTTCGATATGGCGTTGATAGTTATTCATTACCCACTTTCCAAATTTACCTTTTTCTGTCGCTGTGTCATTTGCATTGTGGGTCTCTTTCGAAATCTCGCCGATGTCCATTTTATCAATTTCAATATGGGAAAATATTCTATCCATAGTTTTTTGTGGATTACTTTTAAGCTCATCGACAGTAATAACTAGTAGTGAGTTAGCAGTAAAATGACGCAAGTACATATCGATTTGATGGGCATATTTACCTTGCCAGAGAGTATCCTCATACACTTTGTTATTTAAAAGTTCAGAGATTGGCATCACTCTTTCTGAGCGGTGATAATAATGCATATAGTGAGACAATGCTCTGTCAATTGGGTCTCGTACGATGTAAATGAGCTTTATTGAACCTAAAGCCGATTTGATTCGCTTGGGAACTATATCATTGTTGCCTACCGCAGAGGTGTAACTTGTAGAAGCTTCACCAATAGCTTTTTTTCCAACAGCACTATTAAATTGATTGGTGTACCAAGCTTCGCCTCTTTGCCAGAATCTTTCGTTTGAGAAGTAATTTATTTCCTTTATGGTTGGAAAAAAAACTTCTGGATGATGACTTAGGTACTTGTACAAACTTGTTGTAGCCGAGCGTGCAGCACCGATGATAAGGAAGTTTGGTTTCATAATTACTATTTTCCCAAAGTTTTATTCTGTTTGTTCAACGTGCTTTTAAAGATGTATTTGGAGAACCACATTTGATACATCAACATGCTCCACAGTACTATGCCGTGGTCAGCTTTACGCGTTTGATGTTCTTCCCAAAGTTTCTTGATAACACCGCTATCGAATACGTCGTTAAGCCCACGCTGTGAATCAATGATTTGAGATTCAGACAGTGATTTCAATTCACCTCTAAACCACTCATCCAGGGGCGTGCTGAAGCCCATTTTCTTTCTATA
>CEQG01276084.1_pt1 | contig 15204 bp, 12 predicted proteins | sample 350301 | NCBI WGS metagenome assembly CEQG01 (sample SAMEA2621242, study PRJEB7988) | marine metagenome | isolation source: saline water (ENVO:00002010), including | reverse complement strand
GATCCATTTTTGTTCAAAATCCTGTAGGGATGATTCCTTGAAATTTTTGGCGTAAGCCGGTAAGAGGGGATTGTTGCCCAATATAAATTTAATATCCGTGAGCAGTAGTTCTTGATGTTGCTTCTCGTGGTGACAGCCTATTTCAACCAGGGATTCTATTTTCTGGGAAACCCCATCCTTGAGCATCTCGTTGAGGTTATCTGTAACATAGTTGCGATAGGCATATACCTGCTCCACGGTGGGACGGGAGAGGTTGCCGCGGTCAGTGCGCACCACACGGGCTCCCACGCTCTCATAATAACTGTTGAAGACAAATGCAAACTGCTCATCAAAAAGCTTGTAGCCCTTTTTATGCGGTTTTAAGATAAACTCTTCAAAAAACCACGTGGTATGCCCCAGGTGCCACTTGGGCGGAGAGACATCTACAATGGGCTGAACCACATAATCCTCGATTTGTAGGGGTTTGCAAATGCGTTCTGTATCTGCTCTTGTGTGGGCAAAAAGGTCCACTAATGTATTGACAGCTGTAATCATAATAAAGGTATAACCATGGGTTATACTCAAATTTACAATTAAAAAGCTTTGTCCCTCAGTGGCCTAAGTTAACCTCATGTTAAAAGGTAAACGGCATGGTGTACTTGGTCGCGCGGGCTTTTCCAGCTGCCTTGCTGGGTATCATTTTTGGCAGGAGCATGATATTCCTGGTGGCTTCTTCTTGTAATGCTTTTGTGCCCCCACTTACTTTGAGGATTTGCGGTTCACCACTGGTGTTGATCAAAAACTCAACGACTACCTTCTCTTTTACGTCTCCCTGTTTGTAGCCTTCGGGAAATTTAAAGTTAGTGCTTACATGCTTTGACAGCTTCTCGCTGAAGCAGGCCCTCAACTCATCATCATTGCCTTCACAACCGGGCCAGGTGGGTGGTGTGGGCTTTATGGTGAGTGTGTTTCCTTTAATGGTTACACCGTCCTGGGCAAAAGAAATGCCCGCAACCATAAATGCTGCAATACATAATAACTTTTTCATGAAAATGGGGTTTTACGTTATACGGCAACTGCGCCTCTTATCAATGGGTGTGGATCATAATCCAACAGTTCAAAGTCATCAAACGTGAAGTCAAAGATATTATTGACCGATGGATTGATCTTCATTGTGGGTAATTTACGAAAATCCCTTGTCAATTGCAGTTGTACCTGCTCTAGATGGTTTTTGTAAATGTGGACATCGCCAAAGGAGTGTATAAAATCACCCGCCGCCATATCGCACACCTGTGCGACCATCATGGTGAGCAGGGCATAGCTGGCAATGTTAAATGGCACGCCCAAAAAAACATCGGCGCTGCGTTGATAGAGCTGGCAGCTTAGCCTAGGCCTTGTGTCCGCTGCATTCTCATTGCCCGGGGCCACATAAAACTGAAAAAAAGCATGGCAGGGAGGGAGCGCGGCCTTGCCATTTGCCACGTTTTCTGCAAAAGATACCGAGGTGTCTGGCAATACACTGGGGTTCCATGCTGATACGAGCATGCGGCGGCTATTGGGGTTAGTCTTTAGGGTCTCGATGACTTCCTTGATCTGGTCAATGCCCTCGCTGTTCCAGTTGCGCCATTGATGGCCGTAAACGGGGCCCAGGTCTCCGTTTTCATCAGCCCATTCATTCCAGATGCGCACCCCGTTTTCCTTGAGGTATTCAATGTTTGTGTCCCCTTTCAAGAACCATAAAAGTTCATGGATGATGGACTTTAAGTGAAGTTTTTTAGTCGTTACCATGGGGAAGCCCTCGCTGAGGTCAAAGCGCATTTGATGCCCAAAAAGGCTCAGGGTGCCCGTTCCCGTGCGGTCTCCTTTTTCGCTTCCGTTTTCTAGAATGTTCCTGAGTAGGTCGTGATATTGCTTCATCATGGTAAATTTAAAGTGCACGGTTTCCCTTAAAAGGGGAAAAATGCCTACAAATCTAACGTTTAAGATGCAGGTTTGGCTTTCGCCGAAAGGGGTATTTATCAAGAACTTTTTAACCGATGAGCATGCCGGCAATGGTCGCGGTGAGCAATGCGGCCACCGTACCGCCTATCAACGCCTTTATACCAAAGGCCGCGAGCGTTGACCGCTGGCTGGGGGCCAAGGCTCCTATACCCCCTATCTGGATGCCTATTGAAGCAAAGTTTGCAAAACCGCATAGGGTGTATGTGGCAATCACGATAGAGCGGTAGTTGGTCAGGATGCCTGTATTTTTAAGGTCCCTGAGTGAGCCATAGGCATAAAATTCGTTAAGGATGGTCTTCTCGCCCAGCAGCTGCCCCACCACGGTGATATCTTCTGTGGGCACGCCTATCAACCAGGCAACAGGGGCAAAGATGACCCCCAGGATATATTGCATAGACAGGCCTGAATACCGCCCGTCTGTATTGTCTGCTATTAGATCGTTAATGCCCAGTAGGTTTCCTATTCCGTCTTCGGTGATCCAGTTGAGCACGGCCATCAATGCGGTAAAAACAAGGAGCATGGCACCCACGTTTACGGCAAGTTTTAAACCGTCAATGGTACCTCTTGAAATGGCATCGAGGATATTAGAACCGGCTTTTTCTTTGGAGATATCCAGCTTCCGGTCAATTTCCTCGGTTTCTGGGTAAAGCATCTTTGCTATGATTATTGCCGCAGGTGCAGACATGATGGATGCCGTGAGCAGGTGTTTTGCAAAAATGATGCGCTGTGCCTCGTCATCTCCCCCCAAAAATGAAATATATGCTGCAAGAACGCCGCCGGCCAGGGTTGCCATCCCGCCTACCATGAGGCATAGCATTTCAGATTTGGTCATTTTCTCCAGGTAGGGCTTTACGACCAGCGGAGCTTCGGTCTGACCTATGAACACGTTTGCGGCTGCCGCAAGGCTTTCAGCTCCTGAGAGCTGCATGGTCTTGCTCATGACCCAGGCAAAACCCTTGACGATGAGTTGTAGGATGCCCAGGTAATATAATAATGATGTAAATGCAGAGAAGAACACGATGGTGGGCAATACCTGAAAGGCAAAAATGTACCCAAAGGTGCTTTGATCGGTCACCAGGCCGCCAAAAATGAACTCGGCACCGCTTTGGCTAAAGCCTAAAAAGGTTACGACCTGTTCAGAAATCCAGTCAAAAGCAAGGGCTACAAAATCAACCTTGAATATCAATATTGCAAAAACGAGCTGAAGTACAAGGCCTATGATGACCAGCCTCCAGTTAATCTTTTTCTTGTTACTGCTCAATAAATAGCATATACCTATCAGGAAGACCATTCCCAGAAGTCCACGGCCTATACTTTCAAAAGAGACGCCATCACCCATTTGTACCGCGGCTTCTACATTTTCTTGTGTTAGTACGTCTGTTTCTTGAGCGAGTGTGCTAAAAACCGGGAAAATGAGTAGCAGTAGGGTAAAGATTCTTTGCATGTAAGGGGTTAGTTACGTTTAGAAATCTCATCCCTCAACTTTGCCGCGGTCTCATAGTCCTCCTGGGCCACGGCCTTGTCCAGCAAGCCATGTAGTTCTTGCAGGGATAGTTTTTTATAATCAGCATTTGAGGGGTTTTCTTCATCCTCAACCATAAAATCATCAACAAAAACGCTTTCTTCCTCGCCTTTTTCATGCTCATGCCCGGTTCCCTTAAGGAAAATCCCTGCCTTGTCCAATATGTTTCTATAGGTAAAAATAGGGGCGCTGAACCTTAGGGCAAGCGATATGGCATCACTGGTACGTGCATCGATTATCTCTTCTTTATTGTCCCGTTCACAGATAATGCTGCTGTAAAAAACACCATCCACTAACTTGTGTATGATAACCTGCTTGACCACGATGTTGAAACGGTCAGCAAAATTCTTGAAAAGATCATGTGTAAGGGGGCGGGGAGGTCTTATTTCCTTTTCGAGCGCTATGGCAATAGACTGCGCTTCAAAGGCACCGATGACGATGGGGAGTTTTCGTTCACCATCTACTTCGCTTAAAATCAAGGCATAAGCCCCGTTCTGGGTTTGACTGTAAGAAATACCTTTTATGTTGAGGCGCACTAAACTCATCTTGCAAAAATATAAAAAGGCTGTTTTAAATTAAGCTTTATACTTAAATAAAACAGCCTTTTATAAAGGTACCTTAAAATACTACGAATTCTGGGCCTTGAACTCCTTTAATTTTTCGTTGAGCTTGGGCACTACTTCAAAGGCATCGCCCACCACGCCATAATCTGCGGCTTTAAAGAAGGGTGCCTCTGGGTCATTATTGATGACAACCTTTGTTTTAGAGGCGTTGATGCCCGCAAGGTGCTGTATCGCACCGCTAATCCCCACGGCTATATAAAGGTTTGATGCCACAGGCTTACCGGTCTGCCCCACGTGCTCGCTGTGAGGCCTCCAGCCCATATCGCTCACGGGCTTGGAGCAGGCTGTTGCCGCGCCCAGTATATCTGCCATTTCCTCAATCATGCCCCAGTTCTCAGGGCCTTTGAGGCCCCTTCCACCAGATACGACTATCTCTGCATCTGCTATGGTGACCTTATCTGTTGCCTTATCCACAGATTTTACATCGGCACTAAAGGCGTTGCTTGAAAGCTCAGGTGCAAAACCTTCAACCTCTGGTGTTATTTCTTTTTCCTTAAGGCCATATGCATTTTTAGAAAGCCCCAAGATGCGCTTGTCCGTCGTGATCTCGGTAATATTGAATGCCTTGTTTGTAAAAGCGGTGCGCTTTACCTTGAAAGGCGATGTGGTTTCGGGAAGTGCAACTACGTTAGAGGCATAACCGGCCTCCATTTGCACTGCAAGTAGCGGTGCCAGGTATTTGGCATTTGCGCTGCTGCTTAATATAATGGTAGTGTTGCCCCCTTTTTCTGCTGCTTGTTTTATCGCTTCCGCGAAAGCGCTTGCCTTGAATTTTGAGAATTTGTCATCTGTGACGTTGAGTACCTTGTTCACTCCATACTTGCCCAGGGCCTCTGGCTCTTCTGCGTTAAAAGTGATTGCGGTAACGGTATCGCCCAGGGCTTCTGCCACGCCACTTGCGTAACTGGCGACCTCAAGGGCGTTCTTCTTGAATTTTCCTTCTTCTGCTTCTGTATATACTAAAACTGACATGTTTTTTCTTTTTTCTTTGATTAGACTTTAAGACTGATAGGCCAGGGCTAGATTACCTTGGCTTCGTTATGCAACAAGTTGATCAGCTCATCCAGGTTGTCGGGCGATACCAGTTTTACATCTCCCTTAGGTGCGGGTTTTTCAAACTTGACCGATTGTGTCTCACTGCCAGCGCCGCTGGGCTCAACCACGTTCAAGGGTTTTTTTCTGGCCATCATGATACCACGCATATTGGGTATGCGCAGGTCGCTTTCTTCCACAAGTCCCTTTTGTCCACCTACAACAAGGGGTAGCTTAAATGCCACGGTTTCCTTGCCGCCATCAATTTCGCGTACAGCGGTAGCGCTGTCACCTTCAACCTCAAGGCCTATGCAGGTATTTACAAAGTTTGCATCGATAAGGCCCGCAAGCATGCCCGGTACCATACCGCCATTGTAGTCAATGGATTCACGGCCGGCGATGATGAGGTCATAGCCGCCATTTTTAGCAACGTCGCTCAGTTCTTTTGCAACCTGGTATCCATCTTTTGCCTCTGCATTGACACGTATTGCGGTATCAGCACCTATGGCAAGGCACTTGCGCAGGGTGGGTTCAGTCTCTGGGCCGCCTACGTTGACAACATCCACGGTTGCCCCTTGTTTTTCCTTGAACCACATGGCACGGGTAAGGCCAAACTCATCATTAGGGTTGATCACAAACTGTACTCCACTGGTATCAAATTTTGTGTCTCCATCTGTAAAATTGATCTTAGAGGTCGTATCTGGCACGTGACTAATACAAACAAGTATCTTCATTATAGTATGTTTTGATTGTAACTATTTCGTTTTCGATACGAAAATAAGCATTCTAAACCGAAATTTACTATGCATGCATAAGAAATTTAAGTTAAAACCTGTTTCCGTACAGTAAATTTAATTCCTATTTTTGCCTTCCGCCGTGGAAGACGGTTTTTCTTACTGAAATTGATTGAAGAAATTACCATAAATTCAATGAAGACTATACAATTTAGGGAGGCAGTTTGTGAAGCGATGAGCGAAGAGATGCGCCGCGATGAATCCATTTACCTAATGGGTGAGGAAGTTGCCGAATATAATGGAGCCTATAAGGCTTCTAAGGGAATGCTAGATGAATTTGGCCCAGACCGTGTTATCGATACCCCTATCTCAGAGCTGGGCTTTGCCGGTGTGGGTGTGGGAAGCGCAATGGGGGGCAACAGGCCCATCATTGAGTTCATGACGTTCAACTTCTCACTTGTGGGTATTGACCAGATTATAAACAATGCGGCAAAGATTCGCCAGATGAGCGGGGGCCAGTTCAACTGTCCCATCGTTTTCAGGGGGCCCACGGCTTCTGCCGGTCAGCTGGGAGCCACGCACTCACAAGCATTTGAAAGCTGGTTTGCCAACTGTCCTGGCCTTAAGGTCGTTGTTCCATCAAATCCTGCTGATGCTAAGGGGTTGCTCAAAGCTGCAATACGCGATGATGACCCGGTCATCTTTATGGAGAGTGAGCAGATGTATGGGGACAAAGGTGAAGTGCCAGAGGGTGAATACCTTATTCCGCTGGGCGTGGCTGATATTAAACGTGCGGGTACTGATGTGACCATCGTTTCCTTTGGCAAGATCATCAAGGAGGCCTATGCCGCCGCAGATGAACTTGAAAAAGAAGGAATATCCTGTGAGATCATTGACTTGAGGACCGTGCGTCCCATGGACCACAAGACAATCCTGGACTCCGTGAAAAAAACAAATAGGCTGGTGATTCTTGAGGAGGCCTGGCCATTTGGCAACGTGGCGACCGAGATTACCTATCAAGTACAATCACAGGCTTTTGATTATCTGGATGCCCCCATAATCAAAATAAACACGGCAGATACGCCAGCACCCTATTCTCCCGTTCTCTTAAAAGAATGGTTGCCCAATAGCGGTGATGTTGTTAAAGCTGTGAAAAAAGTACTATACAAGTAGTGGCATAAAACTATATTTGGGGCTTCACGGCGTTGTCGTGAAGCCTTTTTTGTTTAATAAGGGCACGTCAATGCTGGCCCTTCCCCAAAAAAACCTATGAAGAAGCTTCTTGCTTTTTTTCTACTCATGCTACCTTTTTTTGGCTATAGCCAAACTAAAGCCGGCGGTGTGGTAAGTGATTCCCAGGGGAATCCCGTACCTTTTGCAAACGTGGTCTATGTAGACTCTAACGATGGCACCATCACAAATGAAAACGGCCACTTCTATCTGGAAGCCAATGGCTCATATACCCAGTTGCGGGTAACATTTGTGGGCTTTGCGCCAAAGGTTATCGACCTCAAGGGCCGCGTGAACTATGACCTGGAAATCCAGCTGGAAGAAGAAACAGAGCAAATGGATGAGGTTATCGTGTACAGTGGCAAGCAGCCCAAAAAGAACAACCCGGCCATTGACATCCTCAAGAAAATCTGGGAAAACAAGCGCGAGAACGGCCTAAGCCAGTTCGATCAATACAAATATGATAAGTACGAGAAGGTAGAGTTTGACCTCAATACCATTGACAGCACACTTATAAACAGGAAGATATTCAATGGTATGGAATTTATCTTTGACCAGATGGATACCTCCCGTATCACGGGTAAGACTTACCTGCCGGTATTTATCAATGAGGCCAGTAGCAAGATCTATGGAGACAATATCCTGGGCAAGGAGAAAGAAGAACTTACGGGAAACCGTAACAGCGGTTTCAATACAAACCAGACCATAATAGCCTTTATAGGCGAGATGTACCCAGAGTTCAACATCTATGACAATTACCTCAAGTTTTTTGACAAGAGCTTTGTGAGCCCACTTTCTACCACCGGGATAAACACATATAATTATGTCCTGGCTGACAGTGCCTACATTAAGAACAAGTGGTGCTACAACATCATTTATTATCCCCGTCGCAGCAATGAGCTCACCTTTAAAGGTGATTTTTGGGTCAATGATACCACGTGGGCCATCAAGGAAATCAACATGACCGTAAACAAGAGCGCAAACATAAACTGGGTAAAGGAAATCTACGCAGAACAAGAATTTGAGGTGCTCAATGACAGTGTTTTCTTGATCACCCGGGATTATTTTATGTCAGACTTTTCCTTGAACAAAAAAGAAAAGAGCAGAGGGATCTACGGCAAGCGCACCACCTTGTTCAACAACTATACCTTTGATGAAGAAGAACCCGAGGAATTCTACAGGGATAGGGTGACGGCCTATGACAAGTCCATATATACCCGCGATGATTCTTTCTGGGAAGAAAACAGGATGGAGGCCCTTAGCAAAGATGAAAAGGGAATCTACAAGATGCTCGATACCCTGAAGACCGTACCTAAATTTCAACGTCTGTACGATGTGGGCTCTGTTCTTGTCTCAGGGTATTATGAATGGGATGAAGCAAACCTGGATATTGGACCGGTTTTTTCTGCCTTTGGCTTCAATGATGTTGAGGGTTTAAGGATCCGTGGAGGTGCGCGCACCTATTTTGACCAGAACGACCCCTGGCGGCTTGAGGGATATTTGGCATACGGTTTTAAGGACGATAAGTTTAAATTTGGCATTTCAGGTAAAGTGTTGCTGGACAATAAGACACGTCTCATTGCCTCTGCGGGCTACCGCAGGGATGTAGAGCAAATAGGTGCCAGCCTTACTCAATCTACAGATGTGCTGGGCAGGAGCCTCGCATCATCCTCACTGGTAACCGTGGGGTCTAACAATCAATTGACAAATATCAAGCTGGGCAATTTTGCCGTGCAGGTAGAACCTGTGGAGAACCTTACCTTCCGTACTGATTTTTCACATAGGACGCTCGAGTCTGCCTCGCCATCATTCAACCTGGATTATTATACTGATGCTGCCCGCACGCAGACTAGCGGTTTTGTAGAACAGACGGAGGTAGTACTCAGTACCATTTTTGAACCCGGCAAGAGGACATCTGGGTATGGGGTGGAGCAAACCGTCACAAATGAGTGGTTCCCCACGATTTTCTTGGGGTATACTAATGGAGTAAAAGGACTTCTAGATAGTGATTTTGACTATAAACGCTTACAGTTTAGCTATCGTCAACCCTGGCGCATGGGCGGTCTGGGCACGTTTACATCAGTACTGGAGGCAGGCAAGACCTTTGGCGAAGTGCCCCTGGGACTTTTAAACGTCATACCGGGCAATCAAAACCTCTTCTCCATCTATGGCACCTTCCCGCAGCTCAATTATTATGAGTTTGTTACAGATACGTATGCAACCATGCACCTGGAGCATAACTTTGGCGGTAGGCTTTTTGCCAGAATACCCGCTTTAAAAAAGCTCAACCTTAGGGAGATCATAGGCTTTAGGGCCGCTTGGGGGTCCATTTCAGATGAGAACCAGTTATTGAACGCCACGGGAACCCCATACCGCGCCCCAGAAGACGAACCCTACTATGAGTACAGCTTTGGTATAGGGAACCTCTTTAAGATCCTGCGGTTTGATTTTCACTTCCGTGGAAACTATAATGACGTACCCGATGCACGAAAATTTGGTGTGACCGGTCAGCTCGAGTTTGCTTTTTAGCCTCGATGCTTCTTTTGATATCGAGAATAATTTTGGCTTAAAGCCAAAAAACCACCAGCCACGAAAACGTTTACTTTTAAAGATTATCAATTTATTGACATACTTTTCTTGCCTATAGTCTTGATTAACGGTATTTTTGCACCCCCTGAATTCAAGAACATAATACCAAATAAACAAAGCAAATGACAGCTGAGAAAATCGAGTCTTTTGACGTATTGATCGAGATACCAAAAGGTAGCCGTAACAAATATGAATACGATTTTGAGTTGAAGAAGATACGCTATGACCGTATGATCTTTTCCTCGATGATGTACCCTGCAGACTATGGTTTCATGCCTGAGACCCTAGCCCTTGATGGTGACCCGCTAGATGTACTTGTGCTTGTGACAGAACCTACTTTTCCTGGTTGTGTGATCGAGGTGTACCCCATAGGTGTCTTTCACATGACTGATGAAAAAGGCCCTGATGAAAAGGTAATCTGTGTGCCGGTAAGTGACCCCATAGGGCGTGCCGTTAAAGACCTTAGCGACCTTAATCCACATTTGATCAAGGAGATAGAACACTTTTTTCAAGTATATAAGGACCTGGAGAAGAAAAAAGTAGATGTAGGTGGATGGGGCGATGCCGCTGAAGCTAGGGAAATCGTGAGCCAGTGTATCAATAGGTACCAGGATAGCGGGATACCCGTAGAAGAAGTCAGTATAAAGTAAACTTCTCAATATAATATTGTCAAAGCCGCATTTATGCGGCTTTTTTTATGCAGTTTTATTAAGATACGGCTAGTGGCCTTGAAATTTGTTCAATTTTGTTACATTAGCACGTCTTAATTTAAATCATCAACTTTTTATGGAAAATAATTTGATCTGGGTGCCCATAGGTTTGGCCATACTGGGGCTACTTTTCATGTTCGTTAAAATGGCATGGGTAAAAAAGCAACCCGCTGGAAGCGAAAAAATGCAATCGATTTCGAAAAGTATAAAAGAGGGCGCGCTTGCCTTTCTTGCAGCTGAGTATAGGCTCTTGCTGGTATTCGTGGTCATCGCTGCAATCTTGTTATATGTTGTGTCTTCAATGGTAGATACAACAAGCTGGATGATAGTACCGGCATTTATCGTGGGGGCGTTTTTCTCTGCCCTTGCCGGAAATATAGGTATGCGTATTGCCACTGAGGCAAATGCCCGCACCGCAGAAGCTGCTAAAACAAGTTTGCCACAGGCACTTAAAGTAAGTTTTGGCGGTGGTACGGTAATGGGCCTGGGTGTTGCCGGCCTGGCCGTACTGGGACTTAGCTTGTTCTTCATATTGTTTATAAACCAGTTTGTCACCGGTCAGGGAGATTTTTATGACGAGATGACCATGGTGCTTGAGGCATTGGCAGGATTTTCGCTTGGTGCAGAAAGTATAGCACTTTTTGCCCGTGTGGGCGGTGGTATATACACCAAGGCTGCCGATGTGGGTGCAGATCTTGTGGGCAAGGTAGAAGCCGGCATCCCAGAAGATGACCCCCGTAACCCCGCGACCATTGCGGATAACGTGGGCGATAACGTAGGTGATGTGGCCGGTATGGGTGCTGATCTCTTTGGCAGTTATGTGGCTACGGTACTTGCCGCAATGGTACTGGGCAATTATGTGATTAGGGATATGAGCACTGAGGGCCAGTTCACGGATGCCTTTGGCAACATGGGGCCCATTTTATTGCCCATTGTCATCGCGGGGGTAGGCATACTGGCATCAATCATAGGTACGCTAATCGTGAAGATTTCTAATAATGATGCTAAGGAAGCACAGGTTCAGAGAGCCTTGGATATAGGTAACTGGACGGCGATAATCCTTACTCTTGTGGCCAGTTTCTTTTTGATACAACACATGTTGCCGGAAAATCTGGAGATGTTCTATTTTGGCGAAAGCCAAGCCAGGATTATCCCCTCCATGCATGTTTTCTGGGCAGCCTGCATAGGCCTCGCCGTAGGTGCCTTGATTTCTGTGGTGACTGCTCATTATACCAGCCTGGGCAAAGGTCCCGTGCTGGATATCGTTAAGAATTCATCTACCGGTGCCGCAACCAATATCATTGCGGGACTGGCCGTGGGCATGAAGTCCACGTTTGCTTCCGTGCTGCTTTTTGCGGCTGCAATCTATGGCTCTTATGAACTTGCAGGTTTTTATGGCGTGGCGCTTGCAGCATCTGCAATGATGGCCACAACGGCCATGCAGCTTGCCATTGACGCCTTTGGCCCCATTGCTGACAACGCCGGTGGGGTTGCTGAGATGAGCGAACTGGAAGACCATGTGCGTGAGCGCACGGATATTCTTGATTCTGTGGGTAATACTACGGCTGCAGTGGGTAAAGGTTTCGCAATTGCATCGGCGGCATTGACCGCACTGGCGCTCTTTGCGGCCTACGTTACCTTTACCGGTATTGATGGTATCAATATTTTTAAGGCTGATGTTCTTGCAATGCTCTTTGTGGGCGGGATGATCCCCGTTATTTTTTCTGCACTTGCCATGCAGTCAGTGGGTAAGGCCGCGATGCAGATGGTACAGGAAGTACGCCGCCAGTTTAGGGAAATTCCGGGTATTCTAGAGGGTACGGGAAAACCAGAATATGGTAAATGTGTTGCGATTTCCACAAAAGCCGCTTTGCGCGAAATGATCTTACCGGGATTGCTCACCATCGTTACCCCCATAATCATCGGGTTGATTTTTGGTGCAGAACCGTTGGGTGGATATATGGCAGGGGTTTGTGTCTCTGGAGTCATGTGGGCCATTTTTCAAAACAATGCCGGTGGGGCATGGGATAATGCAAAAAAATCCTTTGAGGCCGGTGTGGAGATTGATGGTAAGATAGAATATAAGGGTAGCGATGCCCATAAGGCAGCCGTTACCGGTGATACGGTGGGCGACCCTTTTAAGGATACCTCAGGGCCATCCATGAACATATTGATCAAGCTTACCTGTCTTGTAGGGCTTGTGATCGCACCCATTTTGGGCGGTCATGGTGATGGAGAAACCATGCTTGCGGAAACCTCCGCGGTCACACAGGAAGTGCGTGTGGACATGAGCGGTACAGATGAGATGACCGAAGCAGAGGTTGTCATCACTACCACAAAAAATGGTGAGGTCACCGAAGAAAAAAAGGTTTTTAAGGGTACAAAACAGGAGGTTCAAGAAGCCCTGGCAGAAATTGAGGATGCTAACGTGCAACTTAAATAGCACAGGTATCAACTCATAATACAGAAAGCCCCGTTATGCGGGGCTTTTTTTTGGCACAGGCCATAGTTAATTAAGATAAGTTTATAATTTCATTACAGTTGAGGTTCTTGTAGATTCTCTAACTTAAAATATGTTGAAAACACTACTTCAAAGATTGCGCTTGCGCGAAAGAGACCCTTTACAGATTCACGGCTATCAGACCTATGGAACTGACAAGCACCTCTACCTGCTGGGCCGTGCCCTTGAGGAAGAGGGCGTGAACCTGGACAAAAAAGGACTCGTCAATGTGTTTAAAAATGCATACTACCAGTTTAAGAGCGATGAGCTTCCGCATGTAAAAATGCGCATACGCCTGCCCGACGACCGCGTGTTTTACAGCATGACCAACAGCGAGGGTTATTATAAAATAGACGAGACGGCAGAAAACCTATACGAGATGACAAACGAAGAAGGCTGGCTCCCACTGGAGGTCGCCTTTGATGAACCCCGGCAGGACAGGGTGATAATCAATGACAACCGTTTTCCAGCGCAGATGCTCATACCTTCCAATGAAGCTGAATACGGCGTCATAAGTGATGTGGATGACACCATCTTGCAGACGGGCGTCGTCTCACTATTGAAGTGGAGGGTGATATTGAACACCATCTTTAGGGGTGTAGGCAAGCGTTTTCCCTTAAAGGGAGCACCCGAATTGTACCAAAAATTTCACCTAGGGAAATCTGGTGAGGCGGCAAATCCCATTTTTTATGTGAGCAACAGTCCATGGAACCTGTATCACTATCTTGAAGCGTTCATAAAGAACAACAACTTTCCAAAAGGGCCTATCTTATTGCGCAATATCAGGGGACCATTTGATAAATCCCCCAAGCCCGAAAAGCCCCACAAGCAAAAGGAAATCAGGAATATCCTCAAGACATATCCCCATCTTCAATTTGTACTTATAGGTGATAGTGGTGAGCATGATGCCGATATCTATATTGAGATTGCAGAAGAATTCCCAGAGCGCATTAGGGCCATCTATTTACGCAGTGTAAACCACGAGCGAAGGGTCTTCCGCGTACGCGGGCTACTTGAAAAATTCAAGACCACACCGGCATTGCTGGTAAAAGATAGTGAGGTTGCCGAGGATCACGCCAGGGAACTGGGGTTGATTCAATAATTAAAAGAGGCCGTTGATCTCTGCATCGATGCGGTTGATGATATCTCCCAGGTCTTCAGGATTGTCCACAAAATTCACCTTATCCACATCAATAATCAAGAGGTTCCCCTTGTCATAGTCATGAATCCAGGCCTCATAGCGCTCATTGAGGCGGCTGAGGTAATCTATAGATATAGAATTTTCATAATCGCGGCCGCGCTTATGGATTTGTTTGACCAGGTTGGGTATGGTACTGCGCAGGTAAATGAGAAGGTCTGGTCCTTCAACCACGCTTTCCATAAGTTCAAAGAGTGAGCGGTAGTTGTTAAAATCACGGTTAGTGAGCAGGCCCATGGCATGTAGGTTAGGTGCAAAGATGTAGGCATCTTCATAGATTGTCCTATCCTGTATGGTGTTTTTTTTGCTTTCGCGCAGCTCTAGCAGTTGGCGAAAACGACTGTTCAAGAAATAGATTTGCAGATTAAAGCTCCATCGCTCCATAGAGTTGTAAAAATCATCCAGGTAAGGATTGTCAACAACGTCCTCAAATTGAGGTTGCCAATTGTAATGCTTTGCTAATAAACGTGTTAGGGTGGTCTTTCCGGCACCTATGTTGCCGGCGATGGCTACATGCATAGAACTATTGTTTTTTGGGTAGGGCGATGTGATTGAACGATATAAAACCGTCTGCGTAAATATACAGGTTTCCACCATTCAAATAAAACCCATTTGTTGCCTTAAAATTATCTTTTATCACCGTCCATGCCGTGCTGTTTTTAAGGCGGGCTACAAGTTTGTCATCCTTAATGGCCCATATAACCTCATCGATGACCTGTATATCATGAATTGTGGTGATGGGTTCTCTGCTTATCAGGCTACCATAACGATTATAGTGGTAAAGCATTGCATCGGTCAATATCCAGCAATTGTTAAAGTCACTGGTCATCTCTATGGCGGTATTGCCTTGCGGCGAAAAAGTCTGCGTCACGGTATTACTACGGTAATCAAAGAGTTCCAGCTGTTGCAGGTCAATATTAAAAATCCACAATTTCCTGTCAGAAGCCGTGCGGGCGTGGCTCACGTTCCTGAAATGTTCTGGCTGGTTAAAGTCAATCCGGGTGATTTCGTTTAAGGTATTGTCCAGAATGACCACCGTATTGAACTCGGCATAAAACAAGGTAATGCGCAGGGGGTTCAAGATGT
>CEQG01149883.1_pt1 | contig 15309 bp, 11 predicted proteins | sample 350301 | NCBI WGS metagenome assembly CEQG01 (sample SAMEA2621242, study PRJEB7988) | marine metagenome | isolation source: saline water (ENVO:00002010), including | reverse complement strand
CCCCGCTTTCTTCGGTAATGGGGATAACCTCGTTGATCTCGTCAACATTAAGGTCACCGCCGGTACCATAATAACTTTTGAGCAAGGGCGAGACAGCGGCATACCACCGCTCCAGCACTCCTTTTTTACGGGGGTCGGCTGGGTCAAAATTGATTCCGCTCTTTGCGCCCCCTATGGGTGGCCCGCTCACGGTAAACTTGACCTCCATCGTCTTTGCCAGCGAGAGCACCTCGTTACGGTCTAGACCTTTTCTCATCCTGGTACCGCCACCGGCCGCACCGCCACGCAATGAATTGATGACCGTCCATCCTTCTGCTTCCGTTTCTGGGTCATTCCAGTGAAAAACTATTTCAGGCTCCTTATTCTCGTATCGTTCTAGTAATTCCTTCATGTAAAAACTGTGGTCTGACAAATATAAATTATTAGGCTGTTCTGCCTTTAAAATGTATGTTATTTTAAGGTATAAATATCTTCCCCGTACAATGGTCGTGAGAAGCTCCCGTCACGCTACGCAGCACATTGCTGGCATTGCGCATGCGCAGTACGCCCATGAACCCAAAGACCAGCGCCTCCTTGAATTCAACAAGCTCTGCACAGGGCACAAAAACCTGTATGCCGCTCAGCTCACCTACTCTTTTGATCAAGTGGGTGTTATATGCCCCGCCACCTGTTGCCAAGACTACTGGCGATGGTGTATGTTTTGCTTTCGCGAAAGCGTTAGCGATTTGAAAAGCGGCATGCTCGGTAAAAGTTGCAATAACTTCTTCTGGTTTTAAATCATACTTGTCAATTATTGGCAGAACGTGAGCAAGCACCCACTCCAGCCCAAGGGATTTGGGCACATCTTTTTCATAAAAATCCAGTGCGTTCAGCGTGGCAAGTAATTTTTGATCAATTGCATGGTTTGCAGCGATTTTACCGCTTTCATCATATTCCAGTCCTAATTTTTCGGCATATCTGTTCAGGACTATGTTGACGGGGCAGATGTCATAAGCAATGCGTTGTCCATCAACATCATAGCTTACATTGGCAAAACCACCCAGGTTAAGGCAAAAATCATACGTATCAAACAGCAACTTATCACCTATGGGCACAAGGGGGGCGCCCTCGCCCCCCAGGTGGACGTCCTGGACCCTGAAATCGCATATTACCCGCTGGCCGCAATATGCAGCTATTTCCTCAAGGTTTCCTATTTGTAAAGTAAACCCCTTGGCCGGTTCATGTAATATGGTGTGCCCATGTGAGCACACGGCATCCAGGTCTTTTATTGCATTTTCATCTATAAAATGCTTGATTGCCTTACCCAAAAAATGGGTGTACCGTTTATTGAGATGTTTGATTTCATCTGGGCGGAGGCCTATGGCATCACGCAAGCTTTTTTGCCACTCGCGAGGATAGGCTACCGTCTCGGCCTTGAGTATTTTATAGTTCCAGGATTGGGTTTTAGTAAATTCCGCGTAAGCGAAATCAATGCCATCTACCGATGTACCACTCATCACCCCGAGTACTTTATATGTCGTTTGATTCATACTAACTGCGAATTTCATAAAATAAGAAAAGATACATTGAAAACGATATCGCAAACAAGTATCTTTACAGGAAATTTTTGAACATTCTTTAAAATTATTAAATGGACTTTAATTTAAGCGAAGAACATATAATGATACGCGATGCCGCTCGCGAATTTGCACATAATGAACTCCTACCGGGGGTCATTGAACGGGACAGGGAACAGAAATTCCCCAAGGAACTTATAAAAAAAATGGGCGAAATGGGATTTTTGGGCATGATGACCCCCGTGGAATATGGAGGTGGCGGCATGGATACCATTTCTTACATCCTTGTGATGGAAGAATTGAGCAAGATTGATGCATCTGCCTCGGTCATTGTATCTGTAAACAACTCACTGGTATGTTATGGCCTTAATGCCTATGGCACTGAAGCACAAAAACAAAAATACCTTACCCCGCTCTCCAACGGAGAAAAACTGGGTGCTTTTTGCCTTAGTGAACCAGAAGCCGGGAGTGATGCGACCTCACAGCGCACAACGGCAATGGACAAGGGTGACCACTACCTGTTGAACGGTACCAAGAACTGGATAACAAACGGGGGCAATGCTGATTATTATCTCGTGATCGCGCAAACCGACAAGGAAAAAAAACACAGGGGCATCAATGCCTTTATCGTAGAAAAGGGTTGGGAAGGTTTTGAGATAGGCCCCAAGGAAGACAAGCTGGGCATTCGCGGAAGCGACACCCATTCGCTTATCTTCAATGATGTAAAGGTGCCCAAGGAAAACAGGATAGGCGAGGACGGTCTTGGGTTCAAGTTTGCCATGAAGACGCTCTCTGGTGGCCGCATTGGTATTGCCGCGCAGGCCCTGGGCATTGCCAGCGGTGCATATGAACTTGCGCTAAAGTACAGTAAGGAGCGGGAGACCTTTGGCAAGCCCATATACCAGCACCAGGCCATAGGCTTTAAACTGGCAGATATGCATACAGAGATTGAAGCGGCCCGCTATCTTGTGATGAAGGCAGCCTGGGACAAGGACCAGGGCAAAAGTTATGATACCAGCAGTGCCATGGCAAAATTATATGCCTCAAAAGTTGCGATGGATACCACGGTTGAGGCAGTACAGATACATGGAGGAAACGGTTATGTCAAGGAATATCACGTAGAACGCTTGATGCGCGATGCCAAGATTACCCAGATCTATGAAGGCACCTCAGAGATTCAGAAAATCGTGATTTCAAGAGCCATAACAGAAGGTTGATAACTGGGTCAAGCCCAAAAAACAAAAACCCCGCCATGGCGGGGTTTTCCTGTTATTTCTCAATCCCTAATTTATACACACAAACCGAATGGTATTGTTCTCCAGGACGCAATAACGTTGATGGAAACTGGGGATGATTAGGCGAGTCTGGAAAATGCTGCACCTCAAGGCAAAAGGCACTTCTTGGCATATGTGGCCTTCCGTTTTTACCCATATGCTTGCCATCTAGCCAGTTTGCCGTGTAGAACTGCATGCCCGGTTGAGTTGTAAAAACCTCAAGCACCCTACCAGATTTAGGCTCTGTCACCCTTGCGGCAAAAGGCAGACCATCCTCGTTTTTAGGGTTTTTGTTGAGTACAAAATTATGGTCATAACCATGTGCCAGTATGATTTGTGGGTCCTGCCAATCTATTTTTTTCTTGAGTTTTTTACCCTTGCGCAAATCAAAGCATGTATCTTCGACCGGCATCAACCCTCCCACCGGTATCATGTTTTCATCTACGGGGGTTATTGCATTTGCATTGATTGCAAATTTATGGCCCATTATATCGCCCCTTGATTCCCCTTTAAGGTTAAAATAAGAATGGTTAGAAAGGTTTATGTGCGTAACTGCATCAGTCGTGGCGGTGTATTCAATGATCAACGCACTATCTTCAGTAAGCGTGTAAGACACCTCTACCGCCAGGTTTCCGGGAAATCCTTCTTCGCCATCAGGCGAAGTGCGTTTAAAGACAACCTTGTTTGGGCTAGGCTGGGCTGCATGCCAGATTACCGAGTCAAAGCCTATATTACCGCCATGGAGGTTGTTGCCGCCGTTATTTTGCGCAAGCGTAAACTCTTTACCATCTATGGAAAACCTACCATTTGCAATACGGTTGCCGTACCGCCCTAAAGTAGCCCCCAGGTAATTTGCAGGGCCATTGCGGTACGCGTCAAGGGTTTTATACCCTAGGACGATATCCTCAAAAACACCGTTTTTATCTGGTGCAAAAAGTGATATTAGACGTTGGCCCCAGTTGCTGAAAACCGCCTCAATACCTGCCTTGTTCTTGAGGATATACAAATCAGCCCCTACACCGTTGACCTCAGCTTTAAAATCCCGGGGATCTATATATTTTCTATAAAGAGCTTGGCTCACTTCTTATTTTGCAAAATAGATATAGATGCCCACCACGATAAGGCAGATTATTATTCCCACGGGCTTTAGGTATTTATATGGCGTGATGTCAACCTTCTTGGTATAGGTCAATTCAAACGGTTCTTTGCGTGGGTAGAACTTACCTATGATCAACATGATAATGATGTTTGCCGTGAACAGGATCGCCATCACGTGAAGGTAGTGTGGGTATGCCCCTGCCTCTACCAGGTTGAGTGCCGCGGGGTCAGTAACACCGCTTGCCTTAGCTTCGGCCACTGCATTCGCCCGCATTGAAGGCCCCACCAGGAACTCACTGATGATGTAAAGCACAGAACCTGAAATAATACCGATTTTTGCTGCAATCGCAGGAACCCGCTTTGTTGTGTAACCTATTATGATAATCGTAAAGATGGGGATGCTGTAAATACCGTTGATCTTTTGCAGGTAGTTGAACAAGCTTCCTGCATTTGCAATAAGCGGAGCGATGAACATGGCCGCAAGGGCAAGGCAAACCCCAAAGATCTTACCATATTTTACCACGGTCCTTTCACTTGCCTCTTTGTTGATATGCTGTTTATAGATATCAATACCAAACAGGGTGACAGAGCTGTTCAGGACACTGTTAAACGAACTCAGGATGGCCCCAAAAAGTACAGCTGCAAAAAAACCTACCAATGGTAGTGGAAGCACTTCTCTTACCAGTGAAGGATATGCTTGGTCAGCGATGCCCACTTCAAGTTTACCGGTAGCTTCCATATAGAATGCTATCATACCTGGAAGCACCAGGATCACAGGCCCCAATATTTTTAAAAAAGACGCTAGCAAAAGTCCCTTTTGCCCTTCGGCCAGGTTTTTTGCACCAAGCGCACGCTGTATGATCTGCTGGTTTGTGCCCCAGTAGAACATCTGCACGAGCATCATACCCGTGAAAATTGTTGCAAAGGGAACTTCTTGACCTGGTTCTCCAGTAGAGTCAAAACGCTCTGGATTAGCACTTACCAAGGTGTCAAGCCCTCCAAAAACACTACCATCGCCTATGGCCATAAGTCCAAAAACGGGGATTAGTACACCTCCCAGTATCAACCCCACGGCATTGATGCTATCAGAGACTGCAACCGCCTTTAACCCTCCAAAGACCGCGTAGATGGAACCTATCACACCGATACCCCAGATGCAGATAACGAGCGCAGTGGTATCTGAAACACCCAGCTTTTGTGGAATATCAAACATTCCACTAACGGCTACAGACCCGGAGTATAAGATTACCGGAAGCAGTACAATAACATATCCTGACAGGAACAGTATTGAGGTTATGGTCTTTGTGCTTGTGTCAAAACGTTCGGCCAGGAACTGCGGCACGGTCGTCAACCCACTCTTCAGGTATCGGGGCAGCAGGAAAATGGCGGTAACCACAATGGATATTGCCGCAAGGGTCTCCCATGCCATAACGCTCAACCCATCTTTGTAGGCACTACCGTTGAGGCCCACAATCTGCTCTGTGGAGAGGTTTGTGAGCAGTAGCGATCCCGCAATCACACCAGCGGTAAGGCTTCTTCCTCCCAGAAAGTATCCATCAGATGATGTTTCATCGGTTTTTCTTACAGACCACCACGAGATAAAGGCCACCAGCAGCGTAAATCCCAGAAAAGACAAAATTGCAACCATAATTATGTTTTTGGTTTTTTTGGCTTAAAGCCAAATTAAATATTTGAGTAATTAGTTTTCACATCTAGACAACGAAGTCAAAGCCCTTAGCCACGAGTTCGTTATATTTATCTTCATCAAACCGATAAAGGAAGGCACCTTTCTTTGAAGTGCTGAAATCCTTATCTTCAGATTTTTGCAATACGTTAAACGACAATACCTTTTTCCTGAAGTTGCGCGAGTCTAGCGTGGTGCCATAGATAGCTTCATAAAGCGACTGCAACTGGGGTATTGTAAATTGCTCTGGCAGGAGCTCAAACCCTATGGGGCGGCGTCTTGCCTCATTTTTAAGTGCTGTAAGGGCATCCTTGACCATATCATCATGATCCAGGATGAGCGCGGGCAGTTCATCAAACTCAAACCAGTGCGCACCGTGCTCTTCAATCATCTGTTCAACATCTTCATCAAACCTGATGAGTGAATAATGTGATATGGAAATACAACGTGCCCCGGGATCCCTATCAACTTCACTATAACTTCTCAACTCTTTAAGAAACACATTTTTAAGGCCCGTTAATTGATGCAGGACCCGGTTTGCAGCCTCTCCAACGTTTTCGTTTTCCTTTACTAAACTGCCCAAAAGTGACCATTCCCCACGCAGTGGGTCAACGTCCCTCTTAAACACCAGGAGCTTTAATTTTCCCTTATCGAAACCAAAAATAATACAATCTACCGCCAGGTAGAATTTCTCTGAATGTGAATATCCACTCACTTGATTGTTGATAGACATAGAACACAAATTAAAGGCTTAGTAGGGAATTTTCTGTAAATATTTAAAAATTTCTTATAAATGTAAAACTTACGTTTAATATATTTGTCTAATTATACCTCAAATTTTATTGAGACCTAACCTAAAATAGGCGATTACTTTGGACAAGACCATAGCAAAAAACCAGGGAGTTGATGCAATGAATATTATCAATGATTTTGACGCTGAGCTAGTTATAAATTCTCCTGGGAGAATAAACCTTATCGGTGAGCATACTGATTACAACAATGGTTTTGTAATGCCCACGGCTGTTGAAAAAAGCATAAAATTTTATCTCAAGCGAAATGACACACCATCGTCATGCTTTATAAATAGTTTGAGTTTTAATACATCGTTTGAGCATGATATCAAAAACCCCATACTTGATGGCCCTGAATGGACAAGGTACATTGTGGGTGTCATTGAAGAAATAAAAAAACTGGGCCACACGGTACAAGGGTTTGATTGCCTCATGACCAGCAACCTGCCCATGGGTGCGGGCATCAGTTCTTCGGCGGCTTTAGAATGTGGTCTGGCAACGGGACTCAATGAACTTTTTGACCTGGGCCTCAGCAAGCTTGAAATAGTCAAGCTATCTCAACGCGCTGAGCATAACTATGTGGGCACACTTTGTGGCATCATGGATCAATATGCATCTGTGATGAGCAAGGATGGCTACATCTTAAAACTAGACTGCAGGAGCATTGAGCATGAATTCATACCCTTTGACATTGCACCCTATACCCTGTTATTGCTCAATACCAATGTAGAACATAGCCTTGCAAGCAGTGAATACAATACCCGCCGTGATGAATGCGCAAGGGGGGTCGCCGTGCTCAGGAAAAAATTTCCTGAGATAGAAAGCCTTCGTGATGCAACACTGGAGCATATCGAGGCCTGCAAGGATGATATGTCCATAACCCTTTACAACCGCTGTACCTATATTGTTGAAGAGAACCTGCGTGTTGAAGAGGCTGGCAATGCATTAAAGAAGGGCGACCTGGAGAAATTTGGCCAACTTATGTATGAATCTCACGAAGGGCTTCAGCATAAATATAAAGTGAGCTGCCCAGAACTTGACTTTCTTACTGATTTCTCAAAAAACCATCAGGATATCCTGGGGTGCAGGATGATGGGGGGAGGTTTTGGCGGATGCACGATAAACCTGATTCACCAAGATGCCATGGAAGATTACATCGCAAGGGCAACTAAAGCGTATAAGGAAAAGTTCAATATAGACCTTACGGCCTTTACAACAACTCCCGCTAACGGGACAACCATACTATAATATTTTTCAATGATTGATTTCAACAATTCCTCGCACAGGAGATATAATATTTTGACAGGTGAATGGATCCTTGTTTCACCACACAGGACAAAACGTCCTTGGCAGGGAAAAGAAGAAGAACCGGCCAGGGAAGCAAGACCGTCTTATGACCCTACCTGTTACCTATGTCCTGGCAATGAGCGTGCAGGGGGATCAATCAATCCAGAATATACAAGACCATGGTCATTTACTAACGATTTTGCGGCCCTCCAGGCCAATGTGCCCATTGAAGATTTTGAAGATGGCCTATTAAGGGCTGAATCAGAAACCGGTACGTGCAAGGTGGTTTGCTTTTCACCAGACCATTCACTTACCCTTCCCGTGATGGAGGTTGAGGCCATAGATGATGTGATACAGTTATGGCAGAAAGAATTTAAGGAACTGGGCGCCAGGCAAGATATCAACTACGTCCAGATTTTTGAAAACAAGGGCGCGACCATGGGGTGCAGCAATCCACACCCGCATGGGCAGATATGGGCACAGCACAGCATCCCTCAAGAAGTTTCAAAAAAAGGAAAAAACATGCTTGCTCACTGGGAAAAGAACAAATCGAGCCTGCTGGGTGACTACCTTGCCCAGGAGCTAGAAGCAAAAGAAAGAATACTCATACAGTCTGACCATTTTGTGGCACTCGTGCCCTACTGGGCTGTATGGCCCTATGAGGTCATGATATTGCCCAGAAAAAAACATAAGAACATACTAAGCCTCAATGCTGCAGAAAGGGCTGATTATGCAAAGGTCATCAAATTGATGACCATTAAATACGACAATCTTTTTAAGGTTTCCTTTCCATATTCTGCCGGTATCCATCAAGCGCCCACTGACGGCAAAGAGCATGAGGAATGGCATTTTCACATGTCTTTCTACCCACCCTTGTTACGATCTGCCACGGTAAAGAAATTCATGGTAGGTTATGAAATGTTCGCAACTCCACAAAGAGACATTACTGCAGAAATGGCGGCCGATACCCTAAGGAATTTACCAAATGTTCACTATCTTGGCTGATAAATTAAAAATATGGCAAATAAGATCACGCTTAAAGGTCTTGCCCAGATTCTGGGAATTTCCGTTTCAACAGTTTCTAAGGCCCTAGCGGATAGCCCAGAGATAAGTGATTCTACTAAAGTCATGGTGAAGGCCGCGGCAAGGGAGCATAAGTATAGGCCTAATGCCCTTGCACGTGGACTCAAATATAAAAGAACAAAGACCCTGGGTATAATCATACCAGATATCCTGGCAAACTTTTTTGCCAAGGTCGTGGTGGGTATTGAGGATGAAGCTGAAAAAAATGGATATAGCCTTATCACTTGCCTTTCCAGGGAAACCTTGACCAAGGAAGACCATAGCCTTAAAATGCTCAGTGATGCCGGTGCTGATGCCATCCTTTTGAGTGTTTCCAGGGAAACCCAGGTAAAGGGAGAGGTAAAGCACTTAAACGACACCCTGCATTATGACATCCCCTTGATCATGTTTGACAGGGTGAGTGAAAAAGTAGAATGTGACAGCATTGAGATTGATGACCATGATGGGGCCTATAATGCCACAGATCATCTTATAAAATCGGGATGCAAGAATATTGTTTTTGTCAACCCCATAGGGGACACGTCTGTTGCCCAGAAACGTAAAGAAGGCTTTCTCGATGCCCTTAAAGATGCTGGTCTTGAACCCAAATCCTTTACCTCTACCATAGAAAACCTAGAAGAAGAACTTGCGCAATACCTCAAAGAAAACACCATAGATGCCATACTTGCCGTTGATGAGCTTAGTGGGGTGCGCTCAATAAACAGCGCCATAAGCGCAGGATTCTCCATCCCAGATCAACTAAGCGTCATAGGATTTACTGATGGTATCCTCTCACAAAACCACCGTCCATCACTTTCAACCGTTAATCAAAGAGGGACCCTCATGGGGCGCGAAGCGGTAAAACTAGCCATCAACAGGTTAGAGAACCCCACCTCAGAGATCAAGAGGCAAATCATCAAGACAGAGCTACTGCTCAGGGATTCCACCCGTAAGGCCTAGTCCTTGACCTGTCTTACCTTTTGCTCCCACTTCCATGCTGAAGCCAGTGCATCGTCAAGGTCCAGCTCTGCCCGCCAGCCCAGGACATCATTTGCCTTTTCAGTATCAGCATAAGCCGCGACAACATCGCCCGGCCGCCTATCCACTATCTTATAGTTGAGTTCTTTACCAGAAACCTTCTCAAAAGACTTGATGACCTCAAGCACGCTACTTCCCTTGCCGGTACCCAGGTTGAAGATTTCAAAATTCTCGCTATTTTTTCCATCCATTAGGCGCTGCAAGGCGATTACATGGGCTTTCGCCAAATCAACTACGTGAATATAATCCCTCACGCAAGTGCCGTCACGGGTGGGATAATCATTGCCAAAAACTGAAAGCTCATCCCTCAGCCCCACGGCCGTCTGTGTGATAAATGGCACCAGGTTTTGCGGCACTCCCAGGGGAAGTTCACCTATCTCTGCACTCTCGTGCGCACCTATGGGGTTAAAATATCTCAGGGCAATAGCTTGAAGGTTTTCATAGACCTTGCAGGCATCCACAATAATCTCCTCACCTATCTGTTTGGTATTGCCATATGGTGATTCAGCCGGTTTTACGGCTGCACCCTCGGTGATGGGCAGTTGGTCTGCCTGTCCATAGACCGTGCATGAAGAACTGAAAATAAAATATGATTTTTGCTTTCGCGAAAGCTCCTTTAGTATGTACACCAGGGTCGCCAGGTTGTTCTCGTAGTAGAGCAATGGGTCTTTGACACTTTCTCCCACGGCCTTTGAAGCAGCAAAATGAATCACGCCCTCCACAGCTGGGTTAGACTTAAAAAATTCATGCACCTTGACCTTGTCCCGCAGGTCCATCTTGACAAATCCTGGCCGCTGGCCCGTTATTTTCTCAATGCCATCGAGCACGTCTAGTGAAGAGTTTGACAAGTCATCGATAACGATGACCTCAAACCCTCTGTTCTGTAATTCTACAACCGTGTGTGATCCTATAAAACCGAGCCCGCCGGTAACCAGTATTTTCATTGAATTTTATTTAATTGCCATAAAGTTTTTGCATTGCTGCATCCAGGTCAAAATCTTTGAGGGAATCAATAACCATATCTGGTGCAAAGGCAAAATCATTGAGATTTTCCGGTTTTGAAACCCCGCTCAAAGTTAATATTGTTTTATAACCCATCTGTATGCTTCCCAGGATATCAGTATCCATGGTGTCTCCTATGACGATGGTTTGATCTGTCATGAGGCCCAGTTTTTTTCTTGCTGCGCGCATCATCACCGGGCTGGGCTTACCTACACTGAATGCACGTTTTCCCGTTGCCTCTTCAATCATCTTGACAATTGCCTTGATACCCAGGTTTGACCATCCTTTCTTTTTTGGCGACGGGTCAAGGTTAGTAGCTATGAGCTTTGCGCCACCCAGCACCATATCCACGGCATTGTTTGCCATCTCGAGCGTAAAATTGCGGCCTTCACCTATCACCACATAGTCAGGTTCCTGGGTCACCAGTGAATATCCATTATTGTGTAAGCTTGTGAGCAGCCCGCCTTCTCCCAGAACATAGGCCGTACCATTGGGATGCGTAAACCCCAGGAACCACCCTGTGGCCATCGCACTGGTATAGACGTTTTCTTCAAGGATATTGATGCCCATGGGTTTTAACTTGTTGACCACATCAATAGGACTACGTTGACTATTATTGGTCATGAAAAGAAAAGGAATCTGCCTTTCCTGTAGTGTTTTTATAAATTGATCGGCCCCAGGAATAAGGTGATTACCACTATAAATCACACCATCCATATCAATGAGAAAACCCTTATCCATAGCACGTTAAGATGAGAAAATAATTAATAAACGTAAAATTAACGTTTATTAATTGACTATTCTATTTTTCGCTTTAATTTTTTGTTAAGCAAATTCTTCTTCATAAAAATTTTGAGCATCCTGTACATGTTGATCTAGCATTTCATTTTCATGGGCCACCCTGGCTTCATCCCAGTCAAGTGCGTTGATAAAATCCTCGAGCACCAGTTGTCTATACCGCTGTACCGTGGTGATGTCAAAATATAACCTGCCTGTCCTCCTCACAAAGAAGTCTACCAGGCCATTGGCCATTTCATATTGAATACAATACCATAGTTCTGCCCGTATCAACCTGTCATTGACATCTGGATTGAGAAAATAGTTGATCTTGTTCTTGATGATTTCTGCCTGTTTCCCGTATGTAGTCACGAGATACCACGCCTTGTATTCGGCATCCTCGACCCCCATTCCTTCTAGCAGGAGATGTAACTTACTTCTATAGTCCTGCACTTCCTCGGTATTGCGCAGTGGATAGGATGTCAAAGGTATGTGCTCTGTCCTGGATGGTTCTAGGTTTTGCACGTGTTTTTCCTTCAACCTCTTGATGACAACCTCGTTTACACGTTGTGCCATCTTGCGGTAGCCCGTGAGCTTTCCGCCAGCGATGGATATAAGGCCACTGTCGCTTTCAAAGATTTCATCTTTTCGCGAAAGCGCTGAAGGGTCTTTTTCCTCCTCATGGATCAATGGCCTCAACCCGGCCCAGTTGCTGACCACATCGCCCACTTGTATGTTGAGCTGTGGGAAGGTATTGTTCACGGCATCCACCAGGTATTGTACATCCTTATCAGTGGCCACTACCCTGTCCAGGCTTCCTTTATAATTAGTATCTGTTGTGCCCACATAAGTGACCTTGCCCCGCGGAATTGCAAATATCATACGGCCATCTGGCACATCAAAATACAGTGACTGGGCAACGGGCAATTTCTCCCGTGGAAACACAATATGCACGCCCTTGGTCAAATGCAGGTGTTTTGAATTGAGGGATTCATCTTTTGCCCTGAGCTTGTCGACCCATGGCCCGGCAGCAGAGACATAATTTCTACCTTCTATTTCCAGCACTTTACCAGATATCAAATCTTTGCAGCGCAAGGAGGCAATCTTGCCACGGTAGTCATATACAAAATCTTCCATCTCGCAATAATTGAGGCAAATAGCCCCAAAAGCCCCGGCCTTTTTCATAAGTTCAATGGTCAAGCGGGCGTCATCCGTACGGTATTCTGCATAAAAACCTCCTCCCAGCACATGTTTTTCATCAAGCATGGGTTCGCGCTCCAGGGTCTGCTCTTTAGATAACATCTGCCTTTTATCATCGCCCTCAACGTCTGCAAGAAAATCATAGACCTTTAACCCCAGTGAGGTCATGATCTTTCCATACTGGCCTCCTTCAATCAGGGGCAACAGCATCTTTTCTGGGACGACAAGGTGTGGGGCGAGCTTGTGCACGATTGCACGCTCTGTTCCTGTTTCTTTTACAAGTCCTATCTCAAACTGCTTGAGGTAGCGCAGGCCGCCATGCACCAGTTTAGTGGATTTATTGCTGGTACCGCTGGCAAAGTCATTTTTTTCCACCAAGCAAACACTCATCCCTCGGGTTGCGGCATCAAGTGCGATGCCGGCACCGGTTACCCCACCGCCTATTATCACCAGGTCAAATTTTTTGCCCTTGGCCTTCTTTATGTATCTTTTTCTATCCAGGATACTGAACTTTAAGGGTGTTTTTTCCTTTTCCAGTTTTTCTGGATATCCTGATTTTGTGCGCAGTACTGACATTTCCCAGCCATGGATTTTCTTCTTGCGTTCATGGTTAGTGATCTTTGGTTTGAATACTTTTTCGCTTTCGCGTAAGCTTAACACCTCTTTTTTAGTCCACACCCCGGCCTTGATGCCGGCCAGAAAAGCTGCTCCAAGTGCAGTGACCTCAAGCATGGCAGGCCTATCTACATCTGCGTCAAGTATATCTGCCTGAAACTGCATGAGGTAGTTGTTAGCGCAGGCCCCACCATCCACACGTAGCTCCTTCATTTGTTTCTCGCTATCTTCTATCATGGCCTTGATCACATCAGCCACTTGATATGCCATTGACTCTACCGTTGCCTTGATGATCTCTTTGCGGCCGGTATTGAACGTCAAGCCATAGATAGCGCCCTTAGCGTTGCCATCCCAGTGGGGGGCGCCCAGACCGGAAAATGCCGGCACCATGTACAGATCTTCAAGGGGGTCAATAGAGCTACATATCTCGCCTGTTTCTTCAGCCTTCTCTATAATGTTCATGGAGTCGCGAAGCCATTGCACCGCAGCACCGCCCACAAATACACTACCCTCAAGCGCGTACCTTACCTTGCCGCCCGGCAGGGTACAGCAAAGTGTGGTCAACAGTCCATTTTTTGAAAAATAGGGTTTTTTACCTGTATTGAGCAGCATGAAACATCCCGTGCCGTATGTGTTTTTTGCAAATCCGGCTTTTTGCCCACCTTGCCCAAACAACGCTGCCTGCTGGTCACCTGCTACCCCGCAGATGGGAATCTTTTCTCCATCCAGCTCAATCTTGCCAAAGAGCGAAGATGACTCCTGGACTTTGGGCAACATGGATTTTGGGATGTTGAATGCCTCGAGCAGTTCATCATCCCATTCCAGGTCCTTGATGTTATAGACCATCGTTCTACTGGCATTGGTATGGTCAGTAAGGTGCTTGCCCGTAAACTTCCATATCAACCAACTATCAATTGTGCCAAATAGTAGGTCCCCGGCTTCGGCCTTCTCCCTTGCCCCCTCGACATGGTCTAGTATCCACATGACCTTAGTTGCCGAAAAATAACTGTCTATCACCAGTCCGGTCTTTTTGCAAATCTGTCTTGCCAGGCCTTCCTCGCGCAGGTTTTCACAAATATCCTCTGTGCGTTTATCCAGCCAGACTATGGCATTATAAACGGGTTCCCCCGTGTTTTTATCCCATACCACGGCGGTCTCCCGCTGGTTTGTGATGCCTATCGCCGCAATTTCTTTTGGCTTTAAGCCCACCTTTTTTACAACCGTATGAAAGGTCTCCTGTTGATCATTGAAAATCTGCATGGCATCATGTTCTACCCAGCCGCCCTTGGGGTAATGCTGCTTGACCTCCCGTTGATCTATCGCAACGATGGTTCCCTTTTTATCAAAGACTATGGTGCGCGTGCTGGTCGTGCCTTGATCAAATGCTATGATATATTGCTTGCTCATATTTATCGTGATTAACCTGACAGCTTTTTGAGAAAAGCCTATTTACATCTAAAGATATGAAATTGAAAACAGGTTTGTGAGGATTATCCTAAAGAGGGGCGTGAAAGCAGTATCATGTGCGCAACCATTTTTTCTTGTGTATCGTACGGTATGATCATAGCACCCTGCTTACCAGAACTATACACTTCTACCCCGTCATAATACTTGAGCAAGATGGCCGCGCAAGCCCTAAACTCATCGTTCTTTAAAAAGTCAATCGCACATTTAACTTCGTCATGGTTCAAACGGTCGCCCAGTTTCAAGATAGACGACATAAGGATGCTCTTGGGGAGTTTTGCATACCGGTTGACAAGGTTAGTCAAGCGTACTTCCTTAGGGACATCAAGAAAAAAAGTGGGACTGGACATCAACTTTTTACTGATTGCAAACGGTACATGGAGTCCACCAATGGATTTGCCCTTTTGCTCTATATAGATGGGCAATCCCACCTTATACCCCTCAAGCATTGAGGCAATCTC
>CEQG01084295.1_pt1 | contig 15357 bp, 13 predicted proteins | sample 350301 | NCBI WGS metagenome assembly CEQG01 (sample SAMEA2621242, study PRJEB7988) | marine metagenome | isolation source: saline water (ENVO:00002010), including | reverse complement strand
CGGCTCATCACCCGCAGCTTGATGATGGTCGGCTGATGCTCGATGGATTGAAAGTGTGCCTGCACGCCAGCTGCAGCCAGGCTATCAATCAGGCTTTGGCGGGCTTCATCCACGCCCGTGACACCAACCAGTGCGGCCGGCGCACCTAATGCCGAGATGTTAAGAGCCACGTTGGCGGCGCCACCCGGCCGATCCTCTACCTGCTCGACCTTGACCACCGGCACCGGCGCCTCCGGCGAAATCCTCGACGTGCCGCCATGCCAGTAACGATCAAGCATGACGTCGCCAACCACCAGGACGGAGGCTTGGTCGAAACGGGGCATGGACAACTTCATGGGGGCTCCGGTGAGGAAGGGAAAACGGCGGAGATCATAACATGCACTACGCAACAGCCCGCCTGGGCTGGCGCCTTGCTAGAGGTGGCGAACCCAGAACAGCTCGTGGCGGCGCACTGCTTTGCGAAAGAATTCGTCATCTCCGGTTGTGGGCCAGCGACGCCCCGCCAAAACCCGTTGAATACTCCGGCGCAGGCGCTTTTTCATTGGCAGAGGCACTTGCAAGTCATGCTGCATGGCCAGCGCCATCGCTTTGTCCAGACGTGTCTCGGCACTCAATACAGGACTCCACAGGCGATCAACCGGCAAAGGCTCAATAGCAGGCGGCAGGGCGATACCACAGCCCGCCGGCCCCATGGGCCAGCGATCGTTGTCGTGCAGATGATTGGCGTAGAGCAGAAGGACTTCGGGTTTCCAATCGCCTTCCTCTATCGCCTGCCGAAGAGCACGGGTCGCGGCAACGTGGTCGGCATGCGGATCCAGCTCTGGGTGAGGGGTGATGACTACCTCTGGGCGAAAATGCGCGAGCAAAGCACGCAAATCGGCTTGCAAGTTATGCCACGTTGGCTGCCCGTCGTGGTCCCCTGGCAACTGCAACGGATTGTGCGCTCTAACAGGACGTATGTCGGTCTCACTCGACTCACGAGAGCCGAAGACCCGTTCGGGCATGGCCTCCATTTCCGGCAGCTGCAGACAGTAGTAGCCGAGCTGCACGCAACTCTGCTGCGACACGCCCCCCATAAAGGCACAGCAAGACTACCCCAAGTACGCAGCCGACCTTTGAGCCGCGCTGCAGCAGCACTATCCAGTCCGAGGCGGCGGTAGTTATCGGCTTCAATCTCACCCTGCGTCAGCGTGACGATGGCTACCTCGCGGGTATGGCTGTAGACGCCGAAGGTCGCCAGCTCGGCATCATCGGCGTGGGGCGCGATAATCAGCACCCGTCGCCGCGCATAGTCGGGGTTACGCATGGCATACAGTCTGACTTTGTTACCCAGACGGCAGTAACGGCTATCGAAGCGCAGCGAACCCGCACGCAACGCCTCGTGCTGGCCAGACAGATTCAGGTAGCGACGTCCGTCTACGCCGCGCTCGAAATCTTGGCGATCCCCACCGATATACACCCGAGGATCACGCAGGCGCCCGGCCCAAGTCGCCTTCAATTGGACCTCAAGAATCATCGTATCGGCATCAGTCAAGTCGCCGATCAGATGCAGACCACCATCCTCTAGACACCCGTCCAGTTGCGCAGCATCCGACGGAAATTCGTAACAGTAGTCTTCCTGAGGACGATAGAACAGGTGATCGGCGAACCAGGCCTCATGGCCAATCCAGCCCAGAACCATCAGTAGCGGCACCAGCCAGAAGCTGATCGCCGAGCCTAGCACCAGCAGCACGACGAGTGCTGTCGCAATTGCTATACGTTTGTGGCGACGATGCTGTCGCAACAGTTTTTGCTTGCGCGCTTCCATGCTTACACCTGATAAACCGGGACTCGATTGCACCAGCGGTCCTTGTATTCGCGGTCCGCACGGCCGAAGGAATATCTCAGCGGCTTGCCCAGTGCGCGGGCGTCCGTCCACGCCTTCTGGGTGTTGACGAAGCTGAGCACGCTGCCGGGACTGAATTCGCGCTGCCGGGGGTCGACACCGCCATTGATGTACTCGATCGACACCCACTTCGGCGACTCGACCCGATAGAGAATCTGGATAGCGATGGGTTGCTCATCAAGCATTACTACCGATCCGGTCATGAATTCGCGTAGGAGCCCGAACACTTCATGAAGATTGGCCCTACCCGGCGCTTCGAAGTTCCAGCGGCGCTGGAACAGATCGGCATAGATTGCAGCCTGTTCGGTTGATGTGAATTCCTGCATCGGACGCAGCACACCACCGGCCTCTTCGAGCAGACGCTGTTCGCGACGCTGGTTATAGCGGAATTTCTTCGAGTACTCCTCGGGCTCACGTGCCAGCGCCAGGCCCTCCGGCTGTTTGCGCAACGTACTGACCACGCCAGCATTGAGCTCGGACACGTAACGCATACGCTGGCGTACCGGCACCGCCGCCTGCTCGGCGACCGGCAGAACGATCTCCGCGTTGCCCATATCGAACAGGCCGCGCTTGCCAGTCTTTTTCAGCACATCCTTGGAAAGCGCCAGATGTCGCCCCCAGCAGGGAACCGCCGCAATCAGCTCACTTTGTTTTTCCCAGCCCAGATAGCGCACTGGAATACCAGCGAGCCCAGCCAGCCGCTCGATGACCTCAGGGTGAGTCGCAACGCTGCCACCGTAGCGCTGCCAGACCTCGGAATACGTCGATACGTCGATAACGCGCCAGCCACGCTCGCGCCAGCTATGCAGGAACTGAAACATCAGGATCCCTGCTCTTCGGGCACTTCGTCCTTGAACTGAGTGGCGTGGAGCCTGGCGTAGGCGCCGTTCACGGCCAGCAGCTCGGCGTGGGTACCCCGCTCGACGATGCGCCCCTGCTCCATCACCAGAATCTGGTCGGCCTTCTCGATGGTGCTCAAGCGGTGCGCGATGACAAGTGTTGTGCGGCCCTGCATGACATGATCCAGCGCGCCCTGGATGTGCCGCTCCGACTCGGTATCCAGCGCCGAAGTGGCTTCGTCCAGAATCAGCACCGGCGAGTTCTTCAATAATGCACGCGCGATCGCCAGGCGTTGACGCTGACCGCCGGACAGCAGCACGCCGTTTTCGCCGACCATGGTCTGATAACCCTCCGGCATCTGCTCGATGAACTCATCGGCGTACGCATCGCGGGCCGCGCGGCGTATGTCGTCCAGCGGTGCGCCAGCCAGATCGCCGTAAGCGATGTTATTGGCCACCGTATCGTTAAACAGCGTCACTTGCTGAGTCACCAGCGCAATGTGCCGACGCAGATTGCGCAACGTGTAGGACTCGACATCCGCACCGTCGAGCAGTATCTGGCCCGCCTCATGGTGGTAAAACCGAGGAATCAGATTTGCCAGCGTGGATTTGCCACTGCCTGAGCGCCCAACCAATGCCACCATCTGCCCGGGCTCGATGGTAAAGCTGATGTCGTGCAGCACACGCTTGTCTGTGCCCGGATAAACGAAGTCAAGGTTATGCACCTTGAGATGACCACTGACGGCATCGCGCTCGAGCGAGCCCCTATCTACTTCAGGCTCCTCGTCGAGCTGCTCAAAGATGCTCTCTGCGCCGGCCACGCCCTTCTGGATGGTTGAGCTGACTTCCGAGAGCTGACGAATCGGCTTGGGCAACAGCCCAGCCAGGGTGATGTAGGCCACCAGATCGCCAGCAGACGCATCGCCACGCAACAGCAACACCAGAAACATCAGTACAGCCATAGCGCTGTAGATGACCAGCTGAAGGCTCGGCGTATATACCGCGTTGGTCTTAACCATACGCAACTGCTTTGCGGTGTTCTCCGAACTTGCCGCCAAAAAGCGGCTCCGCTCATAAGGCTCGCCACCGAAGCTGCGAACCACTCGGTAGCCCTGAATGGTTTCCGAAGTCACGTGCGTGACATCACCCATCGCGAGTTGGATCTTCTTGCTCTGCTTGCGGAACTTCTTGCTCGCGCTCGACACCATGAAGCCAATCACAGGCAGGATTGCCAGCATTACCAAGGTAAGCTTCCAGTTCATCCACAGCAGAGTGGCGAGCAGAAAAATGACCGTCATCCCTTCGCGAACCACCACCTTGATTGCGTCGGTCGCAGCGCCGGTAACCATTGTGACGTTGTAGGTGATTCGAGAGATCAGGTGCCCAGAATTGTGGCTATCGAAATAGCGGTTGGGCAGCGTCAGCATATTGTTGAACAACGCAAGCCGCAGGTCATGAACAAGACCTAGTGAAACCTTAGCGAGAAAAAAATTGCCGAGGAACGAGCCAACGCCCTGTACCAGAGCGATCAATACAATCAGCAACGGCACAGCCTGCAGCAATTTCAGCCCAGCCAGCCACTGCACATCGTCAAGATATGGCACCTGTGCAAAAAAGCTAGCGTCCGGATTATTCAGCCCGTCGACGAAGTACTTCAAGATGTAGCCCAGCGCCGGCTGGGTGGAAGCGAAGAGCAGAAAGCCCGCAATACTGACTGCAAAAAAACCAACATAGGGCCTGACGTACGAAAGCAGGCGCAGATAGATGCCAAGGCTCGAGCTATGCTGCTGCCGATCTTGCTCAGTCATTGGGAGTCTCGTCAAAAAGGGCGCCTATATTACCATTACAAATGGTGCGTGCCTCGACGCTGGGCAGTCTGTCATGGATGTAGCGCGACAAGATGAGGCATCATTAACTCGCCCATGATTCAGAAGACCTCAACGTGCCGACATTCAACAAGCTTACTGAAGCCGACCTTGCGGTGATGGTTTCCAAGTCCTGCATCCTTGAACAAGACAGCCATGGCCCAAAGGTCTATCAACTCCGGGACGGCAATATCCTCAAGCTCTTTCGACGCAAGCGATTACTCTCTTCCGCGCTGCTGCGGCCGCACTCCGTGCGTTTTTGCCGCAATGCGGAAAAGCTCCAAACGCTAGGTATACCGACGCTTGAACCGATGAAGCTATATCGCCTCGACGATTCGACCTGGACTGCAGTGCTCTATAGGCCTCTTCCAGGACGAACATTGAGCCAAATCGTACGAGAGAAGCCAGCACTTTGGCCTGAGCTGAAGCCAAGGGTGAGCGCCTTTTTTCAGAAGCTTCACCACCTAGGGATTTATTTCAGATCTCTGCATCTTGGCAATATCGTGCTGACGCCAGAGCAGGCGCTCGGTCTGATCGATATCGCTGATCTCCAAATCAGGCGCCGCCCTCTCAGCCGGCACCTGATACGCCGCAACAAAGCGCACTTCGAGAATTACCTACGTAAAGAACAGCTGCAGCTCGATTGCGAAGGTCTTTGGCCTTTGAACTGAATCAACTGCCAAAGCTAGAGGCCACCGGGCGACGATTTGCGATTAGAGCCGCGGGCAACAGGACGAGCAGCCATAACTCATCCGGGTTACCAATCAGCTGGCTTCCATCGAAGTTCAGCGACACGAGTGCTATGGCGAGATATAGCCCCCAAGGATCATTTCGTTGCCATGCACGGTACAGCGTCATGCTCATGACTATCAGGAAAGCGATCAGCGCTATCAAACCGTTGTACAGCCCCAGCGCTAAGTAGATGTTATGCGGATGCTGGATGGGACTGCCACCCAGAATCGTCGCGCTACTGACGTGCTCTACGCCACAACCCGATACCAGCCCGCACTGTTTCCACTCTCCAAGCAGCAGTCCCCACAGTTCGAACCGCCCTGAATCCGCGCGCGCAAAAAGACGCGCAATTCCCGGGAAAGCATCCGCGGCCAGCCAGATTGACAACACAAAAAGCGAAACAGCCAAGCCGATCAGCAATACTCGCCGTACATCTTTGGCTGCTGACCAAGCTCCTAGCAGCGTAAGAAGGGAGACAAGCCCTACCAATCCAGAACGGCTCTGCAGGACATAGCTTATACAAAACACGGCGAGAGCCAGCCCGACACACATTTCTAGCCAACTCCGTTCTCTAAACCAGAACGGCAGCACCAACGCGGCACAACACGCCAGCCACATGCTGGTGTAGATCGGACCAGTCATACGCCCCGGAAGCCACAACACCCGCTCCCCCACAGCGTAACGACCGGTCAACCAGTAAAAAATGGCAGACAGCACTATATAGAGCAGCAAAATCCAGAAAAGGGCGCGGGCAAATTGTGCTGTGCGAAACAGCCCCGGCGATACCAATAGACCAACAGCAATTAGAAACAGTGTTACATACAAAATGTGCTTTAAATACTGCCAGTCTCCTGACAATGCTCCGCCAACAAAATATATAACAAGCAGAATCACCCACGCCAATTCGAGCGCATTGGGATAACGAATCTGCTTGGCTCGCAGAATAACTACTAAAAGAGACGGCAAGGCAACCAAACCATAAAAAATATTGTTAACCATCTTCGAAGTTGGCAAAAACAGGAAGCTAGCTATGAAGGCCAGTAAAGCTAACGTGAAATAGTTCGCCCAACGGCCGTTAATACTCAAAACAGACATATTCATTACAATAATTTTCCAAAAAGCAGTGCAATGACGAAAACCACAATCATTTTCAAACGCTCGCGCCGCTTTCGCTCTTTCTTCCTTCGTCGCTCTTCCGGGACGCTAACGTGGTCGCCGAAGCCCGTGTGGAGCACGGCATCGTTCTCAAGAATAAGTGAATGACGCTGGCGGTCTGCGTAAATACGCGATAATTCCTTCTCGCCCTCATATTGGGCGAACGGCGCTATAGCCTGATAATCTGAGAGCCGGCGTAACCCCGGGTTGAAGGAGAAACCCTGCCAATCCTCTTTGTCAGAACCCACTCGGTAGAATGCGATCCCATCTTGCACCCGACGATCATGCCGGAATAAATAAGGGCTGTGGACTTGCAAGTCGTGAGAGAAGCTACGCAGCCATACTTGCAGAGCAGCCTCATCGGCCTCCAGTAAACGACGCGACTCCTCTACAAAACCCGGACGGTAAAAAGCCCAATCATCCTCACAATGAAAAATCCAGGCAGTTTTCAAGCTTGAATAGGCCAAATCGACAGAACGCAATTGACCGAGACGAGGATTATTGACAAAAAAAGTGACGTGCCCCCTCCAACTCTCAGGAATGCAATTCTCAACCGCTCGGTCACCGGAGTCTTCAGTTATAAAGACCTCTTTAATGGGAGCAGTATTAAACTTATCGAAAGTTTCCAGCGTGCGGCGCAACAGGTCGAATCGACCGCAACTTGTCACCACCAAGCTGATATCGCTATCTGAAGAAAACTGCAACTTTCAAACCTCTCTGAAACCTTCGGCAGTGACGCACCACGCGCGGCTATTGGCAAGCTTAGGGTCGGGCAGCAAATGGTTGATTGTGTAAGCCGGCCAGCGATCGCATTTCCAACCGATAAAGTGAAAATACGGAAATTCCCGCTCCGCATCCTTGTCGGTCATCAAACGCCCTTCATTCCAAACCCAGCGCTGCGGATAACAGCGAGAGCCATCGACCCATGGAATGCGACCGTCAGGTGTTGAAAATGCCTCGCAGAACTCAGCGCGCCGCCACCAAGGGTTGAGCTGGTTGATAACCCATCTCATCGGCGCAGGCCATCCTTTACGGCGAATAAACAATCGACTGAAGCCGGCCTCGTCAAACGCGTTATGCTCGGGACTGGTCAACCTTTGACGCCACTGCGGCGCTGAACGATAGGCCCGCCGCATACGCTCGGTGTTACTAAACAAGCACAGGTGCCCCGATATTCGCCGTGAGTGCGTGGCGAGCAAGTCATAGCGCTCAAGGCGCTCGTCAGTAAAATATCGACGCAGATTGCCATACACCAAGTCGATATCGCTGAAACCCCAGAAATCGTAACCCTTCAACCGATCAGCATGGACGTCGCCCAGGGCAGGCTTCAGATCGCACAACTTGTAGGGCGTGGATGCCGTGAAACTAATACCAATTTTCTGGCTCACCATCCGGCAGTAATCATCGAACGCCCAAGCCTCGACTGTTACATTGTCTGGCAAGTTCGGAGGGATGCCGCAATCTGAGAAAAATAGCCAGTCGATATCTTTATTGTGCCGGCAGCTCTCGAGAAAAAACGGCATCCAGAAGGGCCAGCGGCCAAAATACGGAATCAGAAATCGAATGCGAGGCGGCATGTTCAACGCCCCAACCAAGCGGCAAGGCGTACGGCAATGGCCGCGCGCGGCTGAGGGCGCAACGGTGGCTTTACCGCTTCGAAGATCATTTGGCCTATTTGCTCGAATCTATAGCGAGACTCGGCCATACGGCGCCCGCGGTCAGCAATCTGCTGCGCCACTTTCGCATCGGTCCTTAGAACCGACAGCTTCTCGCAAAGCTCATCAACGCTACGGTAGAGCACCACGTTTTGCATATCCAGAAAGCCTATCGCCTCGGTTTCTTCCACGCCATGGTCATAGGCCAGCAGGACGCAGCCGCAAGCCATGGCCTCGAAGTTCTTGATCATGTACTCGCCCATGCCCATGTCAGCACTGACGAAAAAGCGGATACGGTTAAGCATGTGCAGGTAATCGTCACCGGACTGAGTACGTGCCATCGTCAGCTGTTCACGCTCCGCCAACGTTTCCAGCAACGCCCTGCGGCCACTGTAGGCGTCGCTCTTAGTGCTGCCTAGAAACCCGAGTTCGATGTCCCTCACGCCACCGAGGTCGCGCATAGCTTGGCCATCATAGCCTTTAGGCACGAAGCAGGCATCGAATCCCTCCTCATGTAGACGTCGGGCGATTCCTTTCCCGGAAACCAGCACGCGCACCCACGGCATCTTCCGGTAGTGGCTGGAGAAACGACCTATATATTTGCTTGGAATATAATTCTGGTAGGCGTCGTGTTCGAGAATGACGACGTTGGGCAAGGTGCTTATGAAGTTTGCTTGACGAATCTCCTGCTTGAAACGCAAGAACATGAGGATGCGATCATAGGCAGAAACGTCTATCTCGCGTGCAAAATAGCGTCTCAGGTTCGCCTGATCCTTCCGCCCCAGCCGGCGCACGTCACAGTCGCACTCAGCGGCGACTGCGTCATAGAGACGATCCAGGATGATTCGCTGCTCATCCTGGACGAGAAAAAGTACTTTCATGCCCCCCCACCTACATTCATATGCTGCACGCCGCTCCTCGTCATCTTTAAACGCCTATAACAGGCCGCTTCGACATCAAGCGCCTCGAGCTTAGCGATAAATGCATCAGGTTGATCAAGCGGAAGCGCCCGTAACTCCGTTAGAGGCAGCATCCACCACCGACAGGCCAATAACGCATCGACGATGGAGGGAGGGTGTCGATATCGAATCACTCGCGCGGGAATACCGCCAACTATTGCATAAGGAGGTACATCACGCGTCACGAGCGCCCTCGATGCGATGATGGCGCCGGTCCCTATAGTCACACCTTCCATAATCATTGCGCCTCGGCCGAGCCAGACATCATGGCCCACCTTGGCCGGAGACTCCTGCGGGGCATACGACAGTTCGGTGCCTTCGAATTGAAAAGGATGACTGCTTACCCAGTCCACCGGGTGGGCAGCTCTGTCTTGGCCAATTACCACATCATTAGCCACCGAACAGAAGCGTCCAATAGATCCGACGTTCAGCAGTTCGGTCCCGCTGCGCAAATAGGAGCAGGCACCGACCTCGAGAGAACGGAACCCAAGCTGACACTGACTCAGCGACACACCCTCCTCCAGCACCAGCTCGGCGCGGCGAGGCAAGCTGGAAGGCGCAATGGCGGAGCGGATGCCAAACTTACGCAACTGTCTTTGCGCTATCCGATCAGTAATGAGGCTTATCACACTGGCACTTTCACGAAAGGACGAAAGGGCGAATTGCGGGCAGTTTCCAAAACCGACGTCGCGCGCATTCATCAGTAAATCGAGCCAAGCAGTCAGTAGCCCAGGAGGGCTGCCGAGGTACTGCTTTGACCAGTACCGTAGCGAGCGCAGAGGCATCTCCGAACGGAAAGCTCGCCCCGTGCTCGCCAACAACTTCCGGCGCACCGCCGCAATCACTGGCGATCAGCGGCACGCCGGCCGCCATCGCCTCAAGCAGTACCATGCCGAAAGGCTCATGGTCGGACGTAAGGGCGAAGACGTCGAAAGCTTTGAAATACCGGCGTGCGCTCGGTACTTGGCCTAGGAATCGCACCCGGTCGGCCACGCCCAGCGTCTGCGCCAGGGTCTGCAAACTGCTCTCAAGCCGTCCCTGCCCAATGATTGTCAATAAACTGTTCTCCGGCAGTTCGGGTAGCGCACGAGCGAAGCCTTCGATAAGGGTCGCCTGGTCCTTGTCTGGGTGCAAGCGGCCAACGTTACCAACCACCCAGGCATCGCCCGGCAACCCGAGCGCCTCCCGGCTTGCCTCACGGGGCAACTGCTCAGCCTGTACGGCCCCAACATCGATGCGGTTGTAGAGCGTCTCGATACGCTCGCCAGGCCAGTTGGGCAGACAAAGCCGCAGGTCATCGCGCACCGCGTCGGATACGCCAAGCAGCGCCAAGCGCGTACGGAAAAAGTTTGCGAATAACCGGCGCATCGGCCGTGCATAGTCGCCGAAGGCATGGTGAACACCAATCACCGGTAGATTGGTGGATAGCAGAGCTATATATGAAGGCTTGAAACGGTGGGCAATACAGAGACGGAAGTCGCCCCCCTTAACAATCCGGCGCAGCTTGCGCATGGCGCCCAGCTTTAGGCCTCGCATATCCGCGCTACCGTACCCGAGGAAGATAACTTCGTCAGACCCCGAACCCTGGATCACTTCCGCGCTCGGCTCCCCGGTCAGATATACAGTGGTGACCAGATAGCCGCTGTCCGTGAACAGGGCACTGTATTGCCGAGCACAGTCGAGGAACGGCCCGTAATAGCTGTGGCAGAACTGAAGCACGCGAGGAATCTCGCGACCGGTCCCTGCGCCTTTTGGGGCGGGAGCTTTAGCAAGAACCACGATTCAGCTGCTCCGCTCGTGATCCGGCGTGCCTGTATAATCGCTGCTGCAGACTGAGTCATACCAACCCATGCCATCCTTGACCACGAGGATGTCTTCCATGATCAGGTATTGCAGATCGGACCCATAGAACATGTTCAGCGCATCAGTCGGCGAACAGATCATAGGCTCGCCGCGGCGATTGAGAGAAGTATTCAACGAAACGCCATTGCCGGTCAGCTTTTCCAGCGCCAGCATCAGGTCATACCAGCGCGGATTGTGGCGACGCTCGAGTACCTGGGCGCGTGATGTGCCATCCTCGTGGATCACTTCGCCAACACGTTCCTTCCAGCCCTCGTTGACCTCGAAGGTGAAGGTCATGAACGGGCTCGGGTGGTCGACCTTGAGCATCTGTGCCGCAACGGTGTCGAGCATCGACGGGCAGAAGGGCCGCCAGCGTTCGCGAAATTTGATTTGCTCGTTGATGCGGTCGGCCACACCTGGGACGCTTGGGCAGCCGATGATGGAACGGCCACCTAGCGCACGAGGACCGAACTCCATGCGGCCCTGGAACCAGGCGACCGGGTTGCCGTCGACCATGATCCGGGCGACACGCTCGGGAGTATTGGTGATCTGCTTGAACAACGGTTTGTTCGGGTGTTTGGCACAAGCAGCGATGACGTCTTCATTGGAATAAGACGGTCCGAGATAGACGTGTTCCATCTTCTCCACTGGCACGCCGCGCTGCACTGAAACATAAGCCGCAGCTCCAACCGCAGTACCAGCGTCACCGGAGGCCGGCTGGACAAATAGTTCCTTGACCTCGTCGCGAGCAATGATCTTCTGGTTGAGCTTAACGTTCAGCGCGCAGCCGCCGGCAAAGGCAATCTTGCCGGTCTCGCGGATGATGTCGCCCAGGTAGTAGTCCATCATCTGCAGGGCAAGCTTTTCGAACAGCGCCTGCATGGCGGCCGCGTAATGAATGTAGGGATCGTCGGCGATATCGCCCTCGCGCTTAGGCCCGAGCCACTCGATCAGCTTGGGCGAGAAGTAGTAGCCCTTGCCCTTCTCCTTGTAGCGACGGAAGCCGATGACGTTGGCGTAATCGGTGTTGATGGTCAGCTCGCCGTTCTCGAAAGTGGCCAGGCGTGAAAAGTCGTATTTCGCCGCGTCGCCGTAAGGTGCCATGCCCATAACTTTGAATTCGCCATCGAGCATTTCGAAACCGAGGTATTCGGTGATCGCGCCGTACAGCCCACCGAGGGAATCCGGATCGTAGAATTCCTTGATCTTGTGGATCTTGCCGTTCTCGCCCCAGCCGAAGAAGGTGGTGGCGTACTCGCCCTTGCCATCAATGCCGAGAATGGCAGTCTTTTCTGTGAAGCCCGAGCAATGGTAGGCGCTGGAGGCGTGGGCCAGATGATGCTCGACCGGCTGCAGCTTGACCTTTTTCAGATCGAAGCCGAGCTGCTGCAGGCACCACTCGATGCGCTTCTTGAAGCGGTAGTAGCGGCGGTTGCCCATGAGGATGGCATCAAGCGCACGATCCGGCGCGTACCAATAGCGCTTGGCATAGTGCCAGCGGGCCTTCTCTAAGATGCTGATAGGTGCGAAGGGAATCGCAACCACGTCAACATCAGTTGGCTTGATCCCCGCCTGATCAAGACAGAACTTGGCGGATTCGTAAGGCATGCGGTTCTTAGCATGCTTGTCACGCACAAAGCGCTCTTCTTCAACGGCGGCGATCAGCTTGCCGTCAATGTACAGGGCGGCGGAAGGATCATGACTGAGGGCGCCGGATAGGCCGAGAATCGTCAATGCCACGGGTATTGCCTCTTAATCTTCGATGCTGGTGCCGGGCACCGCGGGTAAACGTTGGTCAAGCAGCCGGTAGAGGGCGCTGTCGGTCGGCCAGTTACGCAGGAACCGCGCGCGGTCCTTGGCATAGGCCCGCGCGAAGCCGGTGTCGCTGCCATGTTGCTGAACGGCATCAAGATCGATGAGTGTCCAGCGGCCCCGCTCCCAGAACATATTGTGCCCTTTGAGATCCCCATGACTGATGCGCTCGCGAATCAAAGCCGCGAACAATCGATCCAGTGCGGACAGCTCTTCTTCTGGCGGACAAATATTCAGGTACGGCTGAAAGCGCGCGATTATATCTTCACCGGGGAGCAATTCGGTAATCAGCCAAGCGGGGCCGCGTAGCCATAGCCAGCGCCGCTCGATGACCGCCATGAGGCGGGGGGTGGATATGCCGAGGAAATCGAGCCGATTACCCTCAACCCAACTATGCCAAGCGCGGCTAGGACGCCAGAAACGCCTGAGCCAATGCAGAGGATTCTTGATGTTGTAACGTTTGACCAGCAGTGGCCGCTCGTCAAGGTCGACTCGCGCTACCGTTGCAGTACCGCCACTTTTAAGTAGCTTGCCCTTGGCGATAAAGGCATCCGGCTCGGCAAGAACCGAGCACAGCCCGGCCACCTCCTCGCGCCTCACCACCCGCGCGCCGAACGGGCCGAGATGCGCGCTGAAGAGACTGCAGTCACGCGCCACCTTTCTGAGATAGTCATTCAGTCGCCAAGCGCGGGTCTTGCGGATTTCCTTGAGCAACGTCTCCAGCGGCAACGCATGCTGACTGTTAGCAAGCAGATAGTGAACCAGAAGATCTTCGATAAACTGCTCAAGCTCTGCTGGCAGCTGCGCGAAGAAAACGCCAAGATTCTCCAGCACCCGCTCCCGGGACAATGGACTTCCCGGCACTTCTGTCTCCACGCCACCGCCGTCAACCACATACAGCTGATCGCCTGTACGCAGCAAATTGTCGAGATGCAGATCGGCTTGCCAGACGCCGCGCGCATGCATTTGCGCGATAAGCGCGAGTGCATCTGCCAACACCTGTTCCTGCGCGGAGGACAGCGGTGCATCTCGCTCGGCTTCCCGCCAAAGACTCCAGAGACTGCGGGCATGCTCGAGATAGCAGAACGTTAGGTACCCGCCCTCTCGCTCAACCCACCCCTCGTCCAGCAGCGTGGCCGTCGGCAGGCCCTGCTCTGCCAAAAGCGCAGCACCTTGCCGCTCACGCTGAAAGTGTCGACCCGCCTTATCTCCAACCAGCACCTTGACCAGCACCCGGCGCCCGTTCCAGTTAGCCCGCCCGACATAACGCTGTCCGGGCAAGACGCGCAACCATTGCTCGATAACCAACTCACCCGAGGGAATATCCAGAACGAGCGGCAGTGACGGATCACGACCGGCTTTGCTCAGGTCGCCGAGCCTCATTCTGTTCATTCACGCCCCTCGAAGAACTTCAAGACCGCCCTGACCCTGGCCTTGTCTCGCATATCCAACTTCTGGTGACCGCTGTACTGCAGATAGAAACGCAAGCGCTGCGTCCGGGTGAGCTGGTACTTGGCAACTTTGTCTAGGCAAGCTAGATCCTTGACGATGCGCCGCTGCAGGAACGGTCCACGCCAGAAGGCGCCGGTCGGGCAGTCGATCAGATAAAGGCGGCGTTGCGGATCGACCAGCAGATTGCGCCATTTGAGGTCGTTATGCGCAAAGCCCCTGTCGTGCATCGCCCGCGTCGAGCGAGCCAGCTGAAGACTGACATCCTGCACCCAGCGAGGATCACGCAAGCGCGCATCACCAGTGTTCGCCAGTAGCGCCAAATCTTCAGTTTGCTCCAGCTCGCGGGTGATCAGCGCTCCACGCAAGAAAGCACCACCTCGGCGCTCCAGGCCGTACGCCACAATGGGTGCGGTGGGAATGCTCCAGCGACGAAACAACATCAGATTCTGCCATTCAGCCTTGACGCGCGGCCGGCCCACGAAACGACGCAAACCTTTCCCGGCGCCGGAGTAGCGCTTCACGTAGTAGCGAACACCGTTGCGCTCGATGCGGATGACCTCTGACAGCAAGTCCTGAGTCAGCCGCTCACCTTCGAGTTTGAAAACGTTATCTAAACTGCCGAAGGCTTCGCTCAGATCGACGTAGGCGGGATCCATGGTCCAACCAGGCATCACAGCGCATCCCCGTAGCGCAGCTTACGGTCCTGCAGCTTTTCAGCCTTTCGTTGCAACCGTGCCACCAGCTCAGATTCGTCCCGCAGAACGTCGCGCAGTGGCCGCTGAAAGTATTCGCGCAGGAAGCGCAATCTGTCGCTGCGCGTCAGACCGATTCCAAGCGCTGAGAAGTACAATCCAGCCAGGTCCTTATTGCGCCAGCGCTGCGGCGTTGCGGCGCGGACCTGAGCACGGTGCAGGTCGATCAGTGACAAGCGGAAATCGCTTGCTGTCACCGGTTTGTCGGTATGCAGCAGAAAGTGGCAGATATAGAAATCGCGGTGGTTGACCCCGGCGCGGTGCATGGTGCCGGCCATGCCCGCCACTTCTGCTATCAGCGCTCGCTTGAGAGTCGGAGACGGCGGTTGTTCCAGCCAGTTAGCCGAGAAATCCTCGAGGCTGACGGTCGGCGCCAGCTCTTCGGTGATGATGAACGAATGTTGTGTGG
>CEQG01153034.1_pt1 | contig 15392 bp, 9 predicted proteins | sample 350301 | NCBI WGS metagenome assembly CEQG01 (sample SAMEA2621242, study PRJEB7988) | marine metagenome | isolation source: saline water (ENVO:00002010), including | reverse complement strand
ACCTGCCATAACAAGCAGCACTACCTACTATGCCTCTGCTTATGGTGCCGACTGCGCTACAGGGCCTCGCACCCCTGTATTGGCTACCATAAACCCATTGCCAACGCTTACAGCAAACACTCCCCAAGCTATCTGTGGAAGCGGTACTGCACAATTGCAGGCTACACCATCTGCAGGTACTGTAAGCTGGTATAATACCGCTACAGGCGGCACTGCTATTGGCACAGGCAACAGTATTACAAGCCCTGCTATAAGCGCTACAACAACATTTTATGCCGAAGCCGTTACAACAAACGGCTGTGTGTCGGCACAGCGCACTCCTGTAACGGTAACAGTAAGCCCATTACCATCGGTAACATCAAACAATAGTCCCGTATTGTGCGGGCCGGGCACGGCAAGCCTTACTGCTACCGCCAGCAGCGGAGCAATAAGATGGTTTACCGCAGACTCGGGAGGTACGCTTATTGGTGAAGGCACAACCATTACAAGTCCGCAGGTTAACCAGACAACTACTTTTTATGCAGAAGCGGTAACCCCTGAGGGTTGTGTATCACCTACACGCACACCTGTTACCATAACCATTAACCCCGATGTTGTGATAAGCGCTACACAACCTGTATTTTATATATGCGAAGAAGGCAACGCAACACTTGAAGTAACTACCGATAACCCAAATGCTACTGTTAACTGGTATGATTCCGAAACAGGCGGAAGCCCGCTTGCATCAGGAAGCAGCTATACTACGCCGTTTTTAAATACTGACACAGTTTTTTATGCAGAAGCAGTATCTCCCGAAGGATGTGTGAGCGATACCCGCACACCCGTTTCGGTTGTGGTGGCACAAAGGCCTACGGTAACAGCAGACAGTGATGTTACGGCCTGTATTGGCAGCAGCGCACAGTTAGGAGCTACGCCATCGGCGGGTACAATTAACTGGTACACCGAATTAACAGGCGGAACACCTGTAGGCACAGGTGAATTTTTTACCACACCGCCGCTAACGGAAGATACTGTTTATTATGCTGAAGCAGAAAGCAATGGCTGTACTTCATTAACACGGCAGGCAGTAAGTGTAACTGTTGTTCCGCTACCCGAAGCACTACCTGATGAAAATGTTACGTTTTGCGAAAACAGCAGCTATGAACTTGATGCCGAAATTACAGAGCCTGTAACCTACTTATGGTCAAATGGGGAAACTACTTCAAGTATTGATATAACCGAAGCAGGTGTTTATACGGTTACACTAACAAATGCCAATGGCTGCACCGATACACAAACATTTACGGCAACCACGCTTACCGCACCGCAAATTACAGCCGTACAGGTAAATAATATAGATGATGCCACCATTATAATGCAGGACAACAGCCAGGCTTATGAATATTCTTTAGACGGGATTGACTACCAGGTGTCTCCGGTTTTCAGGGGGCTAAGGCAGGGTACCTACATAGCATTTGCACGTTCGTTGAATGGTTGTGGCGTTGACACACGAAACTTTACCGTATTGCTGGTACAGCCGTTCTTTACACCAAATAACGACTCGGTAAATGATGTTTTCAGCATAGCAGGTATGGAAAATTATCCTGATGCCACCGTTACAATTTTTGACCGCTACGGTAAGTTGATAACAAGGCTGAACCGCAGTAACCGATTTTGGGATGGCACGTTTAACGGCAACAAATTGCCCGCAACAGATTACTGGTATATAATACAGCTCGACAGGTTCTCGCCTGAAATAAGGGGGCATGTAAGCCTTGTACGATAACTTTCAGATGATTTGCAGCAAATCCTGCGGTGTGTTCAGAATATAATCAGGTGGGTTTACTATTAATGCTTCCGGCGCATCATAGCCCCATGCTGCCCATGCTACAGGTATGCCGCATTTGCGGCAGGCTATAATATCACGTAGTTCATCGCCTACATACAGCACCTCATCGGGCCGGAGCTTTTTCTGCTTCAGGAATTTTTTCATCAGCCTGTGCTTGCTAAAAACCTTACTGCTGGTATATATTTCAGGACAGGGTACGTTTTGTAATTGAAAAAATCCGCTGATGTTTCGCGCTGCGTTGGTTGAAAGTATTGCATAGGGCATTTCTTCTTTAGCCAGACTTGCTAAGAGATCTTCAATTCCGGGATTAAAAGCAAGTTGGTGAAGCGACTTGCCATACTGCCTTATAACATAAGCAGCAATAAAAGGTATTTTGTAAACAGGCACATTTAACTCGCGGCAACGGTTTTTTATGCTGAGGCTTCGAAGCATATCAATGTTATGCGCTTGTATTTTGGTGTAACCCCTGCGTACAGCCAATTCATTATAAACAGAGAGCACAACCGCTTTACTATCGGCAATAGTACCGTCAAAATCGAACAGAATATATTTAAAGCGTGTCATTGCTAACCGAGCTGTTCCTGTATCATATCGAGTATCCAGATATAATCTTCCTGATTATTTACAAAATCACGGTCGGAAACATCAATAAGTAAAACATTCAGCCCCGGTTGTGATTTGATGTAATCAAGGTAGCCGCGATTTATTTTCTCCAGATACTCCGGCTGGATGTCCTGTTCATAGGCACGCCCTCTTTTTTTAATATGCTGCAACAGCCGCTCGGTGTTTTGGTACAGGTACACGTACAGGTCGGGCTTAGGCATTTCTTTATAGATAATGTCAAACAGCTTGCGGTACAGGCGGTACTCATCTTCGTTAAGAGTGACTTTAGAAAAAATGAGCGACTTAAAAATATGGTAATCGGCTACGATAAAATCCCTGAAAAGGTCAAATTGCGCCAAATCATCCGATAACTGATGGTAGCGGTCGGCCAGAAAAGCCATTTCCAGTGAAAAGGCATAACGCTGCTGGTCTTTATAAAATTTAGGCAGGAAAGGGTTATCGGCAAAGCGTTCCAAAACCAGTTTCGCATTAAAGTCTTCTGCTATTTTGCCCGAAAGGGTTGTTTTGCCTGCGCCTATGTTGCCCTCTATAGCGAGGTAGTTCATGGCGGAAAGGCTGTATTTCTTCAGCGGAAGCGCTAAAGAGCCAACTTTGTTTATAGGGCTTTTGTCAGTTGATGCGGCTATGAGCTGCGTTACTGTTAAACCCGATACAGGATGCTCCCACAGCGGCGCAACATCTTGTAGCGGGTAAAGCACAAAACTACGCCCCTGCATACGAGGATGTGGCACCTGCAAGGTATCAGCTTGAAAAACCTCATCGTTAAAAGCTATAATATCAATATCAATAGTACGCGAGGAATACCCTTCTCCCTCCTGCCGCACACGCCCTGCTTTATTTTCTGCTTCAAGTAATGCTGCCAGTAAGTCCTCAGCCGTTTTCTGGGTATGGACGACAATGCAGCAGTTGTAAAAGTCGTCTCCGTTAAAGCCCCAGGCAGGAGTTTCATAAACAGCAGAGACACTTACCACAGTAGCAATATGGTGATGTATATACGCTATACAGGCTTCAAGGTTGCCCTGCCTGCTGCCTATATTGCTGCCTAATGATAATATTACACGGTTTTGAAATTGCATAAGAATGCAAAATAACTAAAAACAATTGGTAAACCTGCACCGGCAAACTATAGTGTTGATAAATTTTAAAATCCTGTAATGTAGTTATAGTTTAATTGCAATGTAACATAATACTTACTTTTGCTACATATAGTAAAATTATAATTTAAAACAAGATGCAGTTTTTAAAGAATGTACTTTCCACCATAGTGGGGCTATTTATGTTTTGCGTAATAATGTTTTTTGTACTCATTATTATAGGCATTGCAGCCGGTGGCGGCGATAAGGATGTTGTCCAGGTAAAAGAAAATTCGGTAATAGAGCTGGATATAAGCAAAGTAAGCCAGGACTATGCGGGTATCTTTTACAGCGATGAGTTTGCTTTTCTTAACGAGGAGCCGACAGATGGTTTTGTTGATGTGCTTAAAGCCATAGACGCCGCTAAAAAAGACGATAAAATAAAGGGTATTACCATAACCAACAGCTACAGCATGCTGGGCATGGCTCAAAACAAGGCACTACGGGACAGGCTGGTTGAGTTTAAGAAGTCAGGGAAATTTGTAGTGGCCTATTCTGATACGTACACACAGGCTGACTACTACCTTAGCTCTGTTGCGGATACGATATATATGAACCCTGTTGCGGAGCTTGAGTTTAAAGGGCTATCCAGTGAGGTGATGTTCTTTAAAGACCTGCAGGAAAAGACGGGCATAAAGATGGAAGTTATCCGTCACGGTAAATTTAAGGCTGCGGTAGAACCGTATTTAAGTAATGAAATGAGTCCGGAAAACCGCGAGCAGCTTACCACATTGCTTAACTCTATGTGGAACAGCGTGGTAACAGATATAGCTGAAAGCCGTAAAATACCGGCTGACAGCCTTAACAGTATAGCCAATAACCTTTCTGCGCGCACGCCTGAAATGGCAAAAGAGCGTGGCCTGGTAGATAAAATTGGTTATATAGACCAATTTCATGACGGGATTCGCAAGGCTTTGAAAATCAAAAAGGACGAAGAAATTAATACTGTTGACATCCTTGATTATGCCGAAGCAAACAAATTCAGCGATTTACTTAGCGGTGCAGATGATGTAATTGCGGTTGTATATGCACAGGGTGAAATTACAGGCGGCGAAGGCGGGATAAATAACATTGGCGAAATATCCATGCGCGAGGCGCTAAAGACTGCTGCTGACGATGAAAATGTAAAAGCTATCGTACTTCGTGTAGATTCTCCGGGGGGCAGCGCACTGGCCTCTGAACTGATATGGAGGGATATTGAGCTTGCCAAGAAAAAGAAACCTGTCGTGGTTTCTATGGGTAACCTTGCGGCATCGGGCGGTTATTATATTTCGTGTAATGCCAACAGGATTTTTACTGAACCAACCACCATTACCGGATCTATTGGGGTTTTCGGTGTACTGCCAAACTTTACACAGCTTAGTAAAAACATAGGCATCCATACCGAGCAGGTAAACACGCACAAACATTCATCGGGCTACAGCCTTTTTACCCCGCTTGAAGAAGATACCCGCGAGGTAATACAGCAAAGCGTGGAAAGCGTTTATGATACTTTTATTACGCGCGTTGCTAACGGCAGGAAAATGACCAAAGAACAGGTAGACGCCATAGGCCAGGGCCGTGTATGGTCGGGTACTGATGCGGTTAAGATTGGCCTTGCAGATGAGCTTGGCGGACTTGATGATGCTATAGCCTATGCAGCAAAGCTGGGCAAAACTACCAGCTACACCACCAAAAATTATCCTGAATATGAAAGGAATCTTGAAGATTTGTTTGCCGGGCTAACAGGCCTGCCGTTTGCCAAAACAAGAGAAGAGTTTATAGCTGAAGAAATTGGCGAAGAAAATTACAGGGTTATAGAGCGCATAAGGCGAGTAAGTAAATTAAGAGGTACACAGGTGATACTTCCTTATGAAATAACCATCAGGTAACACACGTTATATACTTTGCAGCTTTCTTTGTATATTTATAGCAAACGATAAGAACCATGGTTAAGAAAATATTAAAGTGGACCGGCATAATACTGCTGGTCCTTATCATTCTGTTGGCCGCAGCGCCGTTCATTTTTAAGGATAAAATAAAATCGATGGTAACCAAGGCTATTAACGAGCAGGTAGATGCTACTGTAGCTTTTGAAGATGTGAGCCTGAGCCTGTTCCGCGATTTCCCTATGGCAAGCGTGCAGATAGAAAAGCTTAGCGTTATCAACAAGGCCCCTTTTGAAGGTGACACACTTGTTTATATGGGCGAGGTAAACCTGAGCATGTCTTTAAAAGAACTTTTTAAAAGCGAAGGTGAAGCCATGAGCCTTGAATACCTTGCCACTAAAGACGGTGTTGTGAACATTCTTTTTAATGAAGACGGTTTGGGTAATTTTGATATTGCCCTGAAAAACCAGGAAGAAAAGCCTGCCGATGAATCTTCTGAAAGCAAGCCGTTTGCTTTGGACATGAAAGACTATAAAGTAGAGAACCTCCGCTTCCGGTATTTTGATGCCCGCTCTAAAATCAATATGGTGATAGACAGCCTGTACCATGAGGGGCACGGCAACTTTGAGCAAAGTAAACTGGACCTTGATACAGAAACCACAGCCAACCTTACGCTGGATATGGATAAAACCAACTACATGCGTAATGTGAAACTGAAACTGGATGCGGTACTGGGGCTTGACCTTGAAAACAGCATTTATACATTTAAAGAAAATAAGGCATTTATAAACAAAATGCCGCTTGAGTTTGACGGCAGTCTTGCGCTAAGGGAAGAAGGGCAGCTTTTTGACCTTACTTTTAAAACGCCTACATCATCCTTCAGTAACTTTTTAGCGCTTATACCACAGGCTTATGCCGGAAGTATAGAATCGGTTAAAACCGAAGGTGACTTTACCATAAATGGAAAGGTTAACGGCATGTACAGTGATACTACCGTACCTAAATTCAACATTGCCATAGCTTCTAACAATGCCTCGTTCAAATATCCTGACCTGCCAAAATCAGTTCAGGATATTGTTATCGATACTAAAATTATAAACGAAACAGGTATATTAAACGATACATATATCAATCTTGATAAGCTGTCATTCCGCATAGACCGGGATGTATTTGATGCCAGGGCTACCATTAAAAATGTCGTTGAAAACGCTTTGGTAGCAGCCGACCTTAAAGGCACTATAAACCTGGGCAGTTTAGGGCAGGCTTATCCTGTAGATGTAGATGTACCGCTTACGGGAATACTTAGAGCAGATGTATCTACCAAATTTGATATGCAGGCTGTAGAGAAAAGTGAATATGAAAAGATAGACAACAGGGGTAGCATCAGTATTTCTGGTGTCACTTATTCTGGTGATGCATTGCCAAAGCCTGTTAAAATTGCAAAGGCCGACCTTCAGTTTAACCCAAGCCGCGTAAACCTTAGCCAGTTTACAGCTACAACAGGCGCTTCGGACATGGCGCTAAGCGGAACATTGGATAACTTTTATGGTTTCATGTTTAAAGACCAGGTGCTTAAAGGTAATTTCAGCATGAAGTCGGACAAGTTAGTTGTTTCCGATTTTATGGCACCTGAACCTGCAACAAAACCTGCTGAAACTAAAAAGGCAGCCGATACTAAACCTGCTGCCACAACCGGCGAAAGTGTAAAAATTCCTGCTTTTTTAGATTGTACTATAGCAGCACAGGCCAATACTGTAGTGTATGATAACCTGAACATGAAAAATGTTTCGGGTAAAATGATTATTAAAGATGAAGCTGTAAACATACAGAACCTTAAAACAAATATGTTTGAGGGGCTTATTACTGCTAATGGTACTGTTTCTACCAAGGGAAAAGTGCCTGTGTTCAATATGGATTTAGGCCTTAATAAAGTAGATATACCGCAGGCTTTTACCCAGATAACCATGCTAAAATCTATAGCGCCGATAGCGGAGGTTATTACCGGAAGGCTTAATACGGATATTAGCGTTTCGGGTAACTTAGACCCTAAAGAAATGACACCCGACCTTAAAACCCTTACCGGAAGCCTTGCCGGGCAACTGCTTAATACAGGTGTTAAAGCCGATAACTCGAAGTTATTGAGCACGCTTGACAGCAACGTGAAATTCATAGATTTTGACAAGCTAAAGCTGGACAACCTAAAAGCTAATATGACATTTAATGACGGAAAGGTAAACATTAAGCCAATAGACTTTAAGTACCAAGACATTCCGATACAGGTAAGCGGGCAGCACGGTTTTGACCAGAGCATGAGCTATAATGTTACTTTTGATGTTCCTGCAAAGTATCTGGGTAATGATGTCAATAAGCTATTGAATTCTTTAGGCAGCGCAGAAGCGAATAAGATATCGGTGCCTGTAACGGCTGTACTTACCGGTAGCTTTAATAACCCTAAAGTAAGTACCGACCTTTCTAAGACCGTTACCACACTTACACAGCAACTGCTACAGCAGCAAAAAGAAAAGCTGATAAACAAAGGAAAAGAGCAACTTGGTAATAAGCTTCAGGACCTTATCGGCGGCAATAAGAACAGCTCTGACACTACAAAAGCGACAATACCTACTACTAAAGAGGAAGTTAAAGAAGAGGTTAAAAAACAAGCCGAAGATAAAGTTAAAGGGGCCGTAAGAGACCTATTTAATCGCAACAAAAAAGATAAAAATTAGCCTGTCTAAAAGATTGATCAATATGATAAATCCCCTGTTAAATCAAAGCAGGGGATTTTTATTATCATCTGCTTATACTATCCTAACGAAGTAAATCTATATTTTGAAGCATAAATCCTATTGGATAAAACACTACGGGCTGAATATAGTATTATAAATATAAAGCTAATTACTTATAAATGTAATGAATAAAAGGATCTATAATAGCAAATAAAAAAAGGCTGCCATAAAAATGACAGCCTCTTAATTATATTGAGATAATGTTATATTATCTTACTACAAGTTTTTTAGTAGCTGTTTTGCCTTCTTCAGTAACTTTAACAATGTAAACACCAGAAGTTAGCGCAGACACGTTAACAGTACCATTCATAACCTGTGCAGTTAAAACCTGCTTACCAAGTACATCATAAACAGCAACTGTTTTATCAGCGTTGTTATCAGAAGTAATGTTAAGCACATTTCCTGTTAATGGGTTAGGATATACTTTTAAACCTGCAATGTTGTTTTGGTTAAGGCTGTTAGTAGCAGCCGGCGTTACATCTTCCCATGCAGTGCTAACCCTTATTTCGTCAATTTCTATATTACCAGTACCTGTGGTAGTAGTTCCACCCTGCCTGATAGCAAGTCCCATAATTGTTTCAGCAGCACTTTGTGTACCTGTATTGTTAGTAACATCAGCGGCAAACTCTGCCTGACCTAATACAGGGTTAACCCACATGCTTGCTGTATTGTTTTCTAAAGTATGCTTAACAACAATCAGGTAAGTAATGTTAACTAAATACTCAACATTTATGTATGTAGGAGTAGCACTACCACCACCACTGTTAAGAATACCAAAGTTAACCGTGTTATCTCCAGCTCCTTTCTTGATATATACCCTTCCATATAAGCCACTAACACCGCTTGAGCCTACTGTTTCAGTAACACTTAAAAAATAATCTCCGCTTACAGCAGCATTATCATGTAAACCTTCAGTATTTTGTACTTTAACTAAAGCTGAGTAATACACCACACTTGTAGCAGCTTCTGCAAGAGGTTTATTAACGTCTTCATTCTGCCCTGAAGCTATCGCAATCCTGTTACCTGAAGATGCAGGGAAACCTGTATATGATAAGCTATTGCCATTGTCAGAAGTTGTTTCAAGAATAACAAGCTGGTCAGCAGTTCCACTGTGGGTTGTCCAGCCGTTGGTACTTAATGTACCTGTTCCTGTAAAAGAGTCGAATGTTTGTCCGAAAGACAAACCTGCTACCAATAATAAAGATAAAGAGTAAAATTTTTTCATACTGTTTCGATTTTAAATTGTTCTTACTTTCAGTAAACAAATATAAAAACAAAAAAGTAAAGCAGGAAAAAACTTAAACTAAAATTAAGATTGTATTAAGAGTGATTTATCATTCCGGTTAATAGCAGAACTATTTAACTATCAGCTTTCGTGTAGCTGAAGCATCACCTTCTTTTACCTTTATGATATATACGCCAGGAGTAAGCGATGCAATATTAAGTTCTTTGCCTGTAATACTGGCCTGTAATATCTTTTTACCAAGCACATCATAAACTTCTACATCTTTAGACTGCATGTTTTTAGATGTAATATATATCCTGTCAGCACTCACCGGGTTAGGATAAATGTTTAACCCTTCGATGGTTTGAGAACCACCGCCATTAGCTGTTGACCCTTTATTTTCCTGAGCTGAAGCACCAAGTGTAAAAAGGAAAAACAGTAGTAAGGTGATATAAAAGTATTTTTTCTTCATGCTGATGATTGATTTGGTAAATATATAAAATAATTTCAAATATTATACCAAAAAAATAGCCCTTCGTTATGAAGGGCTATAAATATTCTAACTTAATATATTTTCTTAGGATTATAGGCCCATCCAACTCATCCAGCCTGGTATTTCTGCACCTGCACCTGCACCTGTGGCAGTAGTGCTTGGAGTGTAACCAGTTTCCATGTTGCTGGTTTCATTAACATTCATGATCCTGATGTTCTGGATTGGGTTTGCTTCAAACCAAGCCTGAGAGTCAGTACCGTTAAAGTTAATACCTAAACCACTACCTGTACCAATAAAGCCAGATATGTAAGCATTGTTGATTGTAGCACGGGTACCCCTTCTTAGCATCATACCAGCTTCACTTGTTACAGCAGCGTCATTTCTACCGATAAGGGTTATGTTAGAAAGTATTGGATGAGAGATTGGGGCAAGCATACCGTCTGCTGAATTGTTGTCAGCCTCGATACCCCTACTGTCTGAAGAGAAAGCTGTAGCGCTTGATTGGTCAGAGTACATATTAGATACAGTACCGTTCCATCCTTCAGTCCAGTCAAAAGTATCATCCTGGCATCCGATACCTGCAAGGTTACTACCATTTACAGAACCACCAAACCATTCGAACGCATCATCAGAACCCTGGTAAACAAGGATATTATTAACTGTTGTTCCTGAACCTACAGCGTAGAAAGTTACACCGTTAAACTCAGCATCTTCGTTGATAAGAGCACCTGCATATTCAACTTTTATGTAAGAATAAACACCTGAGTTGTCAGAAGGGTTGTTACCACCATAAGTAAGACCTGTTACTTCTGCCTGTGTATTTGCGCCAAGGTTTGTTACAGCATTACCACAAATTACAAGTCCGCCCCAGTCACCAGGAGCAGGTGTAGCTTTGCTTGAAGTCATCACAATTGGGTTATCAGCAGTACCCTGAGCTATAATTTTACCACCTTGTTTAACAGCAAGGAAAGAAACTGCTTCTGCATCTTCTTCAGCATAACCTTCAAGCCTTGTACCGGCAGGAATTGTTAATGTAACACCTGATTCTACGTATACAGGCCCTCTAAGAGTGTAAACTGTTTCTTCATTAAGTTCCATGTCAGCAGTAATAGTACCGCTTAGTTCTCCTGTTGCAGGTACATCCGGTGTGTTGTTGTTGTTGTCATCATCGCTTGAGCAGCTTGTTAAGAATGATCCCATTACCACTAAGCTTAGCAAGAATTTTTTCATCTTTTTTAAAATTTTTATGTTGTTTATTTTAGTACTGCAAAGATGTTTTATTGCCCTATTACAGCAGTTAAGCAAGTGTTATATAATCATTACTTTAAAATATTTTTATTGTAAATTTATTGTTATCAATAAAAAAGGGAGCCGCATGGCTCCCTCTCATATATTTACAAATATTCTTAGAATATTGCATATTTAAGACTCAGGCTAAAATCTGTACCTGCCCTGAAATTGTAGGTATCAATATCGCCTTGGCTGTTTTCCTGTACCCTCCTTATTTTGTAATTAAGGATGTTTTCGGCAGTAAGCCCTATTGTTAACTTTTCACCTATTGTAGTATTAGTTACAATATTAAACATAAAGATTCCTTTTTCTACAATATTACCTCTGCCAAAAGAACCAAGAGAGTAAATCCTGTCGTGGAAGTAATTACCTACAAGAGATGCGGTAGGCCTAAATTTTCCGGTTTGCTTGCGGTAGGTTAAGTCTGCATTTACAATAAGCGGAGATGCACCCTGTAGTTTATCTGAATCCTCATTAAAATTAACACTTAACGTGTTATTGCTATCCGTAACTACTTTATCTACATCAAGCTCCTGGTACGAATACATTACAGTTACATTCAATCCGCCCGAAATAGACTGTTTCATATTTTCTTCATCAACTTCCCAAAAATTCTTTTTAACTTCAAACTCTGCACCGGCAACATATGCATATTCACCTGCATTAACAAAAGTGTTGTCGTTAAGTACTGAGTTTAGAAGCACCTGGCTTATAGGGTTCTTAATATACTTACCAAATACGCCGGCCGCAATAACTTCATCATTTTTAGGGAACATCTCCCATTTAAAATCAAGGTTATAATTGTCTGACGGCTGAAGGAAAGGGTTACCTATAGAGTTTTCGCCCACGCCCTCATACCTGAAAGGTGCTTTTTCTTTAAATTGCGGCAATGTATATGTTTTACTTGCAGCAGCCCTTAAGTTTTGCTTATCACTAAGGCTGTATTTTATTGTTGCAGCAGGAAGTATAAATACTTTATCAATAGTAGCATCATCAAAATCAGCACCTGCAATAGGAAAGTTTGTGTCCCACTCAAGCTCCTGAAGCACTTTTTCTGCCCTTACACCTAAAGTGTATGTAAACTTATCAGAAGACTTATGTTCAAAGTTCACTAAACCTGAGTGTACAGCAAGGTCGCCTGTATATGTAAACGGTGACAAGCTAAGTAATCTTGACGTGTTTATAAAAAATGTTCCGGGAACATTTTGTGAAGCAGACTGATTATCTGCATTAAGGAAATCATCTATTGTATTAGGAGTAACCGCAATATTGGTACCTGAAATCCTGAAGTTAAACTGTGTTGCCTCAAACTCCCTTGTTTTTATCCTGCCATTATAGCCGGCAGTTAATTTACCTTTATAAAGCTCATCCTCTCCTTTAAACAATTTATATGATGCTAAAAATTTTGCGGCAATCTCATCTTCTGTTATATACTGAAAGTAACGGTTATTACTTGTTGGTGAACCTGTGTTATAGCTGTAGCTGCCATCGGTAAGTATAAGGTTGTTAGTAATCCTGTCCGGCATATCAGCATTAACAGTGCTGTACGAAGCACCCCAGTCAAGCTCTGTACGTTCATTAATTTTATTAGTACCCAATAGCTGGTTAACAAATATTTTATTTTGCTCTGTAAGGGTTTGCCTGGTAAATTCAAAACGGTCATCACCCTGCCCTACAAATGAATCATATTCACCAACACTGCTTTTAGATGCATTAACAAATACACTGTTTACTTTAATAGTGTTGTTCATATTCCATTTGTAAGCAATATTAGCAAGCGCTGTTGTTTTTGTGCTGAATTCATATTTGTTTACATCATAAAAATCTACCGGAAGGTCGTCGTTATTTATACTGACAATCCTTTGGAAGCCATTTCTGTATGTATAACCATTACCGTAAGAAAATGTTGCAAACGTATTTAGCTTGCCTTCTTCACCAATATCAAAACTCTTTCCTCCTGATATACCAAAACTGCCATTTACGGGGTTAGATTCGTTGTTAGGTACCCATTTGTTCTGAAAAGCATATTCGCTTATTGTACCCGGAGTTTTAGTATTATAAAATCCTGATTTTTTTATACCATCAGCAATTTTAAAATCAGCATTAAAAGCCTGATTATTAAGCCCTGAACCAACCTCAACCTCAAGAGTACCAGGCCCGGAATAATTTTTAGATGCAATATCTACATTAGCACCACCCATATCTCCATAAAGATCGGCAGTATATATCTTGCTAATACCAACAGACTGTATTATATCTGTAGAAAACAAATCAAGCGCAATATTTTTATTTTCAGGCTCATTACTCGGCAACGGAAGACCGTTAAGCATAGTGCTGTTATACCTGTCACCAAGCCCCCTTACAAAAATTCCGCTGTTACCTTCCTGTTGCGATATACCCGTTACTTTTGTAACCGCTGCGGCTGCATCACTAACACCTTTACGGGTAAGCTCCTGCGCACCAATACTCTGGGTAATAACAGCAGCATTCTTCTGCTCCAGCAAAAGTGCCGACTCCTTTTCACGGTTAACGGTTTTTTCTATAACAACGTCTTCAAGCTGAACGCTTGTAGAACCCATTGCCTGGTTTATGGTTTTGGTTTCGCCTGCAACAATGGTAACAGGCATTTCTATAGTTTCATAACCTAAAAAGCCGAATACCAGTGTGTGGCTGCCTGCAGGTACTTTAAGGCTGTACTGGCCGTTTTCATCAGTATTGGTACCAATGTTTGTACCTTTAAGAGCAACGCTTGCAAACGGCAACGTTTCGTTATTAAGGTCTTTGTCGGTAACAGTTCCTGTTATCGTACCCGTGTTTTGTGCAAAACTTAAGGTGAAGATAAACAGGGAGATAAATAGAAATTTAAGTTTCATCGTGTGTTGTTTAAATTTTGGTGCAAAGAAACCCCACTCATCCAAATGCTATGTTACCAAAAAGTTACCTTTGGATTTAGTATTTATTACCAAATTGTTAACAGATTAAATTATAGTTAAGCCGTTTCTTACTTTTGTATTATCTTTACCTTTACAACCGCTAAACAATACGCAAAGTGTCATTATGAAAAAAAAAGACATTAAGATTTTACTGGTTGATGATGAGCAGGATATCCTTGAAATTGTGGGCTATAACTTAACACAGGAAGGGTATCAGGTGGTAACTGCCGGCAACGGTAAAGAGGCTATCGCCAAGGCAAGGAAAGAGCTTCCGCACCTTATTATTATGGATGTAATGATGCCCGAAATGGATGGCATGGAAGCATGCGAAAACATAAGGAAGATACCGGAGCTTAATAACGTTATCATAACATTCCTTACAGCCCGCAGCGAAGACTACTCTCAGGTAGCAGGATTTGATGCCGGAGCTGATGATTACATAGCCAAGCCAATAAAGCCGAAACTGCTTATAAGTAAGGTGAAAGCATTATTGAGAAGGCTTAAGGAAGATGAAAACCAGGGCGATATACTTAGGGTTGGTAATATTGAAATTAACCGCGAAGAGTATAAAATTATAATGGATGACCGCGAAATTGTACTGCCCCGCAAAGAATTCGAACTTTTTTACCTTTTGGCAAGTAAGCCCGGCAAAGTATTTAAAAGGGAAGAAATTCTTGATAAAGTTTGGGGTAATGAAGTGGTTGTTGGCGGCAGGACAATAGATGTACACATACGCAAACTGCGCGAAAAAATTGGTGACGAACTTTTTAAAACAATAAAGGGTGTGGGCTATAAGCTCGAAATGTAAGTGGCAATAAATTTTAAGAAATCATACCGTTTTGCTGTTAAATCAGCATTATACATTACATTTTTTTCTACCGTACTTTTAATGGTGCTGCTTCATTTCTTTGCCGAAATAAACAGCATCTTTCTTATTGCTTTTGCCATTTCATTATTCCTTTTCTCATTCTTTGTACTACAGTACCGCGTGGAGCACTTTATCTATCGCAGGGTTAAAAAGATATATGATGATGTTTCGCTGCTCGACTCCAGCACATTAAGGAATAAGCCCATCACTACCGATATGGCAACCCTTACCCGCGAAGTCGAAAAATTTGCAAGGGATAAGAAAATTGAAATAGAAACCCTTAAAGTCCGCGAAGAATATCGCCGTGAGTTTATGGGTAATGTTTCGCATGAGCTTAAAACCCC
>CEQG01032279.1_pt1 | contig 15449 bp, 9 predicted proteins | sample 350301 | NCBI WGS metagenome assembly CEQG01 (sample SAMEA2621242, study PRJEB7988) | marine metagenome | isolation source: saline water (ENVO:00002010), including | reverse complement strand
CGCGCTTGCCCAGCGCGGCTTCGACCGCGACCTTGATCAGGTGTGTCGCTCCCGCGGTCGACTGCCCCGTGCGCGCTTGCGGATCGGCCCCGGCCACGTTGAAATAGCGCAGCGCGCAGAAGTTGATCGGATGGGCATGGGCGGTATCCGCAAGCATCTGCTCGGTCATCAGCTTGGACCAGCCATAGGGGTTGATCGGCACGGTCGGCGTCTGCTCCGTCACCGGCGAGACATCGGGCACGCCGTACGTGGCGGCAGTGGAGCTGAACAGGATATGCGGCACGCCAGCCGCCACCGCAGCCTCGATCAGGCCACGGCTCTTCACCGTATTGTTTTCGTAATACCACAATGGCTTGGCAACAGATTCAGGCACGATGATCGAGCCTGCAAAGTGCATTACTGCGCCTTTGCCATCGCCCATGCCCTGTTCGGCAAAGACACGTGCAAGCAGATCGCGGTCGGCGATATCACCTTCGTAGAAAGGGACGTCCTCAGGTACCGCGAAGCGGAAGCCGGTCGAAAGATTGTCGATCACCACCACGGGGCGGCCGGCGTCGCGCAGCGCGTGAACGGCGTGGCTACCGATATAGCCTGCACCGCCGGTTACGAGGGTGGGGCTTTTATCCATTCTCTCCATGGGTTCTCAAATACGTCCACTTGGGATCAGATCAAGCGAAGCCTCTATTCACAATACCTATGCAGATTCGTTAATTCATCGCGGTCGGTTTGTTTCAACCATTCTCATCTTTCTCAACCGTCACGCTCCGCTATGCTGATTTCGAGCACGATGCGGGCTCGGGCTTCAATCCGGGGGTGGATGGTGCCTCGAGGGCTTGCAATTGATTGTTTTTAAGGGATGGTTTACCATCTTTCCTCGAAACCGGAGCGCTACGCAGCGGGTCTTTCCAAGCGAGGCCAGATATCTTCTGACTTGCGAATTGAATCTCAATTACTGTGCTGCCTGGGGCTCTTACGCGCTCGGGACAGAGCGATTTCTTGAATGCCACTATTTGGAAAAATCGGCGTGAGGCGGCTATTGGAAGAAGAGGACCGCGCGCGTTCGTAGACCTTAGCATCAGGGGCTTGCTGAAGGTCCTCGCTTAATGGTTCGGAAACCGCTGCCCTGTACCAATCTAGAAGACCTAAAGTTTGGAAATACCATGGAAGATCGTGAAAAAAAGCGCCTGCAGACGCTCCACGGCTACCGTTTGCTCGACACCCCGCCCGAGCCGGAATTCGATGATGTCGTAAGGCGGGCCGCGGAGCGCTTCGGCACCCCGATTGCGCTCATGTCGCTGGTCGACGCCGACAGGCAGTGGTTCAAGGCGAAGGTCGGCCTCGATGTCGACGAGACGCCGCGCTCGGTCGCATTCTGTGCCTATGCCATTCAGGGCGATGACGTGATGGTGGTGGAAGATGCCAGGGACGACGAGCGTTTCAGCCGCAATCCTCTGGTCCTCGATGATCCATCGATCCGCTTCTACGCGGGCGCTCCGGTGACCGCAGAAGGTGGAGACAAGCTGGGCACGATCTGCATCATCGATCGCAGGCCGAGGCATGATTTCAGCGAGGCGGACAGGGAAGCCCTGACCAAACTGGCGGCTGAAGTCAGCCGGATGCTGGGATCGGCCAAAGAAATGGCCCGCACTGGCTAGGACATGAGCGGTAGCGCATCCATCCGCGCAGGCGGAGCATCGGGTCCGTTGATTTGGGGCGGGCTGCTGGCCAGGCTCCCGGTGCAAATCCTCGGCCTTGCGCTGGGATATGCCCTGCTCGGCTGGATCGGCCAGCAGCTGGCACCGCCGCCCGGCTTTGCTTCGCTCATCTGGCCGGCAGCGGGGCTCTCCATCGCGGCTATCACTGCTCTGGGCTACCGTGTCTGGCCGGGCGTGTTTTTGGGCGCGTGGTGCGTCAATGCACTCGCGGCTGGTTCGGGCGAGCTTCAAGCCGATGTGACCGTGGCGCTCGATGCCACTTTGATCGCGACCGGGTCGACCCTGCAGGCCCTTCTGGGGGCTTACTGGATAAGGAGCCGCGCGGGTTTCCCGCTCAAGCTGGAGGGGCCGCGAGAACTCGGGCGGCTTCTCCTGTTGGTCGGCCCGTTCACCTGTCTTGTCGGCGCCACCGTCGGAACGGCGACGCTCTTCGCGAGCGGCGTCGTGGCGCAGAGCAACCTGATCAACTTCTGGCTGCGCTGGTGGGGCGGCGACATGGGCGGCGTTCTGATTGTCGTCCCGCTTCTGTTCCTCGCACCCTGGAGTCGTGGCGCGATCCATTGGCGGGGGCAGAGGCTCGCGCCATTCTCGACCGTGGCTTTTATCGCCATTCTGGTGCTGTTGTTCGCGACCTTGGCCGCGTGGCGTCTGAACATGGAGGCGGCCTACGAACGCAGCCAGACGTCGTTCGAATCGCTTGCGGCAGATAGCCGGCAGGCGCTCGACCATCGGCTGCAATCCTATCGTCAGGCGCTGGACGGAGGCGCTGCACTTTTCGAGGCATCCGATGAGGTCACACCGGAGCAATGGCGTGTCTACGCCTCGGTTCTCGACCTTTCGCGAACTCTTCCCGGCATCAGCGGTATCGGTTTTATCGAGCCGGTACGCGCGGGTGAGGAGCAGGCATTTCTCGATAGCCTGGCCGCCAGAGGACGGGATGATCTCGAGATCCATCCGCTGACCGATCGTGACGAGAGGTTCGTCATTGTCGCGATCGAACCGCAAGCGGACAACATTCAGGCCATCGGCCTCGACATTGCGTTCGAGGATAATCGCCGAGCTGCGGCAAGCAAGGCGCGCGATACGGGCAAGGCGACGATCACGAGGCGCATCCTCCTCGTGCAGGACGAGACGGAGAGCCCCGGATTTCTGCTGCTGCGACCTTTGTATAGGCCGGGTTTGCCGACAGATACGGTCGAAGAGCGCCGCTCGGCTTTCGATGGGTGGATCTACGCACCCTTCGTCGGCCCGCGTTTCATGTCCGACCTTACGCCAAGTCAGGGAAAGCTGTTCGACATCGCCGTCTACGATGGCGCGCGGCCCGATCCCGAAGAGCTGATTTTCAGCAGCTCCGAAGCACCCGCAGGCGATGGGGCGTCCGCTTTTACCGTCCAACGCACGTTCAAGGTAATGGAACAGACTTGGACGGTGGTGTGGACCAGCACTCCAGCGTTCGAGCGCGGCGTGGTGACGCGTGAGGCCAGTCTCGTACTGATTGGGGGCCTGCTGCTTACGCTCATTTTTGCGGTGTTGCTGTTCAGTGGCTCGCGCCGCGAAGCCTATATTGGGAGGCTGGTCAAGCAGCGCACCCGCGAGCTTGAGGAGACTGTGGCCGCGCTCGAGGAAAGCGAGCGGCGGTTCGGCGATCTTGCAGGTCTCTCCCCCGCAGGCATATTCCGAACGGATGCCTATGGGTTCTGCACCTATGTCAACGAAGCGTGGCTCAAGCAAACCGGGCTGGGCGCCTCGCACGCATTGGGTGCAGGCTGGCTCGATGCGGTGCATCCCGACCTGAGAGATGACGTAAAGCGCGAATGGCTCGATGCCGTGCAGGCAGGTACGGAGTGGCGCTGCAAGCTACAGTTCTTGAAGCCCGATGATGTTGTCTCATGGGTGGACCTGATCGCCGCCCCCCGGATCGGCGACGATGGCGAAATGCAGGGCTTCATCGGCGTTGCGATCGATATCACCGAACAGAAGCTGGCGACGGACGCGCTGAAGGAAAGCGAACGGCGTTTCCAGTCGCTGGCGAGCTTTTCTCCAGCAGGCATATTTCGCACCGACAGCGCAGGCGTGTGCAACTACGTCAATCCCGCGTGGTGCGAGATGGCCGGCCTGACAGAGGCAGAAGCGATGGGCACGGGCTGGAGCAGGGCCGTCCACTACGACGATCTGGACGGCTTGCTCCAGCGCTGGGCTGCAGCCGTGGATCGAGGGGAACCATACCGGGGCGAGTTTCGCTGGCTGCATCTGGACGGTTCGATCGTTTGGGTCGACGCCGTCGCGCAGCCCGAATTCGACGATGACGGAAACGTGCGCGGATATATCGGCGTCGTTATCGACGTCACCGACCGCAAGCGCTTCGAGAAGGAGATCGCCGACCGGGACAAGCAGCTGGCCATCCTGGCAGAGAATGCCACCGATGCGGTATTCCGCGTCGCGCTGGATGGGACGTGTCTCTACGCATCGCCCTCGGCAAAAGACGTGCTGGGCGTGCCGAGCGAGCAACTGATCGGCACGAATGCACTCGATGGCTTCCACCCGGAAGACCAGGACCGCATGAGGTCCCTGTTCGACGATCTGCGTTCCGGGCGGATCAAGCAGATTGTCGCTGCCTACAGGTGGCGATCGACCAACGACGACGACTATCGTTGGCTGGAAGCCAATGCGGGTCTGGTGAAAGACCAGCAAAGCGATCAGGCAAAAGAGGTTTCGGTATCTATCCGGGACATTGGCGACCGCAAGAAGATGGAGCTGGACCTGGTCGCTGCCCGCCAGAATGCAGAGACTGCCGCGGCTGCCAAAGCCACTTTCCTGGCCAATATGAGCCATGAAATCCGTACGCCGATGAATGGCGTGGTCGGCTTTACCGAATTGCTGCTCGCCGGGGAGCTGTCGCCTGAGCAACGGGAGAATGCGCAGCTCATCGCGGATTCGGGCCGGGCGATGATGCAGATTCTCAACGACATTCTCGATGTTTCCAAGATCGATGCGGGCCAGATGACGATCGTCCGGGAGCCGATCGACCTGCGCCACAAGCTGCAATCTTGCATGAGGCTCCTGGAGCCGACCGCCCGCCAGAAGGGGCTCAAGTTCGAACTCCTGATTGATGAGGATGTCCCCTCGCGTGTGATGGCCGATCCACTGCGGCTGCGGCAGATTCTGACCAATCTGGTCGGCAACGCGATCAAGTTCACGGCCAAGGGCATAGTAAACTGCCGCGTCTCGATCGAGCGGGGGCCGGAGGATCAGGAAACGCTCTGTATTGCAGTGGAGGATTCGGGGATCGGCATACCGGCGGACCGGCTCGACGCCATTTTCCGTGAGTTCAGCCAGGCCGATGAATCCACCGCTCGCATATATGGAGGCACCGGCCTTGGCCTGACGATCAGCAACGAGCTCGCGAAGATGATGGACGGCGAATTGCTGGTCAGTAGCGAACTAGGCCATGGCTCGGTCTTTACCCTGCGGCTGCCTCTTTTGAGGGCGAATGGCGACCGGATCGAGTCGGCCACGACGCCGCGCAGCGAACGCGCACTCACTTTCGCCAGGCCGCCCCGCATCCTTGTCGCCGAAGACCATGACATCAATCAGGCGCTCATCATCTCGATGGCCAGCCGTATCGGATTGGCCGTCGATATTGCCGAGAATGGCGAGGAAGTGGTGCGCCTTGTCACCGATGCACAAGCAGCCGACAAACCTTACGACCTGATACTGATGGACGTTCAGATGCCCATCATGGATGGTCTGGAGGCCACGCGGACATTGCGGGACGCCGGCATTACCCCGGATGAATTGCCGATCCTGGCGCAGACGGCCAACGCCTATAGCGATGACGTCGAACGTTGCCTTGCGGCGGGGATGCAGGGACATCTGGCGAAGCCGATCCGCATGCGCAGCCTGAAAGCTGCAATCAAGGAATGGCTGCCAAGGCATCTCTTCCATGGGGCAGCGTCCCGTTCGGAGCAGAAGGCTCCGCACAATCCGGAACAAGCGCTGCTGAAGAGTTATGCCGAGCGGCGCGAGACGACGTTCGAGGCGCTCGATCAACTGGATGCGAACAACCCGCTCGACCGGGGCGAAGTCGAAGCGGTGGCGCAGATGTTGCATAAACTGGCTGGGACCGCCGGAATGTTCGGCGAGGCAGAGCTCGGCGAGGAGGCGCGGATTCAGGAACAGGCCTTACTCGATGCCGAAGAGGAAGACGTGAACGCGGCAGTTCGAACGGCGCAGCAAGCTTTCGCCAAGTGGAAATCGAGCGAACCTCCGACCAGATTGTTTAGTGACGCTGGCGTGGTTTCACCGCGATCAGACGAAATGCCAGATTGATCGATATTCTCGAAATTCGCAGCCAGTTCGGACCGGCTATGACATTTCAGGATTTATCATCCATCCTGGACAGCTCTAAACCGCAAGCGGTTAGTATTTACGAGACGCTCACGAAACTGGCGGTGGCACCGCGATTGAGAGACGGAGATTGCAGATGGTCAGCGACTGGGCTGATCTTCCACCCGAAGCGCAGATAGAGCTGCTGTCACGCCGCCTCGCACGCGCGGAGAGGGCGCTCGAAGACGCGGAAGCAATGCTCGACAACCGCATGCGTGAGCTCGACCGTGCGAACAAGGATTTGCGCCAGCGCGAAGGTGAACTTGTCGAGCGGCTCGATATCGAGAACCAGAAGCTCTTGAGTGCGCAGCGTCTTGCCGAGCTGGCGACCATCTACGTCGAGCATGGTCGCCATTTCACGGCCTCCGAGAACTTCGCCGTACTTCTGGGCTATCCTGAAGGTACGATCATAAGCAAGAAGCGGCTGGGCGAGGCGATCCATCCGCTCGACCGACAGCGTTTTACAAGCGTCGCACGCAACGCCTTCGCCTCGCTTGAGCCGGACGAGGATCATACCTTCCAGCATCGCATTCTCCGGCCCGACGGGGAGGTGCGCTGGCTCGATTGGCACGTGCGGCGCGAGAGCACGCCGGTCGACGGTCAGTATGTCGTGTTCGCCACCGCGCGCGACGTCACCGAAAGCCGCACCAATGCCCGCCGTGTCCGCGCCTTGCAGCTGCGGGCGGAGCGCCGCGTGAAGGAGCTGGACCGGCTTGCGGACGCCCTTCGCAAGGCGCAGGCGGAGACGGGCACGGCGCTGGAGAAGAGAAACCGCTTCATCTCCGAAATGGCCCACCGTATCCGCACCCCCATGGGTGGGCTGATCGGCGCGATGGAGCTGCTGGTCCGGCGCTATCCGGGTGACGAGCTCGCCAACAGGGGCCTGGACGCGGCGGACAATCTGGCGGCGATTGCCGATCAGCTTATTACGACTGCGGATGAAACTGGGACCAGGCAACGTGAAGACCGGCCGGTGCCCGCCAGCGCTCCGACCGGCGAGTTCACGGCGCTGCGTACTGCAGATGGCAAAGCCCCGAAGATTCTGCTGGCCGAGGATACCGAGAGCAACGCATTCGTCATAACCCAGCTGGTCGAAATGCTGGGTGGAGAGGTCACTACGGTTACCAATGGTCGCGATGCGGTCGAAGCCGTGCGCAAGGGAGGCTTCGACGCGGTGTTGATGGATGTGATGATGCCGATCATGACGGGCGAAGAGGCGACCGTGGCCATCCGGGCCCTGCCCGGCCCCGAAGCCCGCGTGCCGATCATCGGCATCAGTGCGCACAGCCTGCAGGCCGAAAGAGAGAGCCTGCTGACTGCGGGCATGTCGAAATGCCTCGTCAAACCGATCAGGCGCGACGCACTCGATGCCGCCTTGCGTGCGGCTCTGTCAGCCGCCAACGCGCAAGCCGGGGAAGCGGTGCTGTTCGATATCGAGGTTTTCCTCGAAGCATTCCTGGTCCTGCCCCCTTCCTTTCGTCAAAAGATGCTCGACGCGTTCCGCAAGGATCTCGGAAAGAATGGTAAAGCACTGGCCAGTGCAATCCTTGCCGGCGACGATGAAGGTACGGACAGGCTTGCACACAGTCTCAAGGGTATCTGCCTGAACGTGGGCGCTGTCGCGATGGTGGATCAGCTGGCCAAGATCCGCAGCGCGCCGGTCGATCAGCGGGAAAGCATGTTAGCCCCTTTGCAGGACACGATCGCCGCAAGCCTGGCGGCTTGCGACGACCTGTATGGTGAGCGTGTCGCGCATGCTCAGTAAGCACCCCGACCCGTAGCGACCGCGGGAACCGTGCGCAGCAGCAGCGAAAGATCGGTCAGCAGGCCACGCCGGCGCAGATAGGCGCAATCCATGGCCACCTGACGCTTGAACGGGATCTCGGCACGTCCACTGACCTGCCAGATGCAGGTGATGCCGGGCTTGCCGCCCAGTCGGCGCCAGCTCTGCCCGGCGTAGGTCACGACCTCGGAAGGCAGGGCAGGACGCGGGCCGACCAGCGACATCTCGCCGGTCAAGACGTTGATCAGCTGCGGCAATTCGTCGATCGAGGTCCGGCGGATGAAGCGGCCGACCTTCGTGATGCGAGGATCGTTCTTCATCTTGAAGCAGGTTCCGTCGCGCTCCGAGTGAGCGAGCAGCGCCGCGCGTCTCGCTTCGGCATCGGTGTACATCGAGCGGAACTTGATCATGCTGAAATTGCGTCCACGCTCGCCGATGCGGGTCTGGCGGAAGAACACCGGGCCGCGATCCTCGAGCCTGATCGCCAGCGCGACGGCGAGGAAGATCGGACACAGAGCGACCAGCGCCATCGTGGCGATTACCATGTCGGTGGCACGCTTGATGGCGGCAGATGTTTTCTCCAGCGCACCGCGACGTTCCAGCGCGTGGCTTGCCGCATGCGCCATGAAGATCGCGTTGCCGACGATATAGCGCTTGGCCAGGCGGCGGGGCTCCATTGCCAGGCGCCACGCCCATTCGCAGCCGATGGCGCGAACCGCCCTGGGCGCGCGAGGGATGCGGCCCGAGTAGTAATCGAACAGGCCGCCGACGCCGAGGATCACGGGCACGTCGATCCGATGGCGGTTCCGGGCAATCCACTTTTCCTGCAGCGGCACGCCGAACCCGACGAACAGGATCGAGGCGCCCGAGCGGTTGATCCGCTCGATCAGGGCGTGCTCCTGTTCGGCATCGAAATAACCGTGCCAGGTGCCGGCAATGTCGATGCGGGGATAACTGCGCGCGGCCCATGCTGCCGCACCGTCGGCCACGCCATGATCGCCGCCGAGAAGGAAGATCGCCTGGCCGCTGTATTCTGCGAATTCGCAGATGTGCGGAAACAGATCGGTGCCGTTGAGGTTTTCGCCCAGCTTCACGCCCGCCATCCGTGCGGCCAGCGACATGCCGCTGCCATCGGGCAGAATGCGGTCGCTGACATCGAGCGCACGGCGGTATCCGGCGTCATTATAGAGCGTGTTCACGCAATGCGCGTTGACGAAGTTGACCACGGTGCGCTGTCCGCGAGCGGCGCGCGACACGATCTCGCGGGCCGTATCCTGACGGGTGCCTTTAACCAGGGTCTGACCGAACAGGTCGACCGTCGGCTGCGCTTCCGCAGCGTTGATCTTCTGCATGAACGCGGTGAAGTCGTAGGTGGCGAATTCGCTTGTCGGATTATATCTCATGGGGCTTCCTCCTGGTGGATGGCCCCGATTGAGCAATTGCCGTGCCAAACGGATAAAATCGCTCTATATCAATTATTTATGAGAATTCCCCCTGTCGCCGGAGAGCTGGCAGGATGCGGATTTTCGCAAGTTGCGCAGGTTCGGTTTCGCACTTTGCGATGAATTCCCTCGCAGAACGCGAATTTGCGGCCCCTGCTGCCTTCCTCAAGCACCCCAACCGCCTGAAAACGGCAGAAATCCGACACTGGCACGGTCCTTGAAAATGGGATGGCGAACCCATTCGAGGACCCGCCTTCAATGTTCGCACGTACCATCTCCACCCGGCTGCCCGCAGGCATCGCGCCGATCGCCAAAGGCCTTGTCGCCTATGGCTCGGCCGAGGCGGCGACCCGGGTCGTGCGCATTCTCGCGATCCTTGTCATTGCGCGGCGCACGTCGCCCGAACTGCTCGGCACGGCGGCGCTGGCGCTGACGCTGTTCGAATTGATCCGCGTGCTCGCCAATGCCGGTATCGGCCAGCGCATCATCGCCGCGACCGACGAGGAACTGCCCGCGCTGTGCAACACCGCAGCGCGCCTGTTCTGGGCGGTCTGCCTCGCCGTCGCGGGCGTGCAGCTGGCCGTAGCTTCCGCGCTGTTCCTGATCTGGAACCTCTCCGAAGCAGCGCTGATGCTGGCGGTGCTCTCGGGCGTCTACGTCTGCATGCCGCCCGCTCTGGTGCAGGTCTTCCTGCTGATGCGCGACGGTCGCCTGACCACCACTGCACGCATCGGCGCGACGCAGACCATGGCGGATCATTGCCTGACGCTGGCGCTGGTCGTCGTGTGGCCGAGCGCGTGGGCGATCGTCCTGCCCAAGCTGCTGACCGCGCCCTTGTGGACCATCCTGACGCGCCGCGCCCGCAAGTGGTCTTCCAACCCGGCGGCCGGGTATGCGCCGCTGCGCGAATTTGCGGCCTACGGCCCCGCCATTCTCGGCTCCGAACTGATCGCGGCGCTGCGCATCAATGCCGACAAGCTGGTCATCGGCGCGCTGCTGGGAAGCGAAGCGCTGGGCCTGTACTACTTCGCCTTCAATGCCGGGCTGGGCATCACCTTGTCCTTCGTCGCGGCCTGCAACACGGTGGTCTTCCCGCTGCTGTGCAAGCAGGCAGGCGATGCGGACCGCGCCCGCCTGTTCCGCCAGTCCTTCGTGCTGGGCCTGGTGCTGCTGGCCCCGGTCGTCGCCGCACAGGCGCTGCTGGCACCGGTCTACGTTCCGCTGGTGTTCGGTGCCGAGTGGATCGACGCGGCGCCCTACATCGCTCTGCTCTCGCTCGCCGCGCTGCCTCTTTACGCCGGTTCGCTGATCGGTGCCTGGCTGCGCGCCCGCAAGCGGCCTTTCGTGGAAACGCGCCTGGCGCTGGCCGCCACCGCCACCGGTCTTGCCGGGCTGGCCGCCGGGTCCACCCACTCGCTCGCTGCAGCCTGCGCTGCCTACGCCGCCGGCCTCGCGCTGGTGCTGTTGCCGGCGGCCATCGCCCACCTGTTTGCCTCAACCATCCAATCCAGTCCGACAAAAGGAGTAGCCTGATGCGCACCCCCCGTTTTTCCGTGATTATCCCGGTTCACAATGCCGAACGCACGATCGCAGCGACGCTGCAAAGCGTGCGCGCGCAGTCTTTCCAGAACTTCGAGATCATCCTGATCGACGACGGCTCGACCGATGACAGCATCCGCAAGATGCTGCCTTTCGCAGGCAATGACGAACGCGTGAGGCTGTTCGCGAAGAACCAGGAAGGCGTTTCGGCCACCCGCAATTTCGGCGCAGAGCTTGCCCGGGGTGAACTGCTTGCATTCCTCGATGCGGACGATTGCTGGCGTACCAACAAGCTGTTGCAGCACCATCGCCTGCACGAGGTGTATCAAGGCCTGGAGGCGAGCTTCGCCAAGATCGCCTTCCGGTCTGAACGCGCAGACGGCACGCTGGCCGATCCGCTGACCTATTCCACCGTGCGACACGATCTGCTCCGTCTGGATACGGTCCTGTCGGAAAACCCTGTGTGCACCACCTCGAACCTCGTCATCAAGCGCGAGACCTTCCTTGCGATGGGCGGCTTCCATGACGGCATGAACCATGCCGAAGACCAGGAGTTTCTCGCTCGCTTCGTGGACGAAGGGCGCAAGATAGCCGGCATGGATCACTGGCTGGTGGATTACCGCCTCAGCCCGGACGGCCTGTCGTGCGATTACGAAGCCATGCTCGCAGGCTGGCGGGAGCTCGCAGCCAAATATGAAGGCCGCTTCGACATGCGCCGGAGCGAAGCGATCTACTGCCGCTACCTCGCTCGCCGCATCCTGCGTGCAGGGGGCCCCGCGCGGCTGGCCAGGCAGATGGCCTTCGATGGCCTTCGTGCCGACTACCGCGCCTTCTTTTCCGACACACGCCGCGGCGGTCTGACGCTCGGCGCCGCGATTGGCAGCAGCCTGCTTCCGCAAGGGGTCCGGGCCAGCGTTTTCGCCTGATTTCAAGATATTCGAAGGGGACTACCAGTGACCAATCCGAAAATTTCCGTCGTGATGCCCGTCTACAATGTTCAAGACTATGTGGCCGAAGCCATCCAGTCCGTTCTGGCGCAGACCTTCACCGATTTCGAACTGATCATCGTCGACGACGGTGGGCAGGACGGATCGATGGAAATCGTGCACAGCTTCTATGACGAGCGCATCCGCATCATCACCCAGGCCAACCGGGGCCTCGCCGGTGCTCGAAACAGCGGAATTGCCGAGGCGCGTGCGCCCTACATCGCGCTGCTCGATTCCGACGATCGCTGGCACCCGGAAAAGCTGCGCCTGCACTATGTGCATCTGGAAGCCGACAAGTCGATCGGCGTCAGCTTTTCGGGTTCGCGCATGATCGATAAGGTCGGCAACGAGCTTGCGCTGGCCATGCGTCCCAAGCTGACCGGTATTCGCCCTGAAGATATCCTACGCCGCAACCCGATCGGTAATGGCAGCGCTCCGGTGCTGCGTCGTTCGGCCATCGACGCCGCGATGTTCGCCCATCCGGAAGAACCCTGGCGCACATGCTGGTTCGACGAGAATTTCCGCCAGTCGGAAGACATCGACCTGTGGGTTCGTCTCTCGGCTGCACATGGCGTGCGGTTCGAAGGGATTGCGGGTGAGCTGACCGAATACCGCATCGTTGGCGGTGCGCTTTCGGCGAATATCGTGAAGCAGTATCTCAGCTGGACCGCGATGCTGGACAAAGCCTCGCGCTATGCACCTGAACTGGTGGCGCGGCATGGCGATGCGGCCCGCGCCTATCAGCTGCGCTACCTGGCCCGCCGCGCGATTCAGCTGGGCAATGTCGAACTGGCGGCCGACCTGTTCGGCAAGGCCGTCCGCCTCGAACCGCGCATGCTTTTGGCGGAACCGGGCAAGAGCGTAACTACCGCCGGTGCAGTCATGGCAGCGAAGATGCTTGGGCCTGAACGCTTCCGCGCGATTTCGAAGTGCTATCTGAAGGAGGCCGCAGCATGATCGACGTCGTCCATCTGCTCGACGATTTTGCCTTCGGCGGCGTGACCCGGGCGCTCACCGTGTTCGACCGCCCGGAATTGACCGAGCATGCCCGGTCGCGAACCGTCGCCATCGGCAAGGACAGGCTGGCCGAAAGGTACGATGCCGATCTTCTGGTCACGCATGTGCCGCCCTCGTGGGCGCGGCTGGGGTTCCTCGTGTCGCTGCGCGTGCGCAACCGGGATGCTCGCCTCGTCCATGTGGAGCACAGCTACACAGAGGGGTTCGTCCGCGAAAATGTGAAGGCACCGCGCAGGTTCGTGACACTGCTGCGGCTCGCTTTTTCGCTGTACGACGAGATTATCTGCGTCTCGCGCGCGCAACGCGATTGGCTTGCGGACGACATCGGCATCCCGAGCGACAAGCTGCGCGTCATTCACCCATGGTGCGGGCGCGAAGAGCTGTTCGCGCTGCCGACAGTGCCCCTGGATCGAGAGCGCCCTTTGCGCCTTCTGGCTTACGGCCGTTTCGCCAGCGTGAAGAACTTCACGGCATTGATCGAAGCCGTGTGGCTGTTCGTGCCCGGCGACGTCGATCTCCAGCTGATCGGTGACGGGCCGGAAATGGCCGCAATGCGTGAGGCGGCGGGGGACCATCCCCACATTCATTTCAGGGGGAGGATCGACAACCCTGCCCAATTCCTTGGCGATTGCCACGCCGTGATCGTGCCCTCGCGCCATGAGGCGTTCGGCCTGGTCGCAACCGAGGCGCGGATGGCTGCGCGGCCCATTCTGGTCGCCGATGTCGACGGGCTGCCCGAACAGGTCGGCCTGGCTGGCCTCGCCCGACCGATGCGCACGCCGGATGAAATCGCGCTGGCGATCGACCAGTTCGGCAAGCTGCCGCTCCACGCGATGGGTCGTGCCGGACGGCGCAGGGTAGCGGGGCTGCCGGCGGCGATCCTGGCCGGCTGGAAGGACGTATTCGCAGATGCCGGAAGCGAAACGGCGGGCAGGGTTGTTGTCCCGTTTCTGAAAAAGGCAGCCTGAAGCGAGCCGTGTTCCCCCTTCGGGCTCGCCGGGGCCGCTCCGCTGCATATCGCAGCGGGGCGGCCCTTTTTCATGGCATCGTGCCAGGCTATTTGCGCCTGTTTCGCGTTGGCTTATTCCTTGGCCATGGCCCAAACGACTGTTCCATCGCCACGTGTGTTATCGGTATCGCAAAGCGGCGGGCACAGGTTTTCAAAACAACCGGTCGAGCGGATCGAGCTCGAACGAGGGCGGGGCGTCAGGGGCGATGCTCATGCTGGCGAGCGTGTCCAACACCTCTCGCGCGTGCGGGCCGATCCCACCCAGCCGAACCTGCGTCAGGTCCACCTGATCCATGGCGAACTGCTGGAGCAGCTTTCTGCCCGAGGTTTCTGCGTGAACCCCGGCGACCTGGGAGAGAACATCACCACCCGGGGGATCGACCTGCTTGCCTTGCCCAAGGGCACCCTCCTCGAAATCGGGGCCGGCGCGGTGCTGGAAGTCACTGGTCTGAGGAACCCGTGCAGGCAGATCGAGGCATTCGAAGAGGGACTGCTTGCCGCAGTGCTCGATCGGACGTCCGACGGTGCGGTGATCCGCAAAGCCGGGATCATGAGCGTGGTGGTCGCTGGCGGGACAGTGGCGATCGGCGATGCGATCAGGGTGCGGTTGCCGGTTGAGCCGCATCTTCCTCTGGAACCTGTCTAGCCCCGTCGCGCTGCACTTCGTAGCTGCGGGCGGCCAGCACCTTGCCCACCAGAACCAGAGCGGGCCAGTAAAGGTAGGCGAGGATCTCCAGGTTCTCACCGAAGCTGTAGAGCACCATAACAAATACCATCGACAGTGCGACCCGCTCGGCGCTGCCCTGGCGTGCGCGCCATGCCAGCACCAGCAGCGTGCTGAACAGCGGTACCGCAAGGGAGATCGCGCCTGTCAGGCCTTTGACGAACAGGAGGCCGTACCAGCTGTGATGACTGCCGATAGGCATGTATTCGACCAGATGCGGCCCGTTTTCGACGATCCCGTGGCCGAACCAGTAAGCTTCGCCCTGCCAGCGTTCGATCGCGATGCGACCCAGGGCAGCACGCACCCGGCTGGAGTCGGCTCGCGCGGCAGAGAAATCGTTCATCAGCGCTTCGAGTACCTCGATCAGTGCAGGGCCGAAGATCCCCAGCAGCACCATCGCCGGGGCGGCAAGGTACCACATCCACGCGCGGTCCATCCGCCCGAGGCCCCACACGATCGGAGCGATCACCGCGAGCGCGACGAGCGCCAGTCTCGACTGCGAGAGGATCGCCAGCACAAGCCCGGCGATGATGCCCACGGTGCGCCAGCCCACGTGCTTGTCGCGCGCGGCGAGCAGGACGAAGATCACCGCGACCATCCCGGCCGCGGGGGACCAGGGTGCGAAGAACTGCCAGCGCGGCGTGCCGGCGCCCGGCTCGATCGTATAGAGCGTGGTCGCGAAATATTCCGGCCCCGGGCCTCCCACGGCCTTGAGCGGAGAGACCCACAGCGTCTCGGGCAGTCCGATGAAAGGCGCGAGCAGGAACAGCGGCAGCAGCATCAGCGTCTGCGCGCCGAGCTTGCAGACCGCGCGATAGATCACTTCCTCGCGAACCTGCAGCAGAGCG
>CEQG01153288.1_pt1 | contig 15455 bp, 14 predicted proteins | sample 350301 | NCBI WGS metagenome assembly CEQG01 (sample SAMEA2621242, study PRJEB7988) | marine metagenome | isolation source: saline water (ENVO:00002010), including | reverse complement strand
CCCCCCCCCTTCAGTTTCACCTGAAGGTGGTTTGAAATGAGCGGGCCCTACGTTGGTTCAGACACCCATCCGGCGCCGGCAAGCACAGGCAAGGCTGCGTGTAGCGGGCAATGCTCCGGGTGCAAAAGAGCCGCCGCGATGACGCGCATCACGTCAACGAAAAAGACCAATCCACGGAGGGAATTGGCGGAGGCGGACGACACGCCCCGCTAGGTTCAATCCAATTATTCCTCTTCCAATGAAAAACTCAGCCATATGCCAACAGGAGACCGCCCAAATGACAACTATCCGCAGATGCAAGAAATCGAGGGCAGCGATGTTCCCGACCGCGCTGCTTGTCGGCACAGGTTTGATTGCTCAGATCGTCCATGCGGATACCGCGCCGCAAAAGGGCGGCGCCGCGATTATCGCAATGGGTGAACCGTCCAATCTCAACCCCGATCTTTCAACGAATTTTCCAAATCAGCTGATTGGCTGCATGCTGTACGAAGGGCTGGTGCAGGTCTCAATAGATTCAAAGATCGAACCGCTTTGGCCGAGCCCTGGGAAATCGCGGAGGATGGCACAAAATATACCTTCTCGCTGAAGGATGCAAAATGGCACGACGGCAAACCGTTTACGTCAGCGGATGTGAAATACACACTTGAAAATGTAAGTGGAAAGTTCGCGCCGGTTTTTGCTTCGGCCGCCAACCGGATCGTATCCATCGACACCCCCGACGACAAAACTGCTGTGATTGCTCTGAGCGAACCGTTCGGCCCGTTCCTGATGTCACTGGCCTGCCCGCAGGGCGGTGCGATCATGCCCGAACATCTGTTCGCCGGAACTGATCCGATGACGAACCCGGCTTCGAACGAAGCACCGGTTGGAACCGGGCCGTTCAAATTCGCCGAATGGAAACGCGGCGACTATATCCGGCTTGAGGCGAACAAGGACTATTGGCAAGAAGGAAAACCCTATCTGGACGAGGTATTCGCCAAGGCGATCCCACAGGCGGCCTCGCGACTTCAGGCGCTGAAGGCTGGAGAGGTGGATTTCATCCCTGGCTACTACGTGTCCGCATCAGATTACGGGTTGGTAAGGAACACGCCGGGCCTGAAAATGGAAAATTCGGGCTTTGCGCCCGGTGCAAAGATGCTTTTCCTCAACAACACATCCACGCCACTTGACCGCAAAGAAGTTCGCCAGGCGCTGATGTATGCCACCGACCGCGATTTTCTCTACAAGGCTGTCTGGTTTGAAACCGGCGGCGTCGGAAAGGCCCCGTTTACGACCAAGCTGGGCTGGGCGGCGAACCCGGACGTCGACTACCGCGAGATGTATCCCTATGACGTGGACAAGGCCAATGCCATGCTCGACGCAGTGGGATTGCCGCGCGGGGCAGACGGCACCCGCTTTGACCTGACCTTTGTCTATACACCTTCCTTCGGGGATGTGACGCAGGTGGCCCCCGCGATCAAGAACATGTGGAAGAAGATTGGTGTCGACGTCACGCTTGAAGCGGTCGAAGGTTCGACCTTCGGCGATCGAATTTACTCCCAGAAAAAATATGATCTGACGATAGTTGGCTACACCAGCTACGGCGATCCCGCACTTGGGATCGGTCGCGTATTCATCAGCACGGCCATCGGTCGGCCCTATGGCAATGCGTCGCAATATTCCAACCCTGAAATCGACGCGCTGTTCGAGAAGGGCGCGGCCGCCACGTCGCTTGAGGAACGTGCCACGTTCTATCGCGAGATTCAGGCCCGTATGGCCGATGAACTGCCGATGCTGACCTTGCAGGAATACCAGCATGAGGACGCCGCAAGCGAAAGCCTGCATGGCGTGTGGGGCGGTCAAGGCTATGGCCGCTGGGGGGAGGCCTGGCTGCAACAGTGAACCATCCGGGCGCGGATTTCCTGCGCGGCACAAGAACAAGACCACTCGCTTCCCGTTTCCAGAGGAGATCAGAAATGAACGAAATTGCTCCACTCGCCTGCGACGTTATCAAGCCGATCGAAGGCCGTTTCACTTGGAAAGGCCCCGAAGTGGACTACGAGAAACAGGGGATGCATATTTTCTCGGACGCAGAAATTATGGAAATCGACACGGCTTTGGCACATTTGAAAAGCCTGGGAGAGATCGATTTCCCGCAAATCACGCCCAAAACCTTTCCACTGGAGACACTTGAAGAGGCGTTGCGCGGACGGCAGGGCGACCTGCGCAGCGGTCTGGGATTCGTTCTGTTCCGCGGCCTGCCGATCAAACGCTACCCCCATGACGACCTCGCGCGCATTTTTTATGGGCTTGGCAGCTATCTGGGTGTGCCAAACCCGCAGTCATATCAGGGCGAGTTGCTGGGCCATGTGATGGATGTCTCGGATGTCGAACAAAAGGCGCGCGCCTATCATGCAGGCGGCAAGATGGAGATGCACACGGATGCGCGCGATATCGTGGCGCTGATGTGCCTACGTACACCCGAAAGCGGGGGCGAAAGCCGGATCACCAGCTCGGCGGCGCTGCATAATGCGCTGCTTGAAACACGGCCCGATCTGGTTGCCGCGCTTTATGAAGGTTTCCTTCAGCGCCGCATGGAAAAAGACGCCAAATACGGCAACGGGCGGGTGCTTTCCAATGGAAAAATCCCGGTTTTCGCCTTGAATGACGGCGAATTCTCATGCCGCTTTCTGGGTCGTGGTCTACGCCGCGCGATCGAAGCCGGCGATGTGCCAGACGGCGGGATCGAGCTTGAGGCCGTCGATGCGCTTGAGGAGATCGCACTCTCACCCGACTACTATCTGGATATGTCCTTTCGACAAGGCGACATGCAGTTTCTCAACAACAATCTGATCCTCCACGGACGGACCGAATACACCGACAAACCCGCATTTTATGAACGGCGCTACCTGATCCGGCTTTGGCTGGATGTCCCGGAATGGCCGGAACTCAAGGCGAATTATGTTTTCGACGGGGCGGCAGACCAGGATATCTGGCTGTCGCGCCGGACGCACCTGGGCGAATTGCCAAGTGCCTATTTGCGCAAGGTCGAAGACATGCGGCTGCATGGGGAAAAGATTGACTGAGCAAGCCTCTGGGTGGGCTGGATGATACGGCCGGGCCGTCCTGTGAGCGGCCGGCCATATAGCGGGGAAACCACTATGAAACCGACACATATAGAGCATCCGGCCGACTGGAAGGGGGCGGAGCTGGACTACACAAAACAGGCGCTTCGCATCTTGAGCAGTGATGACGTCGCCCAGATTGATGCCGCGCTGGCGCATATGCAAGAAATCGAGGGGCTGGATTTCTGCGATGTCACACAGAAAACATTCCCGCTTGGCAGCTTCGGCGACTCGCTGCGCGACATGCGGAACGAACTGCGCACCGGCCTGGGATTTGTGTTGATGCGTGGATTGCCGCGTGAGCGCTATACTTCGGATCAGATGGCGTGGATCTATTTCGGAATCGGAGCTTACCTGGGCCATTCGATGCCGCAATCCTATCATGGCGAATTGCTTGGCCATGTCATGGATGTGTCGGATGTCGAAAAAGACGCGCGCGCCTATCACTCGGATGGGCATTTGGCGATGCATACGGACGTGGACGATATCGTCGCGCTGATGTGTTTGCGGACATCGCTTTCAGGTGGCGCGTCGCGCATCGCCAGCGCTGTGGCCATCCACAACGAGCTGGCGCGAACCCGCCCGGATTTGCTTGAGATCCTGTACAGGGGCTTTCACATGCGTCGCATGGACCGGGACGCTGCAGCCGGAACAGGCCGTGTTGTCAGCGAAGAACCGCTGCCGGTTTTCAAGGTTCAGGATGGAGAAATCACCTGCTTCATGGTCGGAGGATATGTCCGGCGGGCCGAGATGGCCGGAGATATTTCACTGTCGGAACTGGAGCGCGAAGCGTTGGACGAGTTTGAGCGCCTTGCCATGTCGCCAGAATTCTATCTGGACATGGATTTCGCCGACGGCGATGTTCAGTTCCTGAATAACCGTGTCATGTTGCACGGTCGAACCGAATTCGTGAATATCCCGGCGTTTGACAAGCGCCGTAACCTGTTACGGCTGTGGCTGCGCGTACCCGACTGGACCGTCTTCCCGGAATCCCAGATTCTGCACACTGATGAGGATCGGAAACTCTGGAGCCGCCACCGGACGCGCCTGCAGGAACTGCCGTCGCGCTATTTGGCCTATCTGGACCACCTGAAAGCCACCGCGGATGGGCAAGTGGCATGATCTGGACGCGTCATCTCCACCCTTGCCGCGCGGCATTGCCTTCTGAAAAGACAGGGCTGCGTGTCGACGAAAGCGCACTGTTTATGGTTCTGCGGCCGGCGCGGAATTTAGCGGCCCGAATTCGAGATCGGTTGCAATATGCTATCTGACGCCTCCGCACCAAACCCGATCGCCAAACCTGCAGAGCGGCGAACGTTATGCCGAGACTGAGATTCAGGCGCGACGGGCTCGCGCGGTTCCTGCTTCGAAGATTGCTTTGGGCGATCCCGGTTCTGTTGGCCATTGTTGTGTTCAATTTCGTTCTGACCCGGCTTGCTCCGGGTGATCCGCTAACCGCGATCCTGGGCGACTATCCGGTTCCCGCCGACTATGCCGACGAGATCCGCGCAGACTTGCGGCTGGACCAGCCTATGTTGGTACAGTTGCGATACTATCTGGCCCACGTGCTTCGTGGGGATTTCGGGCATTCCTTTGCCAACAGGCAAGCGGTGCTACCCATGATAATGGAGCGTGCCGGCAATACGCTGGCGCTCATGCTGCCCGCGCTCGTGCTGGCATCGCTTCTCGGGGTCGTCTTCGCGCGGTTGTCGCTGCTGTTTCAGGGCAAATCCATCGACGGATTCCTGACGGCGCTGTCGCTGTTCGGCTTTTCGGTACCGGTGTTCTGGTTCGGTCAGGTCTTGATCCTGATTTTTGCGGTCGAACTGCATCTGTTTCCCGCGCAGGGCATGTTTGCCATGCGATCGAAACTGCCGGATTTTCTGGACTACCTGCACCATTGGGCACTCCCCGGCTTCGTGGTCACAATCTTCTATGCCGCCATTGTTGCCCGGGTTGCGCAGGCAAGCATCAAAGAGGCCGTCACCGGAGACTATGTCATGACCGCGCTTGCCAAGGGTGCCCACGAGCGTCGGGTGTTCTGGCGTCATGTCTTTCCAAATGCGCTGATCCCGATTGTCAGCGTCATCGGCTATAACTTCGGGCTGGCGCTGACTGGGGCGATCCTTGTGGAGTCGGTCTTTGCCTGGCCCGGCTTGGGCAGCTTGTTCATGCAATCGATCATTGCAGGGGACTACCCGACGATGCAGGGCATTTTCATCTTTGCCGGGACCGCTGTTGTCTTGTCGAACATTGTAACCGATGCCGTCTACGGGCTGATTGATCCAAGGGTGCGTCACGATGATAGCTGACCTGTCGCGCAACCGTACGGTCATGCGCATGAGCGCCTCCCCTGCCGCGATCACCAGCGCCTTGTTCATCCTGCTGTTGATCCTGCTGGCTTTGTTCGGGCCGATGGCCTTCGGGCATGCTGACCCACTTGAGATTTCGGCCAAAACTTTGGCGCCACCCGATCTTCGCTCGCCCTGGGTACGGATGAACTTGGCCGCGATGTGCTTCAGCATATTGTCTATGGGGCGCGGGTTTCGCTCTATGTCGGGTTTTCCGCGGCCGTTGCCGCAACCGTCTTTGGCATCCTGATCGGGGCTGTTTCGGGGTTTTACGGTGGCTGGATCGACATGGCCGTCATGCGCGTTACCGAGGTATTCCAGGCGATGCCAAGTTTTGTCTTGGCCGCGTTGATCGTTGCGATGCTGGGGGCCGGAGAAAGCCGGATCATTCTGGTCATCGCGGCCCTTTCATGGCCACAAACAGCACGGCTGATGCGCGGCGAAGTTCTGAGGGTAAAGAAGCTTGATTTCGTCAACGCGGCGCGCTGTGTCGGCAGGTCCGAAGCGCGGATCCTTCTGGTCGAGATCGTTCCGAACTGCCTGGCCACGGTGGTAGCGCTCGGCACGCTCACTATTGCTCAGGCGATCCTTCTGGAGGCATCGCTGGCCTACTTCGGGCTGACCGATCCGGGGTCGATCAGCTGGGGTCGGCTGCTGACCTCTGGGCAACAGTTCATCTATCAGGCCTGGTGGCTTTCACTTTTTCCGGGGCTTGCGATCTTTCTGACGGTGCTCGCCTTCAACCTGTTCGGCGATTCACTGCGCCGGGCCTTGGACCCCAAGGGGTGAGAGGCGGAATATGACGCAACCCAACACGCTTCTGAAGGTCGAGGATCTAGGCGTCGCCTACTATGTCGACAAAAAGCCGATACCTGCGATCAGGCAGGCCTTCGTTGATGTCAATTATGGCGAAGGCGTTGGCATCGTTGGAGAGTCCGGGTCGGGCAAATCCACCTTTGTGCGGGCGCTCACCGGGCTTTTGCCCGCCACCAATGCCGAGGTCACATCGGGGCACATTACATTCGAGGGCAAGCGGCACGATCTGCGCCAAACCGACGAGCTGAGGCCGTTGCGGGGCGCCGGCATGGCGATGATCTTTCAGGATCCCCTGAGTTATCTCAACCCGCTGATGACGATCGGGCGACAGATCTCGGAGGCGATCCGATTGAACCACCCTGATGAGCCGGTGGACAGCCGGGTGCGCGAGCTTCTGGATCTTGTCAGGCTTCCCATGCGCTGCATCAAGGCGCACCCGCATGAGCTGTCCGGTGGAATGCGTCAGCGTGTGCTGATGGCGATTGCCCTTGGCTGTCGTCCCAAGCTGCTAATCGCAGATGAACCAACCACCGCCCTGGATGTAACGACACAGGCAGAGATTCTGGATTTGCTCAAGGATGTGCGGAAGGAACTTGGCATGTCCCTGCTGCTGATCAGCCATGACATGGGGGTTGTCTCACAGCTTTGCGACCGGGTTTTTGTTATGTATGGCGGCTATACTATCGAGTCCGGCCGGCGTGAGGACGTGCTCTTTGATGCGGCGCACCCCTACACGCAGGGGCTGGTGCGGGCGGCCCATTCCGTGCGTGGCTCCGACGGACGGTTTGTAACATTGCGTGGCGACACGGTGGTGGATGAAAGCACGGCCGGGTGCTGCCCCTTTGCCGCGCGTTGCACATTGACAGCCATGGCCTATCGGGACGGCGTACCGGGCATGGTTCCCGCGAATGCCGGTGGCATGCACGAGGTGCGCTGTCTTTTCAACAAGACTGAAATCGAAGCGCGGAGAGCAGCGGGATGAAGATTCTCGAGATGACCGCGGTCAGCCGAACTTATGTTCTACGCAACGGAGAAAAGGTCGAGGCGGTCAAACCCGCCGATGTCAAGATCGGAAAAGGCGAGATTGTCGCCCTTGTCGGTGAAAGCGGATCGGGCAAAAGCACCTTGGCCAAGCTGGCGTTGGCGCTCGAAAAACCGGATGAAGGCGCGGTGATGCTGTGCGGCGAGAATATCGGGAACATGACCAGATCCGAGTTCCGTCGCAAACGGTTGGCCATTCAACCCGTATTTCAGGATCCGACCGCCGCATTCAATCCACGTCGTTCGATAGGCTCGGTGCTGGAGGAGGCCATCGGTTGCCGGATCGAAGCCACCGCAGACCCGGAAGCAACGGCTGTGGACATTCTGAACAAGGTCGGGCTGTCCCCAGGCGCGAGCTATCTCAAGCGGTTTCCGCATGAGCTTTCTGGCGGGCAGCGTCAGCGTCTTGGAATTGCGCGCGCGCTTGCCGCGATGCCCAAGTTGATTGTTGCCGATGAACCATTGTCCGGGGCCGACGTTTCGATCCGTGGCCAAATCCTGAACCTGCTGCTGGAACTTCGCGACGAATTGGGGCTGGCGCTGCTTTTCATCACGCATGACATCTCTATCGCCGAGGCATTCGCTGACCGGGTTATTGTGATGTATCGCGGTACGGTGGTGGAAGAAGGGCCGGCAAGCGATGTGCTGAGCCGCCCGTCGCATCCTTATACGAAGCTCCTCCAGGCAGCGATCCCGTCGGTCGAACTTAGTGACAGAGACCTGTCGCGGTTCGTGGTCGAAAAGCCAGACATTGCCAATTGTTGCTTTCATCATCGCTGCGCTTCGGCAACTGCGGGCTGCCTTGAGGCAAAGCCATCGCTACGGAAAATATCGGAGGGGCGGCGTTCGCGCTGCCTCAACGCCTGACCACGGGCCTTGTGACCCTGGTCTGAAGCTGGGAACTGCCGCGCCCCCGTTATCGGTGTGCTGCATTTCGGGATGACCACGCAGAATTTCGCCCAATTAATAATCGGATCACGAGAATTGACGCCGATTGCGCATTGTGGCGCAGCCTATGCTTTATGGTATACCATAATACCAAATATGCTCAGTTGAATAGCTCGCCCTTTAACTCAGCAGAGGTAAAAAAATGAAATCACTAGGAATGGCCGTTGCATTCGCTGCCGCAACAGTCGCATCGGCACCCGCATTCGCGGGTGAGGACTGGTCGATGCCGGTAAAGGTTCGCAACCCCGCATTCGACGCGGATGCCGCATGGGTGGATAAGAATTATACGCCCTTGCCCGCGTCGGAAGTGACCCAGAAATGGGATATTTGCGTCCTCTTTCCGCACACGAAAGACCCCTATTATATCGCCATGACCTATGGCGCGGTCACCGAAGCCGAAAACAAAGGGCTGTCGATGACGGTCAACGCGGCTGGCGGTTACACGGAATTGCCCACACAGATTTCGCAGATGGAAGACTGTATTACGCGCGGCGCGGACGGCTTGATGATGGTGGCCATTTCCGCGACCGGCCTGAACCGCACAATTGCCGCGGCCGCCAAGAAAGGGATCCCCCTGTCCATCACCGGTGGCGAGGTCGATTCGCCGGATGTCGCCGCCCGAGCCCTCGGGAACTGGTTCGATTCCGGGCGCATCGCCGCCGAATATCTGAACGAACTGCACCCTGCCGGAAGTGAGCCGGTCAAGGTTCTGTGGATGGCCGGGCCCGAAGGTCCGAACTGGTCGGTGGATTCCGCGGACGGGTTCGTCAAGACGGTCGAGGGAAATGACGCCATCGAAGTGGTCAAGGTGATCTGGGGCGAGCCGGGAAAGGCCGCGCAGATTCCGCTGATCGAAGACGCGCTGCAGGTCTATCCCGACATCAGCTACATCGGTGGGGTCGCGCCCGCAATCGAAGGCGGCATTCAGGTGCTGAAGGAAAAGGGCCGGCAGGATATCAAGCTGATCGCGTCGTACATGACCCCGGAAACGGAAGCCGCGCTGCGTGAGGGTGATGTTCTTGGTGTCGTCACAGACTACACTGCGGCCCAAGCCCGCATCGCCATCGACCAACTGGTCCGCAAGCTCGAAGGCAAAGAAGTCGATCTGGATGTCGATACCGGCTTTGCCATGATCGACGCGAGCAATGTCGAGTCCTACGACCGCTCTCTCGCGCTCGCGCCTGAAGGCTGGGAGCCCTATTTCCACGTCGATTGATCCGAACTTTCAGGGCGCGGGACAACGTCGTCTCGCGCCCCAATTTCACACGCGATGGGAATATGCGAACCATGCTCGCAGAGACTGAACATAGCGTCCTTGCCGGGGACAGGGCGCATGCTAGCACCGACACCACCGGCGCGAAGCTTCTTTTGCAGGCCCGAAATCTGAGCAAATCCTATTCGGGATTTCTGGCGCTCAACAACATGAATCTCGATCTCAGAGCCGGAGAGGTACATGTCCTTTTCGGAGAGAATGGTGCCGGAAAATCGACACTGATCAGTATCATCTGTGGGGCGCTGCCCCCCACCGCCGGCGACGTTGTGCTGGATGGCAATGTATTACAGATGTCCTCAGTGAAAGACGCGCGCGACCAGGGTATCGCTGCGGTTTTTCAGGAATTCAGCCTCGCCCCGGAACTGACGGTCGAGGAAAACATGTTCCTGGGCGCCGAAATGGCGCAGTCCGGCTGGCTGAAGAAGTCCAGCATGCGCCGTGCCGCCACGCAGGCGCTGGCCGAACTGGGTTTCAAGCTGGATCCCGGAGCGATTGTCGCCCATCTGTCGCGCGCGGAATGCCAGATGGTCGAGATCGCGAAGGCGGTGATGACCGATCCCCGCGTTCTGATCCTGGACGAGCCGACCGCATCCCTGACCGAAGCCGAAACCAATGTGCTGTTTGCGCTGATCGAGCGGCTCAAGGCCAAGGGCGTCGGGATGATCTATATCTCGCACCGGATCGACGAGATCAGAAAGATCGGCGACCGCGTCACCGTCATGCGCGACGGGCAATATATCGAAACGCTGGATGCACGGACCGCCACAAAGACCGAGCTTGTTGAATCGATGACAGGTCGCAGTTTCGGCGACTTTTATCCAAAGCTGAATTTTCGCCCCGGCGAACCCGTTCTGTCGATCGATGGGCTTGCCACGCTGGACGGGCGCGTTTCCGACGTGTCCCTGAACGTGCGCGCGGGCGAGATCGTCGGCCTTGCGGGGCTTGTCGGTTGCGGCAAATCGGAAATCGGCCGCGCGTGTTTCGGGCTGGAAGCCCTGGCGTCCGGCGAAATCCACTTCGCGGGGGAACGGTTGAGGCACCCCCATCCCCGCCATCTCATCCAAAAGGGCATGAACTTTGTTCCCAGCGACCGGATGCGCGAGGGGCTGTTGATGGGGCGCTCGACGCGCGAAAACCTGTCGCTTTCGGCCCTGTTTCAAAAGGAGTTCTCGAACAGGGGGTTTTTGCGGCGCAAGCGTGAGGTCAAATTCGCCCATGAAATGGGGGAACGGATCGGAGTCCGTCCACTCCGCGTCGAAGGCGCCGTTTCGGATTATTCGGGTGGGAACAAACAGAAGGTCATGCTGGGCCGCGCCATCGCATCGCCGCTGCGCCTTCTGATCCTTGATGAGCCGACGATCGGGGTCGATGTCGGCGCAAAAGCCGAGGTTTACGCCCTGCTGAGCGAGCTGGTGCAGGACGGAATGGCGGTGCTGCTGATCAGCTCAGACCTGCCGGAAGTTCTGATCATGTCAAACCGTGTCTACGTCGTTCGCCAAGGGCATATCGCCGACGAACTGGTCGCGGAAAGAAAAACCGAAGATGTCGCCCTCAAAAGCTTCTTCGGACAAGAATGAAAAATGGAATGAGTAGGCTATGACGCAGAAAACCTTGCCCCAGAAACTGGGCGCCTATCTAGAACCCATCGGCGCGATCCCGGTGATTGTCGTGTTGTTTGTCATCTTTTTCGGCATCCTGGAGCCACGCTTCCTGTCGGGCGACAACATCTTCAATCTGTCGCGCCAATCAAGCTATCTTATCCTCGCCTGCCTCGCGCAATTTCTCATCCTGCTGACCGGCGGAATCGACCTGTCGGTGGGTTCGGCGATTTCACTGGCAAGTGTGGTTTGCGCCACGGTCATGAAAAGCTTTCCCGAAGCCGAAGGCGCTGCGGTGTCGTTGGGCGTGCTTGCGGGCGTCGGGACCGGCGGGCTGGTCGGGCTCGCGAACGGTGTCGGGGTGGCCTACTTCAACGTGACGCCCTTCGTGATGACCTTGGGCAGCCTGTCCATGGCGCTTGGTCTCGCGCTGTACATATCGGGGGGCTACAGCATCGCAGGCCTTCCCGGCGGCTTTGGCGATGTTTTCTCATACGCGGATGTGGGCGGTGTTCCGGTTCCGATCATCTATGCCGCGCTGGTCGTCATCGCCGTCTACCTGTTGCTGACCTGGACTCAGGCCGGGCGCTATATCTATGCGATCGGCAGCAATGTGCAGGCGGCGCGGCTGTCCGGCATTCCGACCAAACAGTATCTTCTGTTCGCCTATGTGGCGGCGGGTCTGATTGTCGGCTTCGCGGCCGTCCTGATGACCGCCCGAACAGAAAGCGGTGAGGCCAGCCTTGGCGGGTCCGATCTGGTACTGAAATCCGTGGCTGGCTGTATCATCGGCGGGGTTGCCCTGACGGGGGGGAAGGGTTTCGTCCGCAATGTCGTGCTGGGCGCGTTCTTCATCACGCTTCTGTCGAATGGCATGAACCTTCTTCGGGTCAACAGCTACCTGCAGACGTTCATCATCGGTGCCGTGCTGGTTCTTGCCATCGCGCTAGACCAGCTACGCGAAAAGATGACCGGGCGGAAAACCGTCTAACAACTGGCCGGCCGCGAACGTGCCGAACGGCATCAGGCACATACACTCCGGCAAGGGCCCTTGAGGTCTTTGCCGGCACGGCCCCCTCCCCTTCTGCCGGATCGTCAGCCATGGCCCTACACATCTATCAAAGCCGCCTGGAAGAACCCCCGATCCGGGCTCTTTTGGAGGATCCGGAAAACAGCGTTCTCGCAATCGTTTCCGGGATGCAAGGCGCATCCTACCGACCGGTCGGCGCCATGATGGCAATTCGCGCAGACGGGACAAGGACAGGCAGCCTGTCTTCCGGTTGTATCGAGGCGGACATAACCCATCACGCGATGTCCGTTTTGCGCTCGGGGAACACGCGCACCTTGTGCTACGGTGCGGGATCGCCCTTTGTTGATTTGCGCCTTCCCTGTGGCGGTGGTCTTGAGATCACCCTTATTCCCCGTCCTGAGGCGACGGTCTTGCAAACCTTGCTCGAACGCAATCACGACAGAATGCCCTGCAATCTTCGGATTGACCTGTTGTCCGGGGAAATGGCGTTGGCCCCTGACCGCGCGGCACCGGGGCCGGACACGGGTTTTTACCTGAGGCTGCTTCCCGAACTGCGTTTTCTGGTTTTCGGCAAAGGGCCCGAGGCGTCCGCGTTCGCGGCGCTGGTTCATTCGCTTGGCTACCCCAGCCTTCTTCTGTCCCCCGACACCGAAACACTTGAAAATGGAAATGCGATCGGCGCGCCGATCCGGCATTTGACACGCCGGGCATTCCCCGATGATCTGCAGGTGGATGATTGGACGGCTATCGTTCTGTTCTTCCATGATCATGATTGGGAGCCGCCGATACTGCTCCACGCCCTTCGTGCAGGGGCGCTGTATGTCGGCGCTCAGGGAAGCCGGCGCGCCCAGGCCACGCGACAGACCGCGCTGAAAGCACTGGGGGCGGCCGAGGCCGAGATCACGCAGCTTCACGGTCCGGTCGGGCTTGTGCCCTCGGCCAAAGATGCGCGGACGCTTGCGGTGTCGGTCCTTGCAGAGGTGCTGAAAGTTGCGATGGAAACACCGTCTTAGAAAGGCGGCTGCCGGTGTAGCATCACCTTTTTCTTCTCACGCTTTCATGCCGGCCACGGCAAAGCGTACGATATCTTCGAAGAGATCAGCCTGTGCGGTCGCCTTCTTTTCCGTATCGATCAGTTCATCGAGCCGGTTTGTATCCGAAAAGGCGTAAAGATAGGCGCCGATCATCAGCGAAAGCTTATGATAGACAGTGGCAATCGGAAGATGCGGCAATACGCGATGAAAGGCCTCGGCATAGGCTTTGGTGGATTCGTTATATGCCTCACGCCGCAACTGAAACGACAGCGCCTCTGGCTCCATGTGCAGCCTGGCGTGCAGCCGAAGAAAGGCGCGGCCCTGTTTCGTCTTGCGGTACTTGGCAGAGGGTTCGAGAAACGCGCGAACCAAGGCCTCGACGTCGTAACCGCCTTTCGCGGTCAGTGCCTCCAGGCTTTTCATACGCTGCGCCGCGACCTCGTTGCCCTTGCGCAGGAACACCGCCTTGAACAGGTTTTCCTTGTTATCAAAGTAATATGCGATCATCGCCGCGTTGACGCCCAGTTGATCGGCAACCTGGCGCAAGGATGTTCCCGCATACCCCAGATCCGCGAACGAGACTTCGGCCACGTCCAGTATCTTGTCGGATAGGTTGGTCTGACCCTCGGGCCTACCCAGCTTCTTTCGCTGTTTCGCCTGTTTCATGGTTGATTCGCCTCTCTCAACAATTTGATGCCACATCACGCCGAATGGGGGGATGACAAATGGCGCGGCGTTTCTGCGCTTGCGGCATAAATATTGCACATAAATTGGGCGGTCCGTGTCTGTTGCCACCCAGCCCCATGTGTAGCACGGATTTGCATCCACATTAATTAATCATATGTTTAATTAAGCCCTGTTCGCGACAGGAAGCGATCCGGTGCGCCGGGCGTCGAACGAAACCAACCACTGCAACGGGGATACAGCAATGAACGCATCCATCTTCTCGAAGGTCTCGGCCACGACACTAGCTCTTTGCCTCGGCGCCAGCGCCGCATTTGCCGCTGACATGCCGGGGGTCACACTGCAGGCGGTCGCCGGCAGCGTCGGCGGCGTGCCGCTGATGATCATGAAGGGCGAAGGGCTGGATAAGAAATATGGGTTCGACGGCAAGTTCGAATTCCTGCCGCATGAAGGAGTGTTCCAGAACTTCCTGATCGGCAAGTCCGATATCGCCATGGACAATGACATTCTTGGCGTCGCCATCGCCCGCGACGAAGGCTTTGACGTCACCGCCTTCTATCCGGTTGGCAATCTTTATCTCGGGATTGTCGTGCCCGGCGGGTCCGAGGCCAAAACCCCTGAGGATCTGAAGGGCAAGAAAGTTGGTCACTTCGGCGCAGATTCCGGCACGACCACCTTCATCCGCACCATCGTACAGGAGATGTACGGCTTCGACGTTCTGGAAGAATACGAGTTTTCGCAGGTCGGCCCGGCGGCCTTGGTCCCCCTGCTGAAGTCGGGCGAGGTCGAGGCGATTTTCGATTTCGAATCCTTCGTGTCGGAGGCGATCGTGGCCACCGACGGGCATTATCTGTTGCAGGCGCACAAGGACTATTCGGAATTCACCGGCGGCTTCGCGCCGTGGATCACCAACATGGTCGCCCATGGCGACTGGCTGAAGGAAAACCCCGAACTCGCCTATGCAGTGCGCGATGCCTATGACGAGGCAATCGAGATTCTTGAAAGCACCGATTACGAGGTGCTGCGCAAGGACTACATCCTTGAGGGCCTTGGCATCACCAGCGAGGCGGTTCTGGACGTGCTGATCGAAAACGCCAAAAGCACGCCCTATTTCACCAATGACTGGTCGCCCGAAAAAATCGCCGCCGCCGAAGCGTTTCTCGAAAAGCTTTCCAAAGACGGCCTGCTGATCGAAAACGTGCCCGACGGCGTGATGGTCACGCTCGAAGACTATGTCGGCCCGCGTTCGTAACCGGAAATATCGGGGGTCGCCATGAACAAGCTCCAAAAACAATCTCTGTCCATTGCGGCCCTTGTCCTGCTGCTGCCGGCGTGGTGGATCGCCCACCTGAACACCACCTTCATCTCAAGCCCGTTTCAGGTGGCGCGGCTGCTTCCGGCGTTCCTTTCCGAAGGCAGCACCTGGTACAATATCGGTGTTACCCTGTTTCGGGTGGTGGCCGGGTTGATGCTGGGCATCGTCGCTGGGTTCATCGCGGCTTTCGCGATGAACCATAGCCGCCTGATGCGCGAGGTGTTGGGTTACTACGTCACCTCGGCCCTGCGCACACCAAGC
>CEQG01149024.1_pt1 | contig 15488 bp, 8 predicted proteins | sample 350301 | NCBI WGS metagenome assembly CEQG01 (sample SAMEA2621242, study PRJEB7988) | marine metagenome | isolation source: saline water (ENVO:00002010), including | reverse complement strand
CTGCTCTGCAATATTCATCATCACGGGGACACAGCCATCAACCAGCTCCACGGTTTTTTGCGCAAGGATGCTTTTTTCTTCTTTGGTCAATGTGCTGGCTTCTCCCAGGGTACCTCCCAAAACGATACCGTGCACCCCGGCATCCAGTTGTGCCCTGATATTGACCTCAAACAAATCCAGGTCAAGCGTGTCCTGTGCCGTAAATTTTGTTGTAACTGCGGGCATCACGCCCTCCCATTTAAATTGCATCACGTTTTATTTTTAAGATAACAGGACAAAAGTAGCAGGGGTTACAATGAAATGCTTGGTAGCATTTAGCCAAAAGTTTGCATATTTTAGCATGAAATATGTTTTTATGACATATTTGAAGTTAAATTTTAGCCAGTGAAGGTTTTTCCTTTTAAAATACCAAAAACAAGTAATGACGTCCTCATACTCCAGGAAGATATCGAGGAGGTCTTTTATGATAAACTGCACCAGCACCAGGAGATACAGATAAGTTATATCGTGAAGGGGCAAGGCACCCTTTTAGTGGGGGACGCCGTGGATAGGTATAATGAGGGGGATGTGCTCGTTTTTGGCAGTAACCTCCCCCATGTTTTTAAAAGTGACCCCATACGAGATTCATATTCCCATATGCGTACTGTTTTTTTTGACATCAATGGGTTTGGTGAGCAGCTCTTTAAAAGTGAAGAATTCAAGGAACTGGAAGGTTTTTTTACTTTGGCGCAAGCCGGATTTAAAATAAATAGACCCACCATTAAATACAGTGATAGCTTCAACCTCTTATGGGAAAAGGAAAAACTGGAGCGTACCCTGCTTTTTTTTCAAATCCTGAACATGCTGAACAAAGATGAAAAGACCTTGTTATCGAGTTTTGGCAAGAACAGGCAATATGGTGCCAATGAAGGTGAGCGAATGAGCAGGATCTTTCACCACCTGATGAATAATTTTAAAAACGATATAAGCTTACGCGAAATTGCCGAAGTTTCAGCCTTGAGCCCTACTGCATTCTGTAGGTTCTTTAAACAACGTACCAAGAAGACCTTTAGTCAATTTTTACTTGAATTGCGTATTGAGCATGCCTGCCGGTTATTATCAAAAAAAGATTCACAGATGCCCATCACTGCCATAGCATATGATTGCGGGTTCAATTCGATTTCAAATTTCAATAGGTATTTCAAAAAAATCAAGGGCATATCTCCACGCAACTACACAAAATAGGGATTCTTTCTAAAATTTTTTAGATGTTATTATTGATGTTTATTAATTTTTTTGTGTAAGTTTTGATTAATAATAAAATAAGTTTTTATTTTTGTTTTTCTGTTGAAAATTAAACAATCACTGTTTTGATTGATTGTAATTTTGTCTAGATTCACGGTAAATATCTGTCAATCAACCCTATTCCTTAAAAATGAGTACTACCATCGAGAAAACACTGGTAGGTAGCCTGGACCTTGCTACTGCCTCAAATGTTGAAAAGAAAAAACTTCTTCAACGAATTAGGATCCTAGAGTATTTGTTTTTAAACGGAAAAACCTCAAATGCCGACATCTGCAATCAATTTGGCATAAGCCTACCCACATCAGTCTCGCTCATCAACCAATTGATTGACCTGAACATTGTGACCAAAAAAGGAAGGGGGGCTTCTGAAGGGGGCCGCAAACCAGATTTATATGGCCTGGCAGAAAAATCATTCTATATCCTGAGTATTCATGTAGAAAGATATAAAATACGCTTGGCGATTATAGACTGCAACCACAACATAATCAAAGAAGAAGAAGAAGGTGTGGAGATTACCTCGAGAACAAACATCGTGGAACTTACCTATGATAAGTTTGAGGAGATGATTGGCGAGGCAGGCATTGACAAAACAAAAATAGTAGGCCTGGGCGCCAGTATGCCGGGGCTTGTATCAAAAGAAGAAGGAAAAAACTTTACCTATTACCTTACCGAGCAAGAGCCCGAACCCCTAAAGGATGCCTTTCAAAACAAGTTCAAACTTCCCATAGTAATCCTTAATGACTCAAAGAGTGCCTGCCTTGCAGAATTTAGGTTTGGCAAGGCCAAGAACAAACAGGATGCACTCGTCATCACGATGGATTGGGGTGCGGGACTTGGTATTATACTCGGGGGCGAAATGCATAACGGCACCAGCGGGTTTGCGGGAGAATTTGGCCACATCCCCATGGTCGATGACGGCCTATTGTGCCATTGCGGCAAGAGGGGATGCCTGGAGACTGAAGCCTCTGGCATTGCCATGGTAAGAAAGGCAAAAGAAGGCATTAAAAATGGTGAGACTTCGCTTTTATCCATGCTGCCCGAAGAAGATTTTGAGAAGCTTTCACCAAAGATGATCATAGACTCAGCAAACAAGGGTGACCAATTTTGCATAAACATCATCGCAGAAATAGGCCTCATCCTGGGCAAGGGGCTGGCCATCCTCATACAGATCTTCAACCCTGAGCTCATTATCCTAGAAGGTGAGATTGCCCGCGCTAAACAGTTTATCACCACGCCCATACAACAGTCCATGAACACCTATTGCATGATGCAGCTCAAGGAAAAGACCACCGTGACCCTATCAAACCTGGGCACACACGCCAGCCTGTATGGAGCAACCATATCAGTCCTTGAAGAAATATTTGAAAACCTCGCATCAAAGGTGATGCAGGAAGCATAAAACCAACCACCAAAAAAAACCAAGAAATGGCAAGATTAAATCTTTTAGAAGAAACACGTTTTGAGAAACTGCCAGTAAGTGTTTATGAAAAAGAGGAAATAGCCTCAAAGATCGTTGCGCAGCGCATCGCAAGCCTCATACGCGAAAAAGCAAAGCATAACAAACATGCCGTTTTGGGCCTGGCAACCGGCGCCACCCCCATCAAGGTTTATGAAGAGCTCGTGCGCATGCACAAGGAGGAGAGCCTGAGCTTTGAAAACGTCATTACCTTTAACCTGGATGAGTACTACCCCATGCAGCCAGATGCCAAACAAAGCTATGTGCGTTTCATGGATGAAAACCTTTTTAACCATATCGATATAAAAAGGAAAAACATCCATGTACCAGATGGAACCCTGGCCAAAGAGGACATAACAGACTACTGCCTTGAATATGAACGCAAGATCACGGCCGTGGGCGGTCTTGACATTCAGGTACTGGGAATAGGTAGAACAGGGCACATAGGCTTCAACGAGCCAGGATCAGCACCTAACTCTGGCACGAGGCTGGTCACCCTTGATGATTTGACCAGGCGTGATGCCTCGAGGGATTTTGGCGGTAAAGAAAATGTTCCCACCAAAGCCATTACCATGGGCATAGGCACCATCTTCAAGGCCCATGAAATCATCCTCATGGCCTGGAACAAGAAAAAGGCGCCCATCATCAAGAAAGCCGTCGAGGGTGAAATCTCAAGCTCGGTACCAGCAACATATCTACAACTTTCTGAAAATGTAGAATTCATATTAGACCAGGATGCAGCTTCCCTCCTGACCCGCTTTGATACACCATGGCTCGTAAAAGATTGCAACTGGGATGCCAGGTTGATCAAGAAAGCCGTGATATGGCTATCACAACAAGTGGACAAGCCCATATTAAAACTTACCGAAGAAGACTATAACTCCAATGGGATGGCACAACTTGCGACTGAGCAAGGTCCAGCTTACGACATAAATATAAACGTATTCAACCAGCTACAGCACAGTATAACCGGGTGGCCCGGGGGCAAACCCAAGGCTGATGACTCACAACGTCCAGAGCGTGCGCTTCCCGCGAAAAAAAGGTCCATCATATTCAGCCCACATCCTGATGATGACGTTATCTCCATGGGCGGTACGTTTATACGCCTTGTAGATCAAGGTCATGAGGTGCATGTTGCCTATCAAACCTCTGGTAACACCGCGGTATGGGACACAGATGTGCTAAGGTATGTTGAATTTGCCATTGACTTTAACAAAAGCATGGGCGGTGATACCTCAAAGCTGGAAAAGACCTATGAAGAAATGCGCAGCTTTATAAAGAAAAAACAGCCCAACGACATTGACCTTCCCACCATTCAAAACGTCAAGGGATTCATACGTAAAACCGAAGCCATCGCAGGGGCACGTTACGCAGGTCTCAAAGATGACCAGATTCATTTTATGGCATTACCGTTTTATGAAAGCGGTAAAAAGGTAAAACACCCCGTAACCGAAAGTGATGTGAAAATCACCATGGAACTCCTGCAAAAAGTAAAACCCCACCAAATTTTTGCAGCAGGTGACTTTGCTGACCCTCACGGCACGCATATCACCTGTTTCAATATCATCCTTGAAGCCATGCGTCGCTTGCGCGAAACTGAAGAATGGACAAAAGATTGCTGGTTATGGATGTATCGCGGTGCATGGCAAGAGTTTGAAACCCATGAGATAGAAATGGCAGTACCACTTTCTCCACAAGAAGTATTGCGCAAGAGAATGGCCATCTTTCAACATCAATCCCAAAAGGATGTTCCCGTTTTCCCCGGGGATGACGAGCGCGAGTTCTGGGTACGTGCCGAAGAACGAAACAGGGAAACCGCCGTGAACTATCACAGACTGGGCCTTGCCGAATATGAAGCCATAGAAGCCTTCGTGCGGTGGAACTTTTAAAAACAAACACTCCTAAATAAAAATTCATGAAAAGATTCCTGCTCCTCTTGATAGCGCTAGGTCTATTTTCCTGCAAAGGAAAGTACGATCAATACAAAAGCATAAAGAACGACCCTGAAGATTATGCTATTGTGCCAAAACCAGCACACCTTAAAATGCAGGAAGGTAGGTTTCTCATTGATGCAGGGACCCGTATTGTCGCCGCAGATACCTTAGGTAAAGAAGCAGGATTTCTTGCAAAATACATACGTGAAGAAGGCGGCATGGACACTAAGGTCATCACGGACGAGGCTGAACATGCCATCAAGCTTCAACTGGTGGACAGCATCACAAATCCTGAAGGCTATACCCTGGATATCGATAATGACTCGGTTTTGCTAGAAGCCAGCACGCCACAGGGAATTTTTTATGGCATACAGACCCTGAGACAGCTTTTACCCGCAACAATCGATTCCGCGGAAGCGGGAAACATCACCCTACCGGCCGTCAAGATCGTGGATGCGCCCAGCTATGCGTATCGCGGCATGCACCTGGATGTGGCACGCCACATGTTTCCGGTAGATTTTATCAAGGAATATATTGACCTTATCGCCCTGCACAAGATGAACACCTTTCACTGGCACCTCACGGATGACCAGGGCTGGAGAATAGAGATCAAGAAGTATCCCAAACTTACCGAGATAGGTGGGTTTAGGGATGAAACGGTTGTTACCCGCGACCCATACACGGGCGACGGCAAACCTTATGGCGGTTTCTACACACAAGACGAGATCAGGGATATTGTGGCTTACGCCAAAGACAGGCACATCACTATCATCCCGGAAATCGAAATGCCCGGCCATGCGACTGCCGCACTGGCCGCCTACCCAGATCTGGGCAATGGTACGGGACCATACAAAACGGTTACCACTTGGGGTGTTTTCCCCACGATTTTTGCGCCAAAGGAAGAAACTTTCACCTTTCTAGAAGATGTGCTCACGGAGGTCATGGACCTGTTCCCCAGCACCTACATCCACATAGGCGGTGATGAAGCCCCCAAGACCGAGTGGGAAAAAAGTGCCCAGGCGCAAGAAGTGATGAAACGCGAAGGCCTTGCCAATGAACATGAACTACAGAGCTATTTTATACAGCGAATGGAAAAATTTCTCAATGCCCATGGCCGTCAAATCATGGGGTGGGATGAAATCCTTGAAGGTGGGCTTGCGCCAAATGCGACCGTTATGTCCTGGCGCGGAACTGAAGGCGGTGTCGAAGCCGCAAAACAAAACCACGATGTGGTGATGACGCCCAACAGGTATGTGTACCTAGATTACTATCAAGCAGACCCCAAAACCGAAAAATACGGTGTGGGACCTGTAGTGACGGTAGAAAAAATCCATGGCTACAATCCCACGCCGGCAGAGCTAACCCCAGAGCAGGCTAAACATATTCTAGGGGTTCAGGCAAATGTATGGACAGAGCGCATGCCCACACAGGACATCGTGGAGTATATGGTACTCCCCAGGATGAGCGCCCTTGCCGAGGTGGGCTGGACCCCCCGGGACAAAAAGGAGTATGTTGATTTTACCCAGAGAATGAAAAGACTGCAAAAAATCTTTGACGCAATGGGACTCAATTATGCCAAGCACATCTTTAACTCAGCGCAGACCCCTGAGAAAGATTAAGACCTCTGGGGTTTGAATAATTTGGCCAAAGCCAAAACATGAAAAAGACAGTCCTATATCTATGCAGTGCCATATTTTGCGCATCAGTGCATGCACAGAATATCCCGGCGCCAAAGAGTTATATTGCACATAAAACCCCCTTTCCCATCACCATTGACGGCCTGGGTGATGAAGAAGCCTGGCAGGCATCCGCCTGGAGTGATGAATTTATTGACATTGAAGGAAAAAAAACACCCCAATACAAAACCCAGGTAAAAATGTTGTGGGACGAGCAGTACCTCTACTTTTTTGCAAAACTGGAGGAACCCCACATTTGGGCTACGCTAAAACAGCGCGATACCGTTATCTTTTACAATAACGATTTTGAGATTTTCCTGGATCCAGATGGTGACACGCACCACTACATGGAGTTTGAGATGAATGCCCACAACACCCTCTGGGACCTCATGCTCACCAAAGCTTACCGCGATGGAGGCCGCCCCATTGACAACTGGGATATAAAAGGCATCAAGACCGCGGTGCACATCAACGGCACATTCAACGACCCCACAGACATTGACACATGCTGGACGGTAGAGATTGCCATGCCCTGGGAAGCACTCAATGAAGCCCAGGCCAAGCAGGGAGGTAAAGCTGGTGAATTTTGGCGCATCAATTTTTCACGCGTAAACTGGGATTATGACTTGATTAATGGCAAGTACTACCGTAAGCAAGATGCAAACGGCAAGTTCCTGCCAGAGTACAACTGGGTCTGGTCACCGCAATGGGTGATAAACATGCATGAGCCAGAGCACTGGGGCTATGTTTATTTTTCGGGTAGCGCTCCAGGCGAAAGCGATTCTTTCACAATACCACAAGACGAGCAACTACGCTGGGCATTGTATGAAGCCTTTGCAGAGATTAAAAATAGATGGAAGGCTAAAAATGGTCTGGAACACGTAAAGGAATTTGCTAAAACCCCGCTCAACATAGGAGGCAAGCAAGTGACCATCACGGTTGAAAAAACAGCATCGGGCTGGAATATCTCGGCGCAAAGCCCATTTACAAAAAAACAATATGCCATTACCCAGGACGGTAAATATGTTGAACTCTAACCACCAAAAATGAAAAGACTACTACTCCTACTCATCGCAGCAACGCTTTATACTTGCGGCGATACAAACAACAATGCACCTCAATCTAAACCAGAAACCCAAAAAGACACAACTTCCACCTTTAAATACTGGACGTGGATGGGGGCAAACAATGAGAAACCGGACTCCTCATACACTAAACAGTTTAAAAAATACAAAGAGCATGGCATCGATGCCGTGCTCATCAATACCAATGGTGACCCAAAGCTTCTAGGCAGGTTAGCACCCCTGGCAAATGCTGAGGGGCTTGAGGTACACGCCTGGATGATGACGGTCAACCGCCCCGGGGATACCACCGCACTCAAGCATCCAGACTGGTACCAGGTAAGTCGCAGCGGCAAGTCCTGCTTTGATGACAGGCCTTATGTAGACTATTACCAGTGGCTGTCACCCAGTCATCCTGATGCCCGTGAACATATTTACGACCTGCTTGAAGGACTTGCCAAGGTTGACGGTGTAGCAAGTATACATTTAGATTACATACGATACCCTGATGTTTTTTTACCCATCGGGCTGCTGCCAAAATATGACCTGGTTCAAAACGAAGAACTACCAGATTATGACTTTGACTACTCTGATGCTGCCGTGAATGCCTTTAAGGAACAATATGGCAAGGACCCCAGGACCATGGAGCACCCGGAGATTGATATAGAGTGGAAACAATTTCGTTTAAACGAAATAAAAAAAGTAGTGGACCATGCCTATAAAATCGCACATAACCATGACAAGATACTTACCGCCGCGGTTTTTCCATATCCTGAGATGGCAGACCATATGGTACGCCAGCGCTGGGACAAATGGAACATAGACGTGGTGTTGCCCATGATCTACAACAACTTCTACAATGAAGGTGTAGACTGGATAGGATTTGCCACCCGGCAGGGTGTCAATGACCTCAAGGGCAGAAATGTTGAACTACACACGGGCATCTATGTCCCAGAACTATCGGCCAGCCAGCTTGCCGACGCCATCAACATGGCTAGGGAAAATGGAGCAAAAGGAGTTTCCTTTTTTGACGGCAATGCGCTTGATTCACTAAAACTGGACGCGATTAAAAGAGTTAAATAGTACAGGTTTTCATAGGGCAGTTGAATAAGACTGCTCTATATTATATTTATAATTTTTTTATTTAAGTATTCATATTTATTAAAATAATATGTTCTAAAAAAATAGAAATAGATTCTTTTTTATTAAGTTTTCTGTTAAAAAACAAACTTAATTGATTAAAAAAGAAGTTAGATATAATGTTAGTTTAACTAGAAATGTTATTTTTAACTTCTATTAACAAAAAGTTTTTATTTTCTTAACTTAAACTAGCAAAATATGGCCAGACAATTAATTCTTCTTTTTGGCTTTTTATTTCTTGTATCAACCCAAGAATCAAAAGCCCAGGAGCAAACCGTGACAGGTACTGTCACCGATGCCGAAAGCGGGATGCCATTGCCAGGAGTAACGGTAATTCAAAAAGGCACTAACAATGGGACCTCAACAGATTTTGACGGACTATTTTCAATCAGTGTGCCCACTGATGCCACTCTTGTATTTTCAATGGTAGGATTCACCAGCAAAGAGGCTCCGGTGAATGGAAACAGTACAATTGATATTAACCTTGAGGTCAACACAGAATCCCTTGATGAAGTCGTGGTTACGGCTTTGGGCTTGACCCGTGAAAAAAAATCACTGGGATATGCCGTAACGGAACTTGAAAGCGAGGAGATCAACACGGTAAAAGACTACAACGTGGCAAGCTCACTGGTAGGTAAAGTAGCCGGGGTAACCATCACACAATCTGGTGGTGTAGGTTCTGGATCGCGTATCGTGATACGTGGCAACAACTCCTTATCAGGTAACAACCAGGCACTTATCGTGGTAGATGGGATTCCCATTGATGCGTCGGGAAGTGAATCTGGCGGGAGTATTTACAACAGTACGCCTACCGGGGGTGGTATAACGGACATCAACCCTGCGGATATTGAATCATTATCAGTATTGAAAGGCCCCAACGCCGCAGCACTATATGGATCAAGAGCTTCTAATGGGGTTATACTCATCACCACTAAAAAAGGGAAGATGGGAAGTGGCCTGGGGCTTAGCATAAACTCTAACGTCTCCGTTGAGGAAACCATGTTTTTGCCAAAGTATCAAAACACCTATGGTGCAGGTTCTAATGGAGGTTATTATCAAGACATCGCAAATTATGGCGGATCTTCATGGGGGCCAGAAATGGATGGTTCACAACAATTATATTATACAGGCGAACAAAAAGCTTATAGCCCACAACCAGACAACATAAAGGATTTCTTTGAGACAGGTATTAAATCGATAAACACGATTTCTGCCAGTAAGGGTGGTGAAGACTATAGCTTGCGTTTTTCTTACACTAACAACAAGACCACATCTGTAATACCTAATTCAGACCTTTTGAGCCACAACTTTAACTTACGTGGCTTGCTCAACCTCTCTGATAAACTGAGCATAGATTCTAAAGCGACATATTTTACCCAAGAGTTGAACAACAGGACAAATGTGGGAACTGAAGGTATCATGGCCTATGTATATACCATGCCCCGTAACGTGGCCATCGATGACCTGAAAAAATACAAACCAAGTCAATATGCCGATCCTTCAATGTTTGAGAGCACATACAATGTCATTAGCTATGCTGGTCAAAACAAATCTACAGGAAACCCTTACTGGATACTTAATGAGGATAGAAATGATGAGAGAAGGGACCGCTTTTTAGGTTTTGCAAAAATTGACTATGAATTTACTGACTGGCTATCTGCTTTTATCAGGGTGGGTGGTGATGTTGCCAATGTAAGATCTGAAACTATTCAGAATTATGGACATCATTTCTTCCCTACCGGCCGTCTTAATTTCAGCACGGCAAAATATACAGAGCTGAACAGCGACTTCCTCTTCATGATTGACAAGGACATAACCGATAAATTGAACCTTAATGCCAACATAGGTGGTAACTTGTCAAAGAGAACATTTGAAACCATGAGTGTATCCGGCTCACAATTCAAGATTCCCGAGCCACCGTTCTTGAATAACACAAATATTCAATCAAGTACGCATTCACCCCTAGGTATTAAAAAAGTAAATTCGCTCTATGCAGCTGTCAACCTAGCTTATGATGACTTCATGTATCTTGACCTAACCGCAAGGAACGACTGGTCATCAACGCTTGCAAAAGACAATCGTTCATATTTTTATCCATCAGCCAGTTATTCTATACTGGTTGACAGGTTCATCGATCCGTCAAAAGAATTTCTCAACATGTTTAAGTTGAGGGCGAGCTGGGCTCAAGTAGGTGGTGATACAGGTGTTTATCAACTGTATCAAACCTTTAGTGTTCCACAAGACGGCTACCTGGGATTAACGGTACTCAATGGTCCCACGGTGAAATTAAAACCAGACCTTAAACCAGAAACCATAACCTCTTCAGAATTTGGTTTTGAAACCAGCTTTTTTGGCAATCGCCTTTACACTGATTTTTCATTTTACAGCATCAAGAATGAAGATATGATTTTTAACGTTCCCGTAGCACCTGCAACAGGATACAGCTTTTTCAAGGAAAATATAGGTGAGGTCGAGAACAAGGGTGTAGAGATAATGATAGGCGGTAAACCCATACAAACAGAAAACTTCACATGGGATGTAAACCTCAACTTTTCAAGAAACAAGAACAAGCTTGTAAAACTTTTTGATGGCCTAGATAGTTTCTCCCTTAACTCACTAGGAACATTGACGGTGCAAGCAACCGTGGGAGGTGGGATTGGAGACCTTTATGGCAGCACCTGGAGAACAAATGAAAATGGTGAGCGCATTGTGACTTCAGATGGATATCCACTGGCAACTTCAGGCGGAGAACGTTCTTTACTGGGCAATTCACAACCTGATTGGATAGGAGGTATCACAAACACATTTACTTATAAAAACCTATCCCTACGCTTCCTGGTGGATGCCCGTGTGGGTGGAGAGATATATTCCGCAACTTCTTCTTATCTTGACGCTGCAGGGGTTTCTGAAAGGACCCTGCAATATAGGGATGGCATTGTTATAGATGCTGTAGATGCAGAAACAGGAGAACCCAATACTGCCGGAATCACGGGACAACAATATTGGGGTGCAATTTCTGGTATTGATGAAAACTATGTTTATGACCAGACAAACTTCAGGCTCAGAGAACTTGCCCTCAATTACTCTTTTTCTTCCAGCCTTTTGGATAACACTGGTATAAACTCTGCAAGTATAGGCATCATAGGAAGGAACCTATTCTATATTTATAGGGATTCAAAAGACATCGACCCAGATTCCAGCATAGGTACAGGCCTTTCTGGGCAAGGTATTTCCTTGAACAATGTTCCCACAATACGAAGCTTGGGGTTAAACCTGAACATCACTTTTTAAAAAAAATAATATGAAAAGATTTTATAAACCACTATTAGCGCTTTTTGCCATCTTGATGACATCAGCATGCTCTGATTTTGAGGATATCAACGTCAATCCCAGTGCATTTGAAAGTGAACAAGTAAGTGCAAAGTTTTTCCTTACAGGAATACAAATTGAACTCTATGCAGAAAACAGATACCCGTACTGGAGGGCTCAACTCATCCATGCTGACCGTTACGCTGGCCAGTTCACCTTTGGGTTTAACGGTTGCTGGTGGAACGATGGCTTAAGCTATAGCTACAACTCTGGGTACACCGATGCAACCTATGACTGGATGGCAGGATACATAGGAAAAATCAGTGTGTACATGAACTTTGTAAAAGAAGGAGGAGATCTAGAAAATGAGTATTACTACGCACTAGGCCTTATCATGAAGGGGCTTTACTACCAGATGTATACAGATACCTTTGGCATGGTGCCGTATACTGAGGCACTCAATGCTGACATACTAACCCCTGCATTTGATTCTCAGGCCACCATCTATCAAGGTGTGATCAATGAACTTGATGAAGCAATGTCGATAATAGGCGATGCCACAGATACGGGAGCTGGGGTAGATTTACTTGCAGAAAATGATGTGTTTTATGGAGGTGACCTTCAAAAATGGAAAAAACTGGCGAATCAGCTCAAATTAAGGATGGCTCTGAGGGCACAGGGAGCCACCGGAGCTGATTTTGCCAATACTGCAATCACCGAGGCTTTTCAAGCAGATGTACTCACAACTGCTGATGAAAACGCACTCATGGAAAAAGACACTGAGATTGACCAGTTTGCAAACGCAGCGTATGGTGATGTATGGCACAACTTTGGCGGACTAGGATCAAAATGGACCGTTGGAAAAACCCTCATAGATTACTTAAGAAACAACAACGACCCCCGTTTAAGTGCTTATGCAAAACCCATACCAGGTGGTGAGGTAGTCTTTACCAAACCCACAGAAGGAGATGGCGCGGCGCTCTTTGACACTTATGTTGATTTCATATTGCAACAACTGGATGATGCAAGTGTAAACTATACCAGGACAGATGCTGCTGGCACGGTCACCGTTACCGTAGCAGACGACCAGGATTATTATGTAGGGCAGCCCACAAGGCTCAATGGTGAGATCAACCCCCATGTAAAAAAAGAGCTTTTCTCAGAACCTGCTGACTGGGTCATCAACCCCAAGAACCAAGGACTTGAGATATTCCCGGAAATCGTGATGACAGCTGCAGAGGGCAACCTGCTCAAGGCCGAGGCCATCGTAAAAGGGCTCGCATCAGGTGATGCACAGGCATTCTATCAAGAAGGCCTACGCCAGGCAATGTTGATGTGGAGGGTTGCAGAAGGTGACATTGACACCTTCCTTGCAACTGAGGACATGGCATTACTTAACGGCTCTGCCGAAGAAAACCTGGAAAAGATAGCAATACAACGCTGGATTGCTGCCTATACAGATGGTTTTGAAGCATGGGCAATAGTGCGTGACACGGGCTACCCTGCCGAGCTTGCGGCAGGTGTTTCAGATTATGACATCTATTCTGCGGGCACGCTCAATGGCAAGTACCCCCAGAGAATGCGCTATGGCAACAATGAGTACAATACCAATGGCGCACAACTGGACAAGGCCTTACAACAACAAGGAGCAGATGAACAGGCCACTACCCTTTGGTGGGCTAAAGGTGAGTGACATAGTATTTGAATTGGTGAATAAAGGGAGGGCTTCGTGCCCTCTTTTTTTGGCTTAAAGCCAAAAACGAATTCTTATAAATAATTGTATATTTGCCCAAGAAATTTCGGTGCGAGAGCACTTTTTGGGCCAGACCCATATATAAAAATGTTGTGTTGGCCACGTATGTGGCAGGTTTTGTAGTAAAAACCGATGAGAAGCTTTTCCACCAAATGGCGGAGAGGCTTTTTTGTTACACCACTTCCTCGCTACCTTCAACGACTGCAATTAGTATCTTTGTGTTTGTTTTTCGCTTAAAGCGAAAAAAATATGGGCGCAGGTGCAGGAAATTTTTACCTGCCCTGAACGTTGTAGCCCCTACATCTTAAAAATGTGTAGATTACCACATGTTGAACATAAAGTCATTATATCATCTCTTTTTATTCTTTTTTGCGCTGACCATTGCTGCCAGGGCACAGGAAATGATGCCCCCCATAAACAATTATGCCACTGAAGATTATGGCTCTGCCCGTCAAAACTGGGGCGTAAGCACTGATGATAATGGTATTCTCTATGTAGCAAACAACGATGGGCTATTGCGTTTTGACGGCATGCGGTGGGACAAGTTCTACCTGCCCAACAAAACAATCATACGCTCTGTGCTAGCTTATAAAGAACGTATCTACACGGGGTCTTATGAAGAATTTGGTTATTGGAGCGCAGATGGTTATGGAGGGCTTGGGTACACATCGCTCAAGCAGCTCATTGATGGTAGTTATGACAATGAAGAATTCTGGCAGATCACGCCCTATAAGGACAAGATTGCTTTTAGGTCCTTTGGTCAAATATTTATCTATGATGGTGAAAAGATAGAAATATTCACTCCTAAATTCATCATCACGAGCATGCTTGCAGATAGAGACCGTTTACTGGTGGGGTCAAACAATGGGGGGCTCTATGAATTTAATGGCAAGGGCTTTGACCTCCTTGCCCAAAAAAATGAAGATTCGGTCATTACCATTGTAAACCTTAACGGTGAAATACTTGTGGGGACGAGGTTCAGCGGAATCTTTTCTGTAAAAAACGGGGCCAGGGAAAAATGGGGCACAGATGAACTGAGGGATTTTCTGGTCACCAACGAGCTCAATAAAATGGTGAGCTTCAAGAAGCACATGTTGATCATGGGCACGGTCAAGGGTGGCCTGGTCTATTATGACTTGAACAATAAAACCTTTAAGAACCACCATAGAAAGAACGGCCTGCTCAACAATACCGTGCTTTCACTGGAGACGCATGGCAATCAATTGTGGGCCGGGCTTGACAACGGTATTGCGGAGGTAAGGCCAGATTCTCCCATCAAGTACTACATTGATTATAGTGGTGAACTGGGTGCTGTTTATGACATCGTCCCTTTTAAGGACAAACTATACCTGGGGACCAATACCGGTGTGCATAGTCTTGATGGCAACAACCTAGAATTTATACAGGGCAGTCAGGGCCAAGTATGGAACCTTGAAAAGATAAACGATAGGCTCATTGTAAACCACAATAGGGGCGTCTATGAAATAAGGGATGACAAGCTTTCTCAAATTTCGCTGAAAAGCGGGAGCTATAACCTTACCAAGATTGAAGGCACCCAAAACCTATACCTCAACCCCACCTACAATGGCATCTTCATAATGACCGATAGTGCGGGCATAAAAGAAAAAAAACGCCTCAAGGACCTTGAAATCCCCGTAAACAAGATTCTTTTTGAAAGCAGCACGGTCTTCTGGGCATCACATCCATACAATGGGTTGTATAGGGTAACCCTTGATGACCTGGAGACAGGCAACATCAACAATCTTTCTAAAGACACCCTATTTACGGCCTATCGCACATCGATACATAAAATAAAGAACGACATTTCTTTTTATAATGACGGCAAATGGTATAAATACAATGCTATTAAAAACA
>CEQG01153866.1_pt1 | contig 15549 bp, 17 predicted proteins | sample 350301 | NCBI WGS metagenome assembly CEQG01 (sample SAMEA2621242, study PRJEB7988) | marine metagenome | isolation source: saline water (ENVO:00002010), including | reverse complement strand
AGTACCAGGTAGGCCCCATGTCAAAGGTAAAACCATCTCTTTTCAGTTGGCGTGCGCGGCCTCCCAGGGTTTTGTTTTTTTCATACACGGTTACCTCGTTGCCATCTTGCGCGAGATAGCAAGCGGCTGCTATTGCTGAAAACCCAGAACCTATCACAGCAATTTTTTTACCCATTATCAAGTGTTTTTGCAAATTTTTCAATCGATTCAAAAACCTTGGCATTGCCGGGTAGGTGGGTTGTTTCTTCCGTGATGGCTTTTCTTCCTAGCATGTACAAGGGTAATTTATTTGTATTGAGGGTGTTGTTGAATGCCTGTGCATATTCTGTGATACTGGTTTCGGGTTGTATGGTTAGATACGTAACAAAGCGGGTCTCTGGATGATTTTTTGCAAAATATTCAAGGCTCTCGACCTGGATGTTCTGCCCCAGGTACACGACGGGATACCCTGCTGTCGTAATTTTATAGTTTATGTACATGAGCCCCAGCTCATGTATTTCATTGAGTGGTAGGTACAGGACAAAGAATTTATGGGCAAGTTCGGGTTTTGGGCCAGGGCATTTCTCTATTTCAAGCAAAAGTTTTTGCATGATAAGGTTTGAGATAAAATGCTCATGCGCGGGGCTGATGGTATCTGTCTGCCACAACATGCCTATTTCATTCAACAACGGAATGAAGATTTTGGTGAAAACCATATCAAAACCATGCCTTTCCTTAGCCTTAAAAAAAGTGTTGTCAAAGAGCCCCCGGTCAAAGTTGAGCATGGACATTTTAAGGTCATTGATGGTGCCGGGGTATTGTTTTTCTTTTTTGGCTGTAGCCAAATCACGCACTTTCTCAGCAATCTCATCATTTGATAGTTTGGCTATTTTACTGATTTTATAATTGTTATCCAGTAAAAAAGAAACGTTGAGCAACTTCTGTAAATCTGTGGTAGAATATGTGCGGATGTTGGTATCCGTGCGGTCTGGTTGCAGCAAGTGGTAGCGCTTTTCCCAGATACGTATGGTGTGGGCCTTAATGCCGCCCAGGGTTTCCAGGTCTTTGATGCTAAATATGGTCTTTACCGGCTGCATTTGAGGTTAGGTATTTATCGGTACTCAAATTTAGACGTTTTGTTTAATTATTAAACAGGAAGATTGAACAAAATGTAAAGTTTAGGTTTTTGTTAACGGGTCTAAAAAGCCCTAACAGGCTTAAAGCCTTTGAGGTCCAATAAATTGGTGTAAAATTTTACATCATAGACAGCATCGCCACAGCCATAATAATCATCACGGCATTTTCAATAAACGTAGCTTCGGTCATGGGGAGTTTGAGGGCCGTGCCCAGGCAGGCACATTGTATGCTCTTTTTGTCCAGCAAAGTTCTGGTTACGCCAAAGGTCGTGATTCCTAAAATCACCAATGTTGCCATAAGCGCAATGGTAATTTCAAAACGCATCAAGAACATCAGGCCAAGTGCCGTCTCAATAAATGGATAGATTTTGCCATAGGCTGGTAAGGCTTTTGCCAAAGGGTCATACATGCTAAACGATTCTGGGAAACCTCTTAAGTCCAGCATTTTAAAAAAGCTGAAAACAATGTAAAAAAGTCCCATAAAATCAAGCATAAAATCACCTGTACTCCACGGATTGATATTCATTAAAACCGAAGCCGTCCCGATATAAAAGAAAATCAAGAACAGGGGTTTAAGCTGTTGCCATTTTGATTTTTCTTCTTCCATATCCATCGACATGGTGTGGCCAGTGTGATTGCCAAAAACGTTATCAGTCTTTTCAGTAACCGTGTATTTCTCGGGCAATGCTTTTTGCAGTGTGGCGGTTTCAATATGATGGTGCATCTTGATGGTCGCCTCACTGTTTTCAAGATTTACATCAGCATGTTCAACACCGTCAATGGCATTCAGTTTATTTTCCACGGAAGTGCGGCAGCCATTGCACGTCATCCCGGTAACTGTATAGGTATGTGTCATTTTATTATATGCTTTAAGCAATAAGCCCTAGGCTTTTACCTTTGATAATCAAAAATTAAAAACCCAGAACTGGCCTGGGTTTTTAGTCGTTTGCTTGGCGCGGAAATTACTAAGCGGCAACAAGAAATTGCCTGCACGCTTCTTCACATTCCTTACAGGCTTTGGCGCAAGCCTTACAGTGCTCATGGTCGTGTTTTGCAAATTCATCACCACAGGCCTTGCATACGCTGATGCAATATTGAACGAGACCCTCAACATCCTCATAACCCGTGGCCAGGACCTGGTTCAAGGTACTGCAGACCTCAGCACAGACACGGTCTGTACGTATGCAGTATTTCATCATTTTCACATTATCTTCATCCAGGCAAGCGTCAGCGCAATAGTTACAGGCGTTGATGCATTTTCCCAAGATGTGAATCAATTTTTCATTTCTCATAATCAGCAGTTTTTGTTAGGATTTAAAGTTACCTAACGCTGCTGAAGATCAATAACAAGAGAATGCTAAAACCCGTTAACCTAATCCAAAAATTTTGACCACCAGGCCTCCGCCAATCCAGAAATAGCAAATGATTGCCGCAACTTTGAGCGTTTGCTCCAGCAGTTTGCTCTTGGGCGCCATTTCTTTCATGAACATGATGTCCTTTCGCTTGAAAAAGCCCAGATAGATCAAGTAGCCCGTGATGATCAAAAAGGCAATATTGAGAAAGAACGTATAATTCAGTTTAAAAAATTCCTGGTCCATGATGGTGGCGCTTCCAGCTTCGGGCAGCAAACTCAAGGCATCAAAACCATAGTGTAACAGCAGTGACGCGGCGATGAGCGAGGTAAAGAGCAAGAATAAGATAAATAGCGACATCTTCCACCCATAATATTTTGCATTGATGCGCAGTACCGGGAACACCACGAGATCACTAAAAATAAACGCCATGATCCCTGCAAAGCTCACGCCCTTGCCATACAACAAAGCCGCCAGTGGAATGTTGCCCATAGAACCTATGAAGGTCAAGAAAGCCGCGACCGGCCCCACGATGACATGCTCCAGGATTTCAAGAAACGTAAAATCCTGATTACCGCTGCCGGTATTGATAAACAGCGTTTGAAAAAAAGAATCTGGTACAAATGAAGCGACGATGCCCGCAATGGTAAAGCCTACGGTGACATCTTTCCACACCATTTTCCACTCCATGCCGTATTGTTTGGCCACTTTTGCCCAACTTTCTTCTTGCTTTATCTTTTCTTTCCACGACGTTTCGGCATCACCGGGGTCATCTTCTCCTTCTTTAAGGTTCTTACGGGCATTTTCAATGAGTTTCTTTGGCTTTATTAGCCTAATTAACATCCATGAAATAAGGATCAAGAGAATTCCTCCCAGGTATTCACCCACGATAAACTGCCAGCCCAGGAAAATCGCGATGATGATTCCCAGTTCAATGACAAGGTTAGTTGAAGCCAGTAAGAATGCGATACTCGAGACAAAACTTGCCCCTTTTTTAAAAAGTGATTTTGTGCTCGCTAAAGCGGAAAAACTACATGAACTGCTGATGAACCCAAAAAATGTACCCAATAATACACCCTTTGACTCTTTGCCGCCCATGGTTTCCTTCATGCGTTTTTCGGTCACGAATACCTGAATCATACTACTGATGACATAGCCTAGGGCAAAGGCCCATAGTGCCATCCAGAAAAATCCAGCTGTTGTGTAGGCTGCTTCGCCCCAGGAGTTTAAAAAGTCTTGCATGGTCTAAATTATTTAAAATCTTACTGCCAGCCCTGCACCGGCACCAAAACGGTTATCATAGCTAGCCTCAATGGAAGTATAGGGCCCCAGAACATATTCTAACCCTATTTGCCATGTGGTTTCATCAGTAAAGTTATGTGGTAAATCATGAACAACGCCAAAATCCATTTGATATTCAAACTCACCAAACAGGCCAATCCTTGGAAAGATCATGGTAGATTTTGATAAGCTAATACGGGGCCTCAACTTACTATCAACCGCAACTTCAGAATCAATAAGCATGGGCAACAAATACCGCACGCCGCCTAGGGCCACGGTCTCGATTTCATCAAGAGAACCTTCACCTTCATTCTCCAGATTAACGCCCCCAAAAACCCTGAAATAATCATTGAGGTAGCGCTCGTAGGTAACTTCAGCTTCCAGGTTTTTGTTCCAGCCATATTCTCCCTTAGCTATAAATTGATTACGAATGTTAGTCGAGGTCAGGAAAAATTCTCCAAAATGACTTCCGGCGTAAGCCTCACCCCATGTAAACATTTTTTCACCTTCATTGAGCAGCGGTTGAAGCTTGTAACTTTTCATACGAGGGTCGCGCGGAGTATCATAACTAAATACACGTGCCATACCACTCATCATGTGATACAGGATATGACAGTGAAAGAACCAATCTCCAGTCTCGCTACCGTCAAATTCAAAAACCACCTTTTGCATGGGTGCCACGTTTACGGTATGTTTTAACGGAGAGTATTCACCATTTTGATTGAGCACCCTAAAAAAGTGACCATGCAAGTGCATGGGGTGGTGCATCATCGTGAGGTTATTTAACGTCACGCGAACGGCTTCTCCTTTCTTGATTTTTATCTTATCACTTTCAGAGAGTGGCACACCATTAATACTCCACACATAGCGGTTCATGTTTCCCGTTAGGTTAAAAAGCAGTTCTTTTACGGGTTTACCTTTATCAAACTCTGTGCTCTCTGGAGCTTTGAGATAGTCGTAATTAAATTCAGGGTTTGCCCCTGTTTTCATGGGGTTTCCTATCACTTTATCTGCTGGTAATGGTTTTTTCATTTGCATACCATCCTGCATCTTCATGTGCATGCCATGTTCCATTCCTTCCATATTCATCGTATCCTTATCCATGGATTTCATGTCCATTTTGCCTTGAGCCATTTTAGAATGTTCATGCTGCATGGGCATGTCTCCCATATCATCCATTTGCATTCCATCTATTTTCATATTACCCATATCCATGCTCATGCTGTACTTTTTCATGACGTTGATAGAGTCTTCTACGCTGGGGCGGAATTTTGAGCTGGGCGCACCCATTTTCATTTTCATGCTCATCATTTCTTTCATATTCTCGATGAGGTCTGGTTTTGGGACACGTGGAGCTGCGATGGTTTCTCCTTTTCCCAGCAGGGCATTCGCGCTTCCTGAGCCATCCTGGGCTGTCGCCAAAATCTCTAGTTTGCCATTTTCTGGGATGGTCACGATATAATCGTACGTCTCTGCAATGGCTATAAGCGTTTTGTTCTTTTTTACAGGAACTACATCCTGACCATCTGCAGCGACCAGCAAAGGGTCTTTTTCGCCAAAGGTCAACCAGAAATACGTTGCCGCCGAAGCATTGATAAATCGAACACGTACTTTTTCGCCGGGATTAAAGTCTGTATAGTCTTGAGTAGATTCGCCGTTTAACAAAAACTGGTCAAAGTAATTATCAGAAATTGCCATGTCCGGCATGCGTTGCCAGAGCATTTTCAACTTGGCGCCCACGGCTTTTTTCTTGATGATTTTATCCCAGCTTTGTATTTGGCCTTTTTTGATGAGATACCATTCATTTCCCCGTTTCAGGTTTTTCAATTGGCTGTGGGGGCTCTCATTGATCCAGTCTGAAAGTACAATCACAAAATCACGGTCGTAATCCAGTTTTTGTTCCTTTGGCTTGATGACGATTGAGCCATAAACCCCACGCTGTTCCTGCAACATCGTATGGCTATGGTACCAGTAAGTTCCGGACTGTTTTAATGGAAATTCATATTTCAACGATTGCCCAGGTTTAATGGGCGGCGTTGTTAAATATGGCACACCGTCATAATAATTGGGCAGTATCAACCCGTGCCAGTGAACCGAAGTTTCCACGTCCATATTGTTTGTCACGGTAATTACCGCATATTCACCTTCGGTAAAGGTAAGTGTAGGGCCGGGTATTCCACCATTTACGGTCATTCCCATCACATCCTTTCCGGCTTTGTTCACCATGTTCTTATCTATGGTAAGCGCATATTCATGAACCGGTAAATTGTCAATATTTCCTTTTTCTTGCGCTGAGAGTAGATTTGGCAACAGCCAAAAAAACATCAAAGCGGCTGGTAGCCGTCTCATGTTATTGTTTTTTATAGGTGTTCAGCTTTCCGCTCTTATAGTTCACGATATACATCACATCGTTGTTCACAATAACATCCGTGGGCTTGCTGATGCTGTCTTTGATTTCCTGTTTTAAAACACCTTCATGGTCCAGGATCAGCACGCGGTCGTTTTCAAAATCTGTGATAAACAATGCATCATCAGAAACAAACATTCCTGTAGAGGCGTTCATTTTTAGGCTTTCGCCAAAAGTCTTCTGATACTTTCCTGCCTTGTCAAAAACCTGGATTCTATTGTTGTACGCATCAGCAACCCATATGGCATTATCGGTGATTTGCACATCCGTGGGGTAGTAAAACTGTCCATTTTCCTTGCCTTCTTCGCCAAAGCTTATCCACTCATTTCCATCTGAATACAGTATGCGATGATTGTAGAAATCTGCGATGGCGATTTCGTCATCTTTCACCCAGACTCCCGCAGGAGCATCCAGCGAATCGGTGAGTTTTACAAAATCCCTTTGGTCTTCTTTAAAGATTTCAATGGTGTCTTTACCATATTCTGGGACAAAAACCCCTTTTTCAGAAATAGAAATATGCATCGGTCTCTCCAAGGAGTCTATCGTTTCCAGGATTTCACCAGCTGTTGAGATTTTTACCAGGCGGTTATGATCGCCATCGCTGAGCCATAGATCGTCACCATCTGCAGCCAGACCTATGGCGTTGACACCTTCAATTTTCTTGCTGCTTTCCAGTTGCCAGGTCCTTTCTTTAGTGCAACTGGTTAAAAGCATGATGCAGCATAGGAGTATAATATGTTTTTTCATGTCAATTTGATTGGATACCACCCCGGGAAAACCCCGGGATGCATCATGTTGGTTTTATTTTGGCGCAAGCCAAATCCCTTTTATTGAATGCGGTCGTATTTGCAACATGGGGGAAGGCTTTTATATGCTTCATCTGTGGCATGAACTCCTTTTGTATCATGGCCCACTTTTGCAATCGCCTGCTCGATATCTGCTTTTTTAAGGATGTTGCCGTCATAGCTCACGCTCAACATTTTTGTGTCCTTGTCCCATGTTGCGCTTGAGATTCCTGCAATCGTGCTGGTCGCTTTCTCAATTCGCGCCTGGCACATGCCGCAAACCCCGGCAACAAAGATTTTCTCATTTTTAAGTTGAGCATCTGCTGCAATGGCACCGGCACCATCTTCTGAATTTTCTACCTTGCCATCTGCGCGGGTCACTTTCGTGGTGATGGGGGTGTACCCAGCTTTTACCACTTGGTTCTCCACGGCTTCCATGGTCAAGGCCTTATCAGCGGGATAGGAAAAGGAAAAATCACCGGTTTCAATCTCAATGGCAACATCCTTGATGCCCTTGAATTCCTTGAATTTTTTCTCCAGGCCATATGCACAGAACGGACAGCCCAGGCCGTCTACCTGTACATAAAATTTGTCCATATCCTGCGCAGCAGCGCTCATTGCCGTAAATAGGGTAATACATGCAATAATTATTGTTTTTTTCATTTTGAGTATGTTTTGTTTTGGCTTTTAGCCAAAGAGTTGCTGATTATTAAAATGTGTATCGTGTTCCCAGATAAATACTGTAATTCAACGCGCGATCTTCTGGGATGTCCTTGATTAAAGGTAACTGCACCGCAAGGTCAAAGGTGATATTTTTTCGGGCATATTGAATGCCCTGTGCATACAGTAATTGATACCAGTCGCGCTCCACGAGCCATGCATTGGTGTATTCAAAAAACAGGTTTACCTGTTTGTTAGGGTACTGTGGTTTTAATAATGGAAGTCCAAAACCCAGTTTGTAGTTGAATTCATCCAGCGTGCCATCTGGCATCCAGTTGTATCCAATCTCGTTTGAAATGCCATATTTCAAGGTCTCGTACCCAGCGACAATACCATAGTATCCTTGATACTTGCCGGTGCTGATGCCCATGATGTCGAGCTCTTTTCCGGTGGGTAGTGTCTGCAAGGTCTTGGCCACCATCCTGAAGGTCTTGCCGGTAGCATCCTTGCGATAAAACTGGTATTTGCCCATCACCTTAATGTCGGCAAGCGTACTACCACTACCTGCGTCGTTTAAATCATAATGCAAATAGGGGAGGTGCAATGCCACGAGCGAGTTGGCCGTGGGCAGGTAATGCAACATGACCGGGGCATACACAGCGGTCCCGCGGTCTGTGTTTCTAATCTCTACCAGTGTTTTTGTGGTAAAGCTGTTGCCACCCAGCATGATAGGTTTGTCTGCCGTTATGGGCGGACCTTGAGAGAATCCTTTCGCTGTCGCGAAAAGAACGATGGCGCAAAGCCAATATTTAAGTTTCATAAATGAATTTTTGATTTGACGTTTCCCACGCAAGTGAGAATCCCTTTGATTAAGCTCCATTGTTTAAATGAAGGTATTTCCGCAGGCGCGGAAACGGGAGGATATCAAATCAAATACGTCTCGTGCAGGATATGGATATTCCTGACGAGTTCAGGTGGGGTGTATGCTGTAAAGTGGGGATTATCAATATCATCTTCATTGAATAGCCCTAAATATGCATACGTGAAAGAAGCAATAAAAACCTGCTGCTGAAATGAAAAATCTTCAAATGACATCTTGGTCAAATCATTCTGACCGTCAATGGTCACGACCTTGTCCTTGCAGCAAGAAGATTTGGTTACCTGGGTTTCACAATCACTTTTCTGAATATCCATGGAGCAGGAATCCAGAGGAGAAAAGATTGCGGTATCCATCAAGAAATCCATGCAATAATGCTTTGCCACCGTAAAAGACATGGTGGACATCATGACCATAAAAGCCATGCAAATCGCAAGAAGTCTGTGAATCTTGTTTTTCATTACAGGTGCAAAGTTAAGAGAATCACGCCAATTCAAGAAACTATATGCATAAACTATTCCAAAAGAGCCAAAAAATAGGGCACATAAATAATGAAGCCTATGATTGCCGCGGCACACGCGGCAAAGGTCACGGCTCCTGCCGCGACATCCTTTATTTCGCCAATCAAGTCATGAAAGTCCGGATGCACAAAATCTGCTATTTTTTCTATGGCGGTGTTAAGGCCTTCTATGCCCAGCACCAGCCCTATGGCGAGAATTTGTAAAATCCACTCCGTTTGCGTGATGTTGAAGTAAAAGCCGGCAAGGGTTACCACCAGGGCGCAAAAGACCTGCACTTTAATACTTGGCTCCCCAAACAGCAGCCAGGCACCTTGAAATGCGTATCTAAATGCCTTGACCCTATTGACGATAAACTTGCCAAACGACATTAAGAAAGTGCTTTAAGCGCAGCTTCATAATCGGGTTCTTGACCTATCTCGGGCACTTGTTCTTCATAAAGTACCTTGCCTTCTTCATCTAGCACGATCACCACACGGGAGTGCAGGCCGGCAAAGGCGCCCTCACCGATGGATAGCCCGTAATCCTCACCAAATTTACCCGTCCTGAAATCAGAAAGGTTGACCACGTTTTCAAGGCCTTCAGCCGCACAAAAACGGGCCTGTGCAAAGGGCAGGTCTTTTGAGATGCAGAGCACAACGGTGTTTTCCAGGGTACTGGCCTCTTCATTGAACTTCCTGATGGAGGCCGCACAAACGCCGGTGTCCACACTAGGAAAAATATTCATGACCACATATTTTCCCTTATAATCTTCTAGGGTAACATTGGTAAGGTCATTTTTGGCCAATTTAAAATCAGGTGCCATGCTCCCCACTTTGGGAAGTTCACCTACAGTAGTCGTTGGGTTTCCGCCCAGGGTAATTTCTGCCATAGTAGAGTGTTTGTGTAAATGTACCGTACAGGTATGACAAGTACAATTAAAGGATACTTAAATTATAGGTATTAAAAAATCCCACGCTCTAGGTGGGATTTTATGCTTTTGGCTTTAAGCCAAAAACTTATTCTTCTTCTTCACCGTCCAGCAACAGGTTGAGGGTAACATCAATGTTATCCATTGTTGCGCGGCTGTAGGGGCAGACTTCGTGAGCTTCGTTCACAAGGTCTTCACCGGTCTCGGTATCTACGGTGGGCAGGTAGCAATCCAGCACCACGGCAAGTTGAAACATATCATCCTCGTTCTTGCCTATTTCTACGGTTGCGGTCACGGTATAATCGCCCAGGTCTATCTTTTTACCTCGTGCAACGTGTGCAAGTGCACTGCCAAAACACGCCGAATAACCAGCGGCAAAAAACTGCTCAGGATTTGCGCCATCTCCTCCTGGGCCGCCCAGGCCCTTGGGCACGCTAAGGTCAAAATCTAGGGTTCCATCACTTGTTGAAACATGGCTGTCACGACCTCCTTCTGCAGTTGCGGTCGCTGTGTATAACGCTTTCATGAGTATAGTTTTTAGTTATTGCAAACAAGATAGTCATCTTAAGATTTGTGTTCAATATGGCTTTCTTAAATAAATCATAAAAGTCAAAAGCTTTACCTTTGGTCAACATGAGCACTGAGAAGAATAAAGTGAATATAGGTGTCGCTTCCGCAAAAGGTTTTGTGACCCGAAAGAAGCAGCAGGAAGACGTAAATGCGCTGATTGCCGGTGTGCTCGCCGGCAAAAAAACAGCCCTTGCTCGTGCCATTACCTTTATTGAAAGCACTTCTGCAAAGCACCAGGAATTTGCAGACACTGTTCTTAAAGCCTGCTTGCCCCATAGCGGAAACTCTATAAGGATAGGCATTACCGGCGTTCCCGGGGCCGGTAAGAGCACCTTTATTGAAGCCTTGGGCAATTTGCTCATCACAAAGGGGCATAAAGTTGCCGTGCTTGCCGTTGATCCCACCAGCTCCATTTCGCACGGCAGTATCCTGGGAGATAAAACCCGTATGGGAAGTCTGGGCATGAATGCCAATGCGTTCATCAGGCCGTCAGCTTCTGGGGGTTCCCTGGGCGGCGTGGCACGCAAGACACGAGAAAGCATCGTGCTTTGTGAAGCCGCTGGTCTGGATGTGATTCTTGTAGAGACCGTGGGCGTGGGGCAGAGCGATTTTGCCGTTCATGGCATGACCGATTTTTTCTTGCTTTTAAAATTGGCCGGTGCCGGAGATGAACTCCAGGGCATCAAGCGCGGCATCATGGAAATGGCCGACGCCATCCTCATAAATAAAGCCGACGGACAAAACATACAAGCCGCAAAGGAAGCCCGTATCGCTTTCGCGAAAGCATTACACCTTTACCCACAAAAGGAAAACGGCTGGTCACCAAAAGTAAATCTGTGCAGTGCCCTGCAAAATACGGGTATCGTGGAAGCCTGGCAGGTTCTTGAAGAATATTTTACGCATGTAAAAGAAAATGGCTCCTTCCAGGAAAATAGAAAGAGCCAGCATATCTTTTGGTTAAGGCAGACCATCGAGAACCGGTTGAAAGACGATTTTTATGGCGATGCGCTTGTAAAAGCTTATTTTGACAGCGTGGTCAAAAAAATGCATTCTGGTGCTATCTCATCTTTTCAAGCTGCAGATGAATTGCTGAAAATCTACCGGTCAAAATAAGAATCACCCACAAATTCCTTGCGGTACCATTCTATCTGCTTGGCAAGTCCATCTTTAAAGGAGGTTTTTGGCTCATAGCCCAAAATTTCCTTGGCCTTGCTGATATTTGCCTTTGTCACCTGCTGGTCGCCGGCGCGCTTGGGCACATTTTTCATGAGTACCTTGGTGTTCAGGATTTCCTCAACGATGTCGATGCCCTCGCCCGTGGTATGTTCCTTTTCAGTCCCCAGGTTAAAAATCTCTCCATCCACTTGCGCTTCTTTACCTATAACAGACACGATGCCATCAACAATATCGTCCACAAAGGTAAAACTGCGCACATGGTCACGGCTGCCTTCATACAGTGGAAACTCTTGATGAAAAAATGCCGATGCAATCAACTTGGTATATAATTTTTCAGGGCGTTCCCTAGGCCCATAAACCGAGAAGAGGCGTAATGAACATGTCTTCATTTTCTGTTCACGGGTTTTAGAGAGTACCAGCTGCTCTGCGGCAAGTTTTGTTACGCCATAGAAGGATGCCGGTTTTGGTGCTGCATCTTCCTGCAAGGTAGCACGCAGGCCATAAATTGATGACGTTGATATATTTATAAAAAGCTTAAGCCCCTCGCACGTAAGTGCAAAATCAATAAGGTTTTTTGTGGCCACCAGGTTGTTCATCAGGTAATCCTCAAAGGTAGATGCGGCACTGATGCCTGGCTGTGCCGCAAAATGGAAAATATACTCAAAGTTGCGGTCCAATTGCTCAAAATCCCTGGGCTGGCGCAGGTCCATGTTGATGATGGGTATACCGGCATCCTGAAGGTCCTTTGCATTTTTATTCTTCAGGTCCTTGCTGTAATAGGGAGAATAATTGTCAATCCCCACTACCTCATTTCCGGTTTTTTGAAGTCGCTCTGCACAGTGGGAACCTATAAAACCTGCAGCTCCCGTTACCAAAATCTTGCTCATGTATTCTGTTTTTATTTGGCTTTAAGCCAAAGTAAATTCTTTAAAAATTTCATTTTTGATCGATGGCCATTCATCCTTTAAAATGGAATAGTACACCGTGTCCCGCCGGTGGCCGTCTGACATTACCGTATGGCTTCTCAAGGTTCCTTCTTCTTTGCAGCCCAGGGCCGTCATGGCATTTCTGGATTGCGTGTTGCGTGCATCAGTCTTGAGCTCCACACGTGCAAAGTTCAGTTTTTCAAATGCAAAATGGAGCAAAAGAAACTTACAATTTCTGTTGAGGCCCGTGCGCTGGAATTTTGGCGCAAGCCATGTGTGGCCTATTTCAAGTCTTTTGTCATGAGGTGAGATGTTGAGGTAACTGGTGGTGCCGGCGTACAGGCTTTCTTTTTTGTCAAAAATGGCAAATGGATATTGTATGCCCTTTTGCCTGTTTGAAAGGTGCCCGTCAAAATACGCCCGGAGGTCTTTTTCTGTACCAAATGCCGATGGGGAATACCTCAGGAGGTCTGGATATTGCAGGCAAATCCTGAGCAAGGGCTCAAAATGTTGCATGGTCAGGGGTTCAAGCCGTGCCCGGTCATTTTCGAGCAATATATCTTGAGAACAATCAATCATTTTTCATGCATTGAATTTTATCAGGGCAAGCTGCTGCAGCTTCCTGAAGATATACCCCAGGATACCACCCACTATAAAACCCACCAGCACATCACCAGGATAATGAACCCCCAGGTAAATGCGGCTGTAGCCTATAAGCACTGCCCAAAAGATTAACACCACCACTATCCACTTGTACCGGTCGCGCAGCATGTTGCCCACAAAAATGGCCAAGGCCATGGAGCTGGCGGCGTGCGCCGAAAAGAAACCGTAACGGCCGCAGCGCGGGGCGATAAACCTGGCCAGTTCCTTGATGCCTTCCTGGCCGCAAGGGCGGCGCCGTTCAAAACCGTGCTTAAAAAGATTGGCCAGCTGGTCAGTACACGTGATCAAAAGTGCCACGGCAACAAGCGTTATCAACGTGCCCTTGACGCCATACTTTTTATAGATGAGAAAAAGGAGTATGGCATAGATGGGAATGGATGACCACTTTGAGGTAACAATGAGCCAGAAACCGTCCCACGATTCATTGCCCCAGTTGTTGAGCCATAAAAATAGGTCGTGGTCCAGTTGATTGATAACTTCCATTAGTCCTGTTCATAACGGGCAACTTCCCTGTCGTAGAAGTCAGTTGCGGCCTGTATAAGCCCTTCTGTTTCAGTCTCGAGCTCCTTCTCATCATGCTGGTCAAAATCCTCGAGCCACTCGACCTCGTCATTTTCAAGGTTGATGATAAACTGGGGAAACTCTGTGTGAATCACAAAAATAGCATCAGGATAATCTGTATTGTCACCCAGGATAAATTTGGGAAGTTCCATGGTTTTTTCTTTAAAAGTTGAACAAAGGTAAGCTGAATTTTTCTTTTCTATTTTTCGCTTTAAGCGAAAAAGTTTCATGTGCCAACTTAAAGGCGTTTCATGGGTTTTTTGTTCTTTTGAAGTTTACTACCTGAATTGTGAGAAAATGAATGCATCTACGATACTTATTCTTATTGCCGGTTATTTTGGGGTACTCATCCTTATATCGTTCTTGACCGGTAGGCGTGGCAACAATGCCGATTTTTTTAAGGCCAGTAGGGAATCTCCCTGGTATCTGGTTGCATTTGGTATGATAGGGGCATCGCTGAGCGGGGTGACCTTTATCTCTGTACCTGGCTGGGTCGAGGAGTCTCAGTTTGGGTATTTTCAGGTCATCCTGGGGTACACGGTGGGCTATGCCGTGATAGGTACGGTTCTCTTGCCGCTGTACTATAAAATGAACCTCACTTCAATCTATACCTATCTTGATAGCAGGTTTGGCAATGCGTCGTACAAGACTGGGGCATCGTTTTTCTTGCTGAGCCGGGTGGTGGGGGCGAGCTTTAGGTTGTTTCTGGTGGCTAACGTGCTACAGTTTTTAGTGTTTGACGGCATGGGGGTCCCTTTCTGGTTGACCGTGACGATGACAATATTGCTTATCTGGTTGTATACCTTTAGGTCTGGTATCAAGACCATAGTGTGGACAGATACCCTGCAGACTCTCTTTATGCTGATTGCCGTGGGTGTCGCGATTCATTATGTATCTACTGACCTGGGTATTTCTGCAAAAAACATATTTTCATTTGTCGCGGACAGTGACCTGTCAAAAATGTTCTTTTTTGATGACTGGAAGAGTGGGAACCATTTTGTAAAGCAATTTGTCTCTGGGGCGTTTATCGCCATTGTGATGACCGGCCTTGACCAGGATATGATGCAAAAGAACCTTACCTGCCGCTCGCTCAAAGATGCGCAGAAAAACATGTTTTGGTTCACCATTGTGCTTACCGTCGTTAATTTTGTGTTTCTTGCGCTGGGCCTTTTACTTACGGTCTATGCTGAGCAAAATGGTATCACGGCAGTTAAAGATGACCTTTTTCCATACATCGCGACGCAAGAGGGACTGGGCCTTGCCATAGGGGTGTGTTTTATTTTAGGGTTGATAGCAGCGGCATACAGTAGTGCAGATAGTGCCCTTACTGCCCTTACCACCTCATTTAGCATTGATATCCTTGAGATTGAGAAGAAATATACCGAGGCAAAACAGGAAATCATCAGAAAGCGCATACATATCGCGATGTCATTGCTGCTTATCCTTGTTATTATTTGCTTTAAGTACATCATTGCTGATGAGAGTGTGATCGCAAAGCTTTTTGTCTTTGCCGGCTATACGTATGGGCCACTTCTGGGGCTGTATTCTTTTGGGCTTTTTACAAAATGGAAGGTGCGGGATTTACTGGTGCCGGTGGTTGCCATTGCAAGTCCACTTTTAGCATATGCCATAAGCGTGTTGTGCCTTCAATATTTTGGGTTTGAATTTGATTTCTTTATCCTGATACTTAATGGGGCACTCACTTTTGTGGGACTGCTTGCAATAAAAAAAAGTGGCTCGATCGAGCC
>CEQG01076033.1_pt1 | contig 15740 bp, 20 predicted proteins | sample 350301 | NCBI WGS metagenome assembly CEQG01 (sample SAMEA2621242, study PRJEB7988) | marine metagenome | isolation source: saline water (ENVO:00002010), including | reverse complement strand
TTTACGTCGGCTTCCACGGCTGGATCGGCCTGAACGCCTAGCCGATGTGGGAGTTATCCGGTTATTTCGGCCTGTTCCTCGCTGCCTTCGGTGCTGCCACGTTGCTACCCATGCAGTCGGAGGCGGTGCTGGTCGGGTTGCTGCTGACTGACCGCTATGCGGTCTGGGCGCTGCTGGCGGTCGCCACCACGGGTAATGTACTGGGCTCGGTACTGAACTGGCTGCTGGGTCGCTCTATCGAGCGCTACAGACACAAGCGCTGGTTTCCCGTCAGCGAGGGCAAACTGGAAAAGGCTCAGCAGGCTTATCACCGCTTCGGTCGCTGGTCACTGCTGCTCAGTTGGGTGCCGATCATTGGTGATCCACTCACAGTCGTCGCGGGTGTCATGCGAGAACCCTTCTGGAGCTTTCTGTTGATCGTGATGCTGGCTAAGACCACTCGCTATCTGGCACTAGCTGCCATGACGCTTGGGTGGTTTGGGTGAGCCTGCAGAAGCGCGACACCAACCTGGATCTGATCAAGTGGCTGGCGATGCTGACCATGCTGCTGGATCACCTGCGCTACATCTGGCCTGACAACGGATGGTTGTTCATCGTTGGGCGCTTAGCCTTTCCAATGTTCTGCCTGGGGATCGCCGCCAATGTCGCGCGCTCGCAAACAGGTGAGCTGTATTCCGATAACAACGTTCGCTACATGTGCTGGATGACTGCGTTTGCAGTGATCTCGGAGTTGCCCTATCGCCTGCTTTCTAACGACAGCAGCACGCTCAACGTTATGCCTTCGCTGCTGTTGGGCCTGCTTATCACCTGGGGAGCACATCACCGTGGTCGCGACGGTTTGATCCTGGCTCTGGCCGGCGTGACTGTCGCGGTGCTGATGCAAGAGCGCCTGATGTACGGCGTTTTCGGCGCACTGCTGCCGGCAGCGTTGCTGCTGGCCATTCAGCGCCCAGGGCTTGTGTGGCTATTGCCTGCCGCACTGTGCGTACTGGCCAATAGTCGCAACCGCTGGCTCGCCGAGTGGGAATTGCAGCCCTATACCTTGCTGATCGTGATCACTGCGTTTGTCGCACCCTTGCTTGGGTTGTGGCTGCTGCGCCGACTGCGCCAGTTCAGGGTCTGGCCGGTCAAGCGCTGGGGTTATTGGTTCTACCCCGGGCATCTGGCCGTACTACACATGATCCGCTCGCTCGGCTAGTGCCAGCGACTATCGCGTCATATCGGCGGAGATCCACTACCTCGATATGCTACGGGTGGGCCGGCCAGCGCCGTACCAGCCAGCAAAGCCATCGATCAAGAAGCGAGCATCCAGGCCCATGGCCTCCAATGTGGCGGCGATGCCCTGGCTGATTTCACGCCCCTTGGCGCAATAGACAATCACTGGCCTGTCCCGTGAAACCTGATCTTTCCAGGTGAAGACAGCCTCGGGATCACGCCAGTGTGCGTCGGGAATTTCTTCGGCATCGGCAAGCCGCACGCTCGTACGGCGCACATCCAGCAAAGTGAACGCCCGATCTGCTGCCTGCCATTCCGCCAGTTCGCATATCGAGATTCTGCTCATCTTCTACCTCTCAGTTTTGCAGCAGGTGTACCACCAGTCCGGCCAAAGCACAGGCCATCAGCACTTGGATGACACCGCGTTTAAAGTGAAACAAGGCTACCGCTGCCGCCAGGGCAATTAGCGCCGAAGGCCAGTCGAAAGCCCCCTCGAAGCCTTGCGGCCAGAGCACGTGATAACCAAAGAACAGCGCCAGATTGAGGATTACCCCGACCACGGCGGCGGTGATGGCCGTCAGCGGCGCGGTGAACTTCAGTTCGTTGTGGGTCGATTCCACCAGCGGGCCGCCCGCAAGAATGAACAGGAAGGACGGCAGGAAGGTGAACCAGGTGACCAGGCTGGCGGCCACGACACCGGCCAAGAAGGCCTGATCGACACCGAATACCTGCTGCACGTAGCCACCGACAAAACCGACGAAGGCCACCACCATGATCAGTGGCCCTGGCGTAGTTTCACCCAGAGCCAGACCGTCGATCATCTGTGTCGGGGTCAGCCAGCCGTAGTGGCCGACTGCACCCTGGTAGACATAGGGTAGTACCGCATAGGCACCGCCGAAGGTCAGCAGTGCGGCCTTGGTGAAGAACCAGACCATCTGCGTCAGCGTGCCTTCCCAGCCGAATAGAGCGGTCAACAGCCCCATGGGCAACGCCCACAGCGTTGCACCTATCGCTGCCAGCAAGAGCAGTCGTGGCCAGCGGAAGCGCGCATGTTCCGGTGTCGGGGTTTCATCATCAATCAGCGCTGGGCCGTAAGACTGCTTGGCCGCGCCATGACCACCGCCGATGCTGAACTTCTCTGGGACGAAACGCCCACCGAAATAACCGATCACTGCGGCCACCAGCACGATCAGCGGGAACGGCAGGTTGAGGGCGAATATCGCCACAAACGAGGCGGCAGCTATCGCCCACAGCCAGTTGTTCTTCAGGGCACGGGAGCCGATGCGATGAGCGGCCTGCACCACGATGGCGGTCACGGCGGGCTTGATCCCATAGAACAGTCCGGCCACCACCGGCACATCACCGAAAGCGATATAGACCCACGACAGCGCGATCAGGATAAACAGCGAGGGCAGCACAAACAGCACCCCGGCAATCACACCACCCCAGGTGCGGTGCATCAGCCAGCCGATATAGGTGGCCAGTTGCTGGGCCTCCGGGCCGGGCAGCAGCATGCAGTAGTTCAGCGCATGCAGAAAACGCCGCTCAGAGATCCAGCGCCGACGCTCCACCAGCTCCTGGTGCATGATCGAGATCTGTCCGGCTGGGCCGCCGAAACTGATGAAACCGAGCTTGAGCCAGAACAGAAAAGCCTGGAACAAACTGACAGGCTCGGCACGTGGCAGATCCTGCTCTACAGGCGGCAGTGTGGTTTCATTCATCAGGGGTCTCTTCTTTCACAAATGCCGCCAGCAACCCATCGAAGATGGCGCAAGCAGCCGTTAGCAACTGGTCGTCATTGAGGATGGTTTCGCGCAGCCCGGCCAATACACGCTCGATGCCAACAGCCTCAGCGGGTTGAACGCCACCGACATCCAGGTAATGCACCAGAGCCGCGATGCGGCTTAGGCCTGGCTCGACCAGTGCAAAGCTGGCTTGCAGGGTTTCGAAGGTGACGCGACTGCCGACATGGCTAAAGGTCGCACCGTCGAAATCGAAGCCCAGCGCGTCAGCAGGGCAATCATTCGGTGTGTCCAACCAGAGAATGCGGGCTCTCGGATCGATGCAGCGCCGAATCAGCCAGGCACTGGCCAGGCGGTCGACCCAGGGCCGCTTGCGCGTAGCCCAGAGGCGGCCCTGGTAGTCGCGGCGATCCAGCTGTTCGATAGGCTGATCCTGACTGCTCGGCTCATCCCGCGAAAGTGCCCGACTGATGGCCGTTTCAAGTGTTTTGAGGGCCGTGTCGGTCTGTTTCCGCGCTGCCGCAGGGAAGAAGTCGATGGCCGCAAGCTGCGCAAATGCCTTGCGCAGCTTGCGTACCTGCTTGGTGCTAGTGAGGGCGTTATCCGAAGTCAGTTGAGCCTGGCACGCCTCGATCTCGACGCGCAGCTTGGCGTAGTCCTCGCTACGGTCGAACAACTCGATAAAGCGCTCGCCTTGCGGATCATTGATGGGCAACAGAAAGGCCGTGCCATTGCTACCCAGCACGTCGCGCTCAACAGCTTCCAACGCTTCCCGGCAGGCGGGAGTATCAGGCAGCAAATAGACACCATCGCGCAGTACCGCTGCGCCACTGCTCTTGAGGGCACGCCAGGCACGCATCCGCTCTGTGGCGTTAGCGGTCGGCAAGGCGATGATCAGAGATAGCCAACTATTCATGTAGAGTAGAATACCTATTAGGTAGTAATCTTTACTCTATTCTTGCTCTGGGTGATTGTGAAGCACTAAATAGTTGGCCGATGATTGCCCGTTACGACTGGTCGCTTTTGGCCGACTCCAGCCTGAAGTATCCGGCAGAAATCGGCCAAAAGCTGACATCAGGAAGAGCCCACTATTGGCCGGTTAGCACCTCTTGCCTTTTCTAACCATCATTGTTCTCCTGTATGCGGGTTCTCATCGTCTACGTTTCCTACATGGCTGGTGGCGACATCACTGAGGCTAATATCGGCTTCGTCGAGTTCGCTGTAGCCATGAAAGAACGCCTTGCGTGTCTGCTCGGTGGCCTCGCCCAAGTTTACGCGGCCTAGCTGGGCCTTAAACTCGGACGAGTCTGGGCCATAACGCTCCTCCAGATAGTCAAACTGGATCAGGTCGTCTACCCGAGCCTGGTGGCGCGCCAGTCCTGTTGAAGGAACTAGGTGTCCCTCCACGTACGGCGCGCGAGGTGGTTGACTGTCCACCTGACGTGCAGCGGCTTAGCGTTGATATCCTCAATTTCCAGGCTCCGCTTATCCTGCTTCTCAGCCTCTACCTCTAGCTGTTTAGCTCGCCCCTTGGGGGGGTGAGGCTCTTGTCGTCACGGATAATCTTCAGCCTCCGTTCCCAGCTGGCAGAGACGCGGTCAAGGCACGCGTCCCATTTCTGGCCTCCTGGCCAGCGACCGTCGACACCAAAGACTTTGGCAGCCTTCCACTCTCCAAACCGGGAGTCCCTGAACCAGCGATTCCATAACCTCCTGTCACCCGCGACCCTCGCCACTTGCTAGTGGCCTTTTGCCCCGCTAAATTCCACACACGACTAATGGCCATTTGCCTAAAAGCGAATGGCCAAAATTTTTTATAAAAATGCACGCAGGGAGTTGCGCGGATGGAGAAGTGCCCGGACTGCGATACGCAGGCGATTTGTTGCCGCAGGGTCTCAGCGCGGGTCAGGGATCACGGCAAGTGCCGCTTGTGCGGACTGGCCCGCAGCGTCCGGAATCGCCTATGCGCGGCATGCTATGGGAAGGTCAGATGCCCCCGTTGTGCGGGGACGGGTTTTATCCCCCGCTTCTCGCATGTTAGCGGGGGACGCTGCGGGCTATGTGGCGGGACTGGGCGAGCAGACCCATTCAGGGGAGGGGATTATCACCGAGAGCTGGGGGAGTACAAGGAGGCTATCAAAGCGCGCGCGGCGAACGGAGCAACGCGGGGAGCGGAGAAGGCCGATGTACCGACACCAAGTGCAGTCGAGCAACCGCCGCCGCCGCCCCCGCCCAAACTGGATAAAAGCCGGGTGATCGACGCTGCGCTGGGCGACGCGCTGACTTACAACCAGATACGAGCCGTACTGGAAAGCCAGTCTAGGTATGACTTCACTGCGGAGGAGCTGGATCTGCTCAAGGATTACGAGCAGAAAGCAATTGCCGGGCTTCCGAGAGTGGCCACTACACCCATGGCAGTACATAGCGCCCAGAGCTGGTGGAGCGCGGATAGATAAAACAGGCACTTCGGGGCCTTTCTTTGGCCCATCGAATTTCCCGGAGAAGGCGGCCTTGATTTTCAGGAAAAAGTAATCGGAGTCCCTGAAGCCGTAGGCCATGCGTTTGATCACCTTGATCCGGTTGTTCACTCCCTCCAGCAGACTGGTGTGCAGGTGGAATCGTGCGCTGGCGAGGATGCCCGGGCATAACGCTGCTCCTTCAGGTTCTTCCGGTTGCGCAGCAACAGCCAACGGCATATGGGGAAGTGAATTGCCCCGTTTGGGGGAAATGCGGCGTAGTTCAGGGGAGTTACGCATTAGGGGGAAGTGCTCAGTCCCAGAAGTGGCGCGGCTTAAAGGCCGGCTTTTGGCCGGATGCGGTCGGTGCTTGATAGCTACGCTCCGTAATGCAGGAGAACTGATAGCATTTACCCGCCGGCGCCACCGCCGCGTAAATGTCCCAGCAAAAACCGACGCGCTGCTCGAGAAGATGCGCTGATGCTACTGGGGTGCTGTATACGAAAACATTTGATTCGCTGATGAAGCCTGAATTGCCAGAGTTGACTACGCGGCACTCCCTCCTGGCAAAAGTCGGCCAACTCAGTACACACACTTCCTTCACCCTTATGTGGAAAATAACGTTGCCGGAATTTCGCACTGTTAACGCCGTTTGCAAAGATGATGATGTCGGGTCTTAGAACTTCTATTTGTGCCTTGAGAAGTCGTTCCGAGATTTCCAGCAAAGTTGGAAAGTGCTCCCATCGCATAGGTGACTTTTTGTTCCATGCGAAACTGAACAAATTTGCCCAAGCTAAACTCTGAACCCCGTGGTCGTCGGCCAAGTCGCGTAGTAGCTTGAAAAAGCTTTCCCCTCGGTCTCTAGGTTTACGTATGAACTTGGCGAGGTGATCCTGCTGTGTAGTCATTGCCTTGCAGATGTAATCTTCCAGGCTTTGAAATTTGTCATCGCCCCTCAACACATCCCAGCGGCGAGTTTCTCTCCCGACCACCATAATTTTCTGCGGTGCTGACTGGTAGGAGGCTGAAGTGCCAGGAAGAAATAGTCCGGAGAGCTTGGCGTATTCCGGATCCTGAGTTTTGCTACGGTCAAGCCAGTGCTGCGGCAGGGCGTTGAGCACATCGTAGTAGGCCTCAGCCAAGGTTTGCTGCGCGCTATCCATAGCGGAAGCTCCCGATAAATATCCATTGATAGCAAATAATGGAAAAGGCACACAACGGCTGCTTCGTGGCCGATTTTGCCGGACGCGAAGGGCGGTATTAGGTCAAGAGCGACCTATCTAGCACCGTAGAATCCGGCTCGCGCAGACTGATCTATCTATCAACCTCTATACTTAAACGATCTCCATCAGGTTAAGCCAAACTCTTCTGCCGGATGAGGCAGAACTCTGTAAGTGGAGCGAGTATCCATGTCTGAACTGATCAAGCAGGCCTGCGAGCACTGGCGTTACGTAGCCCCGTTGCTGAGCAAGCCAACGAACGAGGACGACTATGATGCTCTGGTCGAGGCCTTGGATGAGTTGCTGGCGTTGGTGGGCGACGATGAGGATCACCCTTTGGCTGGCCTTGCATCACGTGTCGGGGACATGATTGAAGCCTACGACGAGCTTCGTCGGCCGTTGCCGAAAGCAGGCGGGGTAGAAGTGCTGCGTTACCTGATGAAAGAGCAAGGCCTGGGCCAAGGGGATCTACCAGAGGTCGCTACCCAGTCAGTCATTTCCGAGGTGCTTTCTGGCAAGCGCCAATTAAATGTGCACCACATCCGGGCACTTTCGGATCGTTTTCGTGTTTCTGCAGACGTCTTTTTGTAAGACCCTAATAGGAAAAGGGCCGCTAATGCGACCCTCCCACGTTACCTGACCAGTTATTGCAGCCAGCTTTCGACTTGCTCGGAACCGTACTGCTCTTTCCAAGCCTTCAGCACCTTGTGGTTGCCTCCCTTGGTCTCGACAACCTCGCCAGTTTCCGGGTTTTTGTAGCGTTTCAGCGTGCGCTCACGGCGTGGGCCTTTCACAGGCGCCTCAGCAATTTTTCCGGCCTTTGGATCGAGCACGGCAATCACGTTACGCAAGGAGTAGCCGTAGTCAGCCAAGAGATTGCGCAGCTTGGTTTCAAACTCGATTTCTTTTTGCAGTTTCCCGTCGCTTTCGAGAGCTTCCAAGCGTTTCTGCTGCTCGGCGATTTGGGCTTGCAGGGCTTTGTACTCGGCAATGATTGACATGGCAGATCCTAATTTTCGATTAAGTGGTACGGGAATGAGTACATAATATACGGGGCAAAACAAAAACGGCATCTGACATCATTCCGATTCCTGCCTGTCAAAAGAGGCATCTCAGCCAGCCTTATTCACCAACACGCTGCCGCTATCAACTCGCTGGACGAGTAGAGATCTGAAGAAGCTGGTTGTGGTTATGATTACCTAAGCGGAAGCTATCGGACATAGGCAGGCTCCCATTCAAGCTGATCAGGACGGTGTCGATCGATCCTCGGTTTGATAGGAACGGCGATGCTTGCTCCGGGCTGGAGGGCTAGGTTTTAGACAGAATGGTGCGAGTAGCTACTTGGCAAGCCAAGAGTCATCAATGGTCGTTAACGTACCTTCTACTGCCCTGGGGAGCAGGTCGTGATATCCATACTCCCAATAAGCACGACCTGAAATCACGAACTTGCCTACTCCTGACGTAGAAATAATGAATGGCCACGCTCGCGTTGCTTCGGTCGTTCCGCGTGGGCCCAAGATGAAGGTGCCAGTATTTTGAGGTACAGCGTTGGGCGCTGCAGCATAGGTGACATCCAGAGCAACCTTGAGGAAGCGTCCTTGATTTGGTCGTGAGTGTTCATCAAGATGGTTCTCGAATACGTACGAGGTAACGCTGGAGGACAACGGAATAGGAACGAGCCAGGAGTCAAGCTGAGAGGCAGGGAGAACCCATCGCAAAGCGGATCCTGGCGCATAGCATAACTCGGAGACGCAGTTCAAGTTGATGGATTGCCCAGCGGCGATTCGAAGAGGAAAACCCTCACTAAGGAGAGTACCACCATCCATCACGTAGTCCACGTCAACCGCGAGTGAGGTAGGGTTAGATAAGGCGCCATTCCTAGCCATCAGAGTGAACTCAGTGCGACCGAGCGCGATATTTACACCCGAGGTTCTACCATCCAAGTTTAAGCCCGGGTGCTTCCAGTGAACGCTGGCGTCGATACCGAAGGGTTGCGCTAGTCTCAGTAGTGCTGGTACGAACTGGGAACCTTTTAGCACTAGATCGAACACCACGCTCCCCGAATCTTTAACCTGCACGCCTCCACTAACCAAGTTGTTGCCCATGCCTAAATTTATCGTGTCATAGATAAGGTTGTCAGCAACACGAATGTCTGACGTGGCATCAGGAAATTTTCTACGTACATGCTCAAACACGCTAGGGTCAACTGTGAGTTGTCCGCGCATGATGACATGCACGTCCTCACCCGACTGGGACATAAAGCCGAACCGAATTGAATCGCTGTCCTGAACGCTGCTAAGTAGAACTTGATGAGGAATGATGGATATTCGGTGTCCGACAAGATCACGTATGACTGTTACCGTCAGTGGGGGGCCTCCATCAATCGGAAAAGTGAGATCCTCCACCACGCTTTCCTGTGTCAGTTTATTCTCCACCGTCTGAAGATCTGATATAGCTTTTTTGAACATAGCGTCAGTCTTGGCGGAAGCGGGAGCTGAAGCTGCCAGAGAGCGGGCGATGCGGATGGTGGCAGCGGCGCGTTCATAGTCCCGACTCCAGACAGCCGTCTGAGCGATGGTTGCGCTACGTTCAAAATACTGTACATACCATGCAGACAGGATTTGTGATGGAACATACTTATTTGCGTCCACCATCATTGCCGCCACGTCAGGTAGGTTATCTCCAGTAAAAGGATTCACTCTCTGGCGAACCAAGCCTAACTCACGTATTGCGACTTGATCTAGCGGCTCCTCGTCTAGCCACATGTTAACTGCGTCTCCAAGGGAGTTCCATTTTACTGAGGTGCCTGCTTCTACAGCTTTGTGGATGGAGTTACCGGGCGAAAAAGCACGGCTCATTATTTTCATTACTACTGGCGGAACATCGTTCGCCGGACTATCTTTGATATTCAAAGCATTGGTACGTGCCACGATGAAATCCGGTGCTAGCTCCACCTTATTTACGAAGACAAGCGTTTGACCATCGCGTGAGCGGAACTTGGTTGCGTCTGATGGATTGTAGCCGCCTCCCTGGTTAACCTCCATCGCCGAAATAAGACTGCCTTTATCTTGCCCATTTATAATCAAGGTATCTGCAATCAGATACAGGTCGCCTCCACGCAGATCCTGTAGAGCCATTAGATCGTACTGGCCGTCAAGTAAAAAAGTGGTGCGCGGCCCTATTCGTAGGGTTTGGGCTATCACAATTATATCAGGGGTTCGCTGTGGTCGTTCAAGTACGGGCGAGATAGACAACCCGCCCAAGTCTAGCTCATCTGCGTACAGCACTATTGTGTTACGCCCTTTGGTATCCACACTGAATATCGAATATGAATTTTCTGAAAGATCATATGACTGTGCTGGTAGCTCGATCCTAGCCAGACTTGCTTGGCTAGCCGAAAGCAAGGTGAACACTAGTCCTAGTGACTGCATCCATGAGCTCATGATACTGCCCTCCGAATGTACAGCTGATTAATATAATAGAATCATGTTGTCGAAGGATATTTTGCCTACGACCATCCGATGCAGTGGCCTGTTTCAGTGCAGACACCAAAGTATGTAAAGCTATTCGTAGACTGTTGATTAAACAAGGTTTGATAACTCCCAGGCTGCGCAGTTCTATTCGAGCAGCTCTGTGATTTCGTCAAGAGTGATAAAGGTTCCTGCCACTTTGATCACTGCAGTTATTTTCAGTAACTGCTGCACCGTATCACTGTTATCTAGGTCGAGTCTTAGCAAGCATTGCTCAAACCGTTTGACTGAATCTACGATTGGCTGCGCATTGTATTTATCTACGTAGTCCTTCAACATCTTGACCGTACAAGGCGGGAATTGAGCAGCGGCTGAGTAAGGTGAAGGTGTAGCTGGAATAGCACCAAAACCAGGAGCAGGGATGTTCCCTACGTCGGGGACTGGGATATGGCCCGTAGGAGAGTAGAGCGGAAAACGAATCTGGCACTCTAGAGGGATCTGATTCAACGGAGCAAAATAGAAATCCCACCCGCCCGCATCAGCTATAGCTATAAGAAGCTTGGACAGCGCATCTACACCTGGATCGGGATACGACTTACTGACGTCATAGCCTACAGCCAAGGTGCGACATTTCGCGAACGGCATTGCCGGAGCAGACTGCAGATGGTCGAAAGCAGGGTTGTAGCCGCAAATTGGGTGCGACGCATAAAGGACAAAAGGTTCGAGATTATCAGCCTGCACATACACACTGCCTAACAGCAGACATGATCCAAGTATCGATTGAGCTAGCCTCATGGCGCTCTCAATACAGTGTCTAGAAAAACATCTTTGATGCCGTCGACCGGTATACTAACTGTTTTGGTGATGTCTGGTAATTGGTCTTTATAAACGGCCACTACAGTTAGACTTACGGGTAAGTCCTTTGAAGGGACAAAGAAATAATCATCCTGAGGAGCCTGCCATACCCCGTTTGCATTAAATGCCCGGAAGACATAGCTCTTGGTTTTGTTGCCCGCCTTGGCAATTACTTGAATTCGAGCGAAATCACCACCCAATTCGCTGAAGGATATGGCAGATGGCGAAATTCGAACACCGTAGAAACCACGCTGTAAATCTAAGGCCATGACTGCATTTGATAACTTCGCATCATCGATGATGCTCGCGCTCTCTTGCTGTGTAGTGCGAAGAACCTTATTGACACGCAACTGCGCATCTTCAATTGCTACTTTTCCAAGCTCTTGCTCAACACCTTTCGTTGAGAAGCTAATACGTTCCGTAGAACTCCCGGTTTGCAGGCTTTTCCACGCGTTTGCTGTTCGCGTGTATTGGAATGAACTACTGGCGTAGGTCTTGTCACCCGCCCTCAAACTTACCGTCATGTCCACCCGTTCGATTCCCTCCGGTACTTGGGGCAGCGCGAAGTACACTCCAGAATTAATGCTTCCGTCGACCACCGTGATTAGCTGTTTACGTATATCCTCAGAATAACTACCGATACCAATAAACCCCTGCGCTACGGTATTGCGCTCCACAATGGTAGCTTGCTCGAAGTTCACGGTCTCCTTTAGGATGGTCAACTCTGTAAGCTTTTTGACCGCCACAGAATAACCTACCCCGCCAAAATACCCGCCTGTAGAAGGAGTACCTGCTACCGTGGGATCAATTTTCTCTGGCGGCTTAAATGTTGCTAGGACTTGGTCGTTGATGCGTTTTAGTATGGGCTGCATCAACGCATCCAGTCTTTCAGGGGCGCACTCATTTGAGGCGAGGATCTCAGTTTTCAAAGCACCCTCTTGAATCAGCGCGTCTCGTATATCAGTGGCGTCTTTGTTATACGAGCCACCGAACCAGCCGTAGTAGCTGGCACGCGCCGCAATCTTCTCATTTTTGCTATAAAAATCCCGAGCGCGCGAATAGTCTGTCGTAATGCGGTAACCGCATTTTGGAGTAATTCCGTTGTAGGAAAATGCAACAGCTGTTCTAACCCCTGTTGTACCCTTGACCAAATCGTCGAACACGGCCGCTCCGAGTTGAGTCAGCGGAATACTGAAGGCCATGGCCTGCGAGGCAAACGTAGGCGCAGTACCTGTACCCTCGGCAGTTCCGACTAACTTACCATCTCCTGCATATACAGCGACGGCGGCCTTGTTGATTGGCAATGCTGCAATGCGCATATTGCTTGCAATAGCTGTACCTTGCTTTTTTGCCACTGCTTCCTTAGCCGCTGCAAGCATTGCTTCATTAGCTTCAGAAGGCAATGATAACCGGGCAGAAAAATTAAGTAGACCCGCGCTTGAAATATTTTGGCTCCCGGGTTCTTTGTAGTCGTAGGTTAGTAAGCTGAACTGAGGGATGGCTTTGTCGCCTACATATGTAGTCACAAGCACGGGTTTACTCGGAACGTAGTACCACTGTTTTACGTCCCGCTCGTCCCGCAAGAGTGTCACGTCTTCTTTCTGCTTGGTTCCAGTAACATCAGTATACGAGAAGCTTACTGTGTCGATTATATTCTCGGCGGCAATGCTCGCTTGAGCCATTGCCTCTGCTTGACTAATCAGCAGCGTCAAACCTGTAATGCACCCTGCACCTGCTCGGCGTTTCATTTTGCGCTTCCTTCGTAGTGATGGGAGCATGTAAAGCACGATCAGCTACCCCGATCCGTAACACCAGATATTTCCTGATCAGTAGAGTCTGCTTCGTAGTAAAGACCGCTGCGCGAAAAGTTGCCAACGCTCTTGAAAAAGCACTCGCGGGTATGGCAATGAGCCACTCGAAGATCCCGCTTTGATAAGCCTGGCCCCTCCGCTGCAATGTCCGGCGTGGTCGCATTTGTGCTGTATGTGAATCGTTTTCAGATTACTCCCGAGGCGCGAGCACTGGCGTCACTATTGGGCGAAGTGTTTCCCTCTACTGCTTGCGAGTAAGGTGCTGGCTCTGGGGAGTGTCCGCTTCTGTCCGTGAGCTGCTAGTGGCGGACGACACTTTTCATATCAGACGCAAGGTCGGTTCAATCAGGCTAGATGAGACGATGCTTATGCTTTGGGTTGGAGCAGCTTGAGCCATGGACGAGCCAACAGAGTTCGACATGCCTCACTCTGACCGCCAAAGCACTGCTCCACGGGGTAGGTGAATTCAGCTGATGCGGTATAGCGAATAGGCTTCCCGTCTTGATCGAAGATATCGCCACCTACTGCCTTGAGTAGAGCCTGGCCTGCGACAACGTCATGGGGTGAGACGGGGTATAACGAAACGCCTGCGGCCCCATCACCAGCTGCGACTCGGGCAAGCCGATAGGCGATGCTAGGCATCGGTTCGCAGATTGCGGGGGCGCATAGGATGTCGTTCTCAGCGCGCTTAGGGACTGCTGCCGTACTGACAAACACAACCGAAGCTTGAAGGAGGCGATTCGCACCGCACGGCTCAATGGCTTGGCCGTTACGAAGGAGCGAGCGCATTCCCTGCTGCCAAGCAATGCAGTCTGGCCCACGAGGAGTGGCAGGTGCGTAAACAACACCAAGCACCGGTTCTCCGTCATCCAGAAGCCCTACCGAGACTGCGGAGCCAGCTCGTCCAGCGAGAAAGTCTGCGGTTCCATCATTGGGGTCAACAACCCAACAATAGCGATGCCCAGTCTGATGGCGCCCGGTCTCTTCCCCTACGAAATCGCAGTTAAGTATCTGCTCAAGACCTCGACGCAGCATGACCTCGATCTCAACATCGACCTCGGCCTTGTAGCCACTTCCTCGCGGCCCGTCCAGTCTCCGAAGCTCATCGAGGATGAGAGCCCCAGCTTCAATCACCAGGTTGATAACTCGGTAAACGATCCCGGTTTCGAGCATTAGCTTTCATCTCTAGGGATGGTTCGACCAAAGCTTTCCAGATCTTCCTGAACGTCATCAAACATTGTGTGCACAAGCCGGTCGCGGCGAAGTCCTGAAAGGCATCGACCGAAACATCCAGAGCAAAGTACGACGTTGTAACCATCCCCAGAGTAGAGCGGACTCGAGACAAGAGCGCCACAAGGCATGTCCTTGGTGCTCACGACAGGAGCATCGCAGACACAACAGAGTTGAATTGGTGTGCTCATAGTGCGTTCACTCGCTGTAGGGGAGGCCAGTCTCAAGCTCTCTGCAATGCAGCCTTCAGGAGCCCTGAGAGCTATCCTGAATGGGTATAAGCACTAAATCCTTACCGGCAAGCTCGAGGTTTAGCTTGTCTCCAAGCCGCAATCCCATTGCCTCAAGCACCTCTGGAGGAATCTCCACGATCAAGTCGCCGCTACCATCACCTGCGTCGTGGCAAACAGCAGTCCTATCCGTGTCGCTCATGCATTGCCTCCGGTTTACGGACGAATGCTATAGACGATGTCATCGCGCACCTTCTTGTGCCGACCAACGCCAAGCAGGACGTAGATGGTGCTCCTGGTCTCGAAAAATCCATCGCCATCATACTTCTGCTGCAGGGAGCTCCTCACCCAAAAGCCCGGTGGAAAACGTCCAGCTGAGTCTTCGACCACCTCGTCGGCGTGGATAAGCCGTGCCATGAATCCATCAGACTCAATTTGTTGACGCGCTTCGTCTGAGATATCGAGCTCGACGAGAGTCCAGCTCTTCACTAGGCAGTACTGCTTGCCGGGATTTCGCCGGTGTAACTCAAGCAGGATCTGGTCTCGACTCAGATTGGTGCCGTTGATTGCGGGAGCATAGCCATATAGAAACTCCATGATTTCGAGTAGTTTTTCATTTCCACTAACATCCAGAATCTGGGGCTTCATGGTAGTCCTCGTGGTGATTCACGGATTTGCAACCTAGGGATAAGCCTAAAGCTGCAGTGGCTCACTTATGGCATGCGCAGGATCTAGTGAAGCTGTCTGGGCGTAAGGACAATCCCTGACTTCATTAAGCGATGAAGCGCCATCAGCGATGGCCGTCCGACGCCCTGCTTGAACGTAACCACGACGTACGTTGAGTTAAGAGTCGTTATGAGCCAGCGGCCTTCGCTAAGACGCAGACCGATGATGTCTGAGGTTCGTATGAGATGGCCGTCAGCAAACCGACCTGTACTTTCCCTGCGGGCATGTTGATAGCTGATCCCGACAGCGGCATTTGCGATAACAACCGCATCAACTAGAAAGCCCGTTACCGGAAGCGGATACTTTGCCTTCAGAGCATGGGCCAGCTGTCGTTTTGCATAAGACGAGATTGACCGACTGGTCTCTGGAATCAAGGTCGTTTTCAACATGTGCACCGCGTCAGCTGAGGTTTGTGTAAAACACGGTTTGCTGGTTCGTCAGCTCCAAAATTTCAGCCGGCGTCCGTGAAGGGTCGTAATAGTTCTTACCTTCGTGCGTCACGTAGATATGGATCAGCTCGTTGTCAGCTGATCTGGCAATGTCAATTTGTCTGATAGGTTCAAGCAGCCACCGTCCCGCGCCGTTCATCCACGCTGGGCTCATCAGCTGAAGCTCGCCGATGCGTGCATCAGGAGTTTTCAAGTTGGCCATTTCAAGAAAAGTAGTCAGGTCATTGGGCATGACGGTCTTTGTGTATTCAATACCACCCTCTGTCACCTTCACCGTTGCGTGAAGCCACGGACTCGAGATTTCGCGCTCAACGAGCCTCCAGTGGTGATGGTCGGG
>CEQG01059168.1_pt1 | contig 15752 bp, 15 predicted proteins | sample 350301 | NCBI WGS metagenome assembly CEQG01 (sample SAMEA2621242, study PRJEB7988) | marine metagenome | isolation source: saline water (ENVO:00002010), including | reverse complement strand
CGGCGCTCTTCCAGCGGCATCTCGAGTGCCTGATGGATCGCCGCGGCCATCTCCTCTATGTCATAGGGGTTGACCAGAAGCGCCTGGGTCATGTCTTCCGCCGCGCCGGCGAAACGCGAAAGGATCAGCACGCCCGGATCCTCCGGATCCTGGGCGGCGACGAATTCCTTGGCCACGAGGTTCATGCCATCGGCCAGTGACGTGACCGCACAGGCCCGCGCCATCCGGTGCAGCCGCGCCAGTACGGAACGGTCGATGCTGCGGTGGATATAGCGGATCGGCGTCCAGTCCAGCTCGGCGAATGCGCCGTTGAGGCGCCCGGCGATCTCTTCCAGTTCGCTGGTGATGTCCTGATAGGCCTGCACTCTTTCCCGCGTCGGCGGCGCGATCTGCACCAGGCAAGGCCGGGTACCCTCGGGCCGGGTTTTGAGATAGCGGCCGAAGGCGCGGAACCGATTGGGGATGCCCTTGGAATAGTCGAGGCGGTCAACGCCGATGACGAAGCTGTCTGGGGCCTCGCGACCAAAGGGGTTGCGGCCCCCGACCCCGGCCAGTTCACGAAAATGGTCGACGTCGATGCCGATCGGGAAGGACCGGACCGAGGTGATGCGACCCTGCATCTTCACCGTGCCGTCGGGCATGAATTCGGCACGAGGATCGGCGCGGTACATCTCCAGGCAGCGCGCGACATCGCCGCGCGTCTGCAAGCCCAGCAGATTGTAGTCCGCCAGCCAGTCGGCGAAATCCTCTGGCTGCGACAGCACGGACAGATCGCCCAGCGATGGAAAGGGAATGTGCAGAAAGAACCCGATCCTGTTGGCCAGACCCAGCGCCCGCAATTCGCTGGCCAGCGGGAAAAAGTGATAATCATGGACCCAGATCAGATCATCGGGCCGCGCCACCTGCGCGATCAACTTCGCAACCCGGGCGTTTACCGCGCGATAGCGTTCCTCGTAGGTGGACGGCATCTCGACCAGATCAACCCGCCGATGACAGAGCGGCCAGAGCACCGAATTGGCGTAGCCCAGGTAATAATCCGAAATCTCTTCTTCACTGAGGCGAAAGGCCAGGCACCTGCATCCCCCGCCGGAGACCTCTTCCATCTCTTCCAATCCGGTTCCCGGATCGGGGTGGGCGCCGATCCACAGCCCCCCCGACGCGGAAAGGGCATCGCGGAGCGCGACGACGAGCCCGCCGGAGGAATGGCTCCCTGTCGGAATCCGGTTGGAAACGGCGATGAGTCTCGGCGGCATTTGCTCCCCTTTCGCAGTGACCATGGAGTTCCACGGCCCCTGAGTTGTCTAACCGGCGTGGGGGCGAGATGTTCCAGCGCCGGCACAGTCGTCGCGCCCGGGAAATGCTCGGGCGGTCACCGCCGCTCGGGCTCTGCCTCCAGGCTCGCCGAAAGCCAGGACAGCGCGTCCTCCATCCGGGGTACCCGGAAGCGTGCCACGGTGTCGGCCTGCCCGATCCGCACCCCGAACCCGCCCAGTTCCTGGGCCGCGCGAAAGCCGTCCTCGTCGGTCGTGTCGTCGCCGACCATGATCGGGATGCGGTTCGCAAAGGGCGCCTCGGCAAGGAACCGGCGCAGCGCCTGGCCCTTGTCCACGCCGGCGAGCGCCGCCTCGCTGACCATGTTGCCATGCAGGACGCGCAGCTCTTGCGCCTCGGCCACCCGGGCGACGGCGGCTTGGCAGATCTCTGCGCGATCCGGCCGGTTGCGGTAATGCAGCGCCACGGCGCCCGGCTTGTGTTCCAGAAGCAGGCCCTCGCTCCGCGCGAGCGGCTTGAGCCTGGCGAAGGCCCTCTCCAGCGCGCCGGCGGGCGCTCCGTCTTCAGCCATCACCGGGCGACCATCCGGCAGAAGACGTTCCAGACCGTGAGACCCCGACAGCGCCAGCGGAAGCCCTTGCAGATGCCCCGAAAGGCTTTCGAGCGCGCGGCCCGACAGCACGGCGACGGCACCATCCGATGCGCGGATCACGCGCCGGAGCAGGTGCCAAGTCGAGTCGGAAAGGCGCACATCCTGCGGCCGCTCGACAATGGGCACCAGCGTTCCGTCGAAATCCACAAACAGCGCGTGGTCCTTCCAGTCGGGAAAAGGCGGCAAGCGCCGAGCGGCTTTGCCGGCGAGATCAGGGGTGTCGGACATGATCGAAACCTCGGGCGTTTCGCCCCCGTGTCAGGACGGAAAGGCAAGCCTTCCCAACAGGCAGAGCCGGGCGCGGCAGCGAGCCGCGCCCCGTTCCCGGCTGGCCGTCAGTCATGCGAACCGGCCGGCTGGGCGATGTCCTCAAGCGTGGCGCCTGCGGTCAGGGCATCCCGGCGGACCGCGATGTCGCCGACGGAGAGCACGCCCACCAGCCGTTTGTCTTCGTCGACCACGGGCACGCGGCGCACCTGCTGGTCACCCATGTTCCGCGCCACCGCCTCGATCTCGTCATTCTCGAAGCAATAGCGAACATCCCTGGTCATCGCTTCGCTTACCCTGGCGTCGGGGCCCTTGCCCGCGCCGATGCCGCGAATGGCGATGTCCCGGTCGGTCAGCATTCCCACGAGCCGGTCATCCTCGCCCACGGGCAGAAATCCGGCGTCTATTCGTTGCATGAGTTCCGCAGCCTCGCCGAGCGTTTGGCCGGGTGTGACCGTGATCGGGTGCCGCGACATGATTTCCGATACTTTCATGGTTCGTCCTCCTCGGTTCGGGCCCATTCTGGACCCGGTCCCTTTTAAACAGGCCGGTGGCGGTGATGTTCCCGCGCCCATGCCTATGGCCGAGATCCGGGCACATCACCGCGACAGCTGATCATGTCTGCTCCGCAGGGCGCACCGGCCCGTGAAAATGCTTGGCCCGACCCGGATAGCGGACGCGACCGCGGGGGCGCATTCACCCCCCCAGCAGGACCCTTTCGTCAACCAGATAGGCCACAGCATCCCCTTGCGGACCAACCAGCTGCGCGACCGCAGCGGAAAGATCTGATCCGTTCCGCCAGATGTCCGGGTCCAGTCCCTGGAAATAGACGATCATTCGAGGCCGGACCGGATCGGCCGGAAGCGTCATACGCGTCAGGTGAGCCTCGACGGGCTCGATCTCGATCCTCGCGCCCGACGGCAGAAACCTGCGCAAACTCCGCACCCCGGATGAGTCGATCAGTCGATCATCACCAGCGTTGAGCAGGAGGACGGTCTTGTCCGGCATCGCGGGGTCCAGCGCCGCGGACGGGGTCGTTATCGCGCCGGTCCATTCCGAGAGAAACCGCTGTTCATCAGCGGGCAGAAGGACAGCCCCGAGATGGCTGGACTGCGCGCGAGCCAGTACGGTATCGTTGGCATAGGTGATTTCGGCAATTCCGGCGTGCCGGCACCATCTGCCGGTCAGGCAAAACACATCCCGGATCACATGGTTCTGCACATAGCGCACCAGACCCGGAAGCCGCGAGGCCAGTGCGGCGTGCACGGTCAGCCAATGATGGCTGAACGCCGCCCTGTTCATCGTCTGATGCGGCCTGAGCAGGACGGTGCGTTTCCTTTGAACCGTCGTCAATGAAAGGTCCGACCTCCATCGACAGGCATGGCGATGCCGGTGACGTAGGAAGATGCCGAGGATGTCAGCCAGAGGATCGCCTGCGCAATCTCTTCAGCCGTTGCGGCGCGCTGCAGGGCGTAGTTCGCCACGATCTCCGGCCGGACCTTGTCGTTGTCATGCAAGACAGTGCGGGTCATCGGGGTATCTACCATGCCGGGACAGACGCAGTTGACGCGGATCTTCGGTGCCGCCTCGCGTGCGAGGCTTCGGCCGAGCGAAAGAACACCCCCCTTGGATGCCACATAGGCTGCGGAGCCCGGCCCCGGCGGAACAAGCGCAACGCCCGACGCCAGCAAGACTATGCTTCCCGACTGCTGCTTCCTGAGCAGCGGAATGGCGTGCCGCGCCAGCAGGTAGGTCCCGGTCAGGTTCACCGCGATCATGCGGTTCCACAAGGAAAGGTCGGTATCGGAAATGGTTGAAGGATCAAATATACCGGCCGTATTCACAAGACCGTCCAGACCACCCATCACCTGCGCCGCGCGGTCCAGCGCCGACTGGACGGAGGATTCATCGGCGATATCCATCGCGATGCGTTCGTCCGGTGCGCCGCCCGCGTCTTCCGGCGCCAGGTCCAGGATACAGGTGCGTGCCCCGGCGGCCCGCAGCAATGTCACCGTCGCGCGACCGATCCCCGAGGCGCCTCCGGCGACAACGACCTTGCGCCCTGTCATATCAAGCTCAACTGACATGAATATTCTCCGCTCCAGTGTCCCGCGGGTTGTTTCCGGCCAGCCAGCCACCATCGACGACCAGCACATGGCCCGAAATAAAGGCGGCCTGATCAGAGGCGAGAAAGGCGACCGCATTCGCGATGTCGTTTGGCGTTCCCACGCGTGGAAACGGGGTCGTATCGACCATGATCCGCCGAAACTCCCGGTCATTCTGAATACGCTCGGCTGTCATCGGCGTCTCGATCAACCCCGGTGCCACGGCATTGGCGCGGATACCTCGCGGCCCGTAGTCGGTTGCCAGTTGCCGCGTCAGGCCCACGATGGCGGCTTTTGACATGGCATAGGGCCCGGAGCCGACGCTACTGCGCAAACCGAAGATGGACGCAATGTTGATGATGTTTCCGCCGGCGCCCATTGCATTCAGGGCGCTGCGGGCAAATCGGAATTGGGCGCGCACGTTGATCGCCAGGAAACGGTCAAGCATCTCGTCATCGACTTCGTGAACCGGCTTGGAATGCCCCACTCCCGCGTTGTTCACCAGCCCGTCAAGCCTTCCGAACCTTTCCAGCGCAAGTGTCACGGCAGCGTCGGGAGCATCCGTTTCGGTAATGTCCTGACGGATCACCTCTACCCGATCCGGATATGTGTCGCGCAGGCTGTCGAGCGCGTCCGACAGCATATCGCTGGCCAGAATATTGTGGCCATCCTCCAGGAGCCGTTCGGCGATGGCACGCCCGATCCCTCGTGCTGCGCCGGTTACAAGTGTTGTCCGCATGATGATTTCCCCCTCTCCCTACTTGACATATTCTAGAATTTTACGCTTGTTAAGTCGAATTCTCATCGGACGCGCCAGTACACTCCGATGAGCGGGGGGGGGAATGACTTGAGACAGGAACTGCATGAATTCGACGTCTGTGTGCTGGGCTCCGGAGCAGCCGGCCTGGCTGCAGCGTTTTCCGCGGCCCAGGGCGGATGCAAGGTGTTGGTGATCGAAAAGGCCCCGGTCTTCGGCGGCAGTACGGCGATTTCGGGCGGTGTCGTCTGGATTCCGTGCAATGCCGAAATGAAGGATGTCGGGATCGACGATTCGCCAGATGCGGCACGCGCCTATCTGCGCAACGTACTCGGAAATCGGTACCGGGAAGATCTGGTGGAAAGCTTCCTCGCGCATGGACCCGAAATGGTAGACTTCATGCACCGCCATTCCGAATTGCGCCTGGTGCCGCGCGCCCTGGCCCCGGATTACTACCCGGATCTGGAGGGCGCGGCTCTGGGCGGGCGAGCGATGGACCCACAAGTCTATGACGGCAGACGCCTTGGGAAATGGTTCCGCAAAGTGCGCTTCCCCCTGCGCGAATTCATGGTGTTCAACGGGCTTATGGTCGGCCGAGCCGAGATCGATCACCTGCTTGGCACGTTCCGCACGCCGCAGGATTTCGCCAAATCTGTTGGGCTGATGGCCGGCTTCTTGCGGGACAGGCTGCGTTATGGGCGCGGGACGCGCGTGTTGATGGGCAATGCGCTTGTCGTGCAATTGATGAAGTCAGCGCTGGATGCCGGGGTCGAGTTCTGGAACGCGACCGAAACGCTGGAGATTCAGCGCCACGATGGCCGTGCCGACACCTTGAAGGTGCGCCGCAATGATCAGGAGGCAACCGTCCGCGCCAGAACTGGCATTGTTCTTGCAACCGGCGGTGCGGCTGCCAACGCGCAGATGATGGCGCCGGATCTGAAAACGCCCGATATGCATCTTACCATGGCCCCTAAGGAGAACACGGGAGAGATGATCCGCCTAGCCCTCAAACTGGGGGCGGTGCTGGACGATAATGTCGAGGACGCAGCGAACTACGCCCCGGTCTCTCAACACGTAACACCCGAGGGTCAGAAAATCCGCTTCCCCCACCTTTTTCTGGACCGCGCCAAACCGGGCCTGATCGCCGTGGGCCGAAACGGGCGCCGATTCACGAATGAGGCCTCATCCTATCACGCGTTCGTGCAGGGCATGTTGAACGCGCCAGATGCTGTGGCGCTGCCCGCTCATCTGATATGCGATGCCGCATTCCTGCGCCGCTACGGAATGGGACTGGTTCGCCCGGGCCTGCAACCCCGGGCGAAATATATCGCCTCCGGCTATCTGAAAAAGGCTGACACCATCGCGGATCTTGCCGCCCGGATTGGGGTTTCCCCCGCCGCGCTGGTGGATGAGGTCGAAAAACACAACCGATTTGCCGCAGCAGGCGAAGATCCCGATTTCGGCAAGGGCAGCAACGCCTATGACCGTGCCCAAGGGGATGCCGGACACAGGCCGAACCCGTGCCTCGGCCCGATCGCAAAAGCACCGTTCTTCAGCATCACTGTCCATCCCGGTGATATTGGGCCGACACGTGGACTGGTGACCGACCGCGCCGCACGTGTGCTCGATCAGGACGGAGCTGTTATATCGGGGCTTTATGCCTGTGGCAACGACATGAATTCCGTCATGGCCGGAACCTATCCGGCTGCCGGTATCACGCTCGGCCCGGCGTTGACCTTCGGTTACCTCATCGGACGGGAACTGGCCGGTCGTGTGACCGCAGTATAAGGGAGAACATCCAATGGCCTACATGATCATGACGCGGGACAAGCCCGGAGCGGAGGAGATACGCGCAGCGAACAGGGTTGCGCATTATGCCTTCCTGCGCTCGCACCGAAATATCCTGATAGCTTCGGGCGGCTTGCAAAACGAGAATGGGGAATTCAATGGCGGCCTGATCGTCATAGACGTGGACACGCGCGAAGAGGCCGAAGAGTTTCTGCGCGCCGACCCTTTTAGTGACGCCGGATTGTTTGGCGACGTTACGATTTCCCGTTGGAAGCAAGCCTTCCTGGACCGCACCGAACGCTGAGGCACGGCAAATCTTGCCGCGTCCAATTGCATGTTTACATGCTAGAATTTTAGTATAACTTATCCATCAGGGAAGCGCGCCACAGAGTGCGCGCAGGGAGGATCTATGGATTTCCAGATTGCGGCCATTCTATTTCAGGATGGCGTCTTGACGGGCGCAGTCTACACCATGCTGGCGCTCGGTTTCGTGCTCGTGTTCACGACAACCCGCATTATTTTTGCCTCTTATGGTGATCTGATCGCCTTTTCGGCCCTGACACTCCACGCACTGCAAAAAGGAGCGCTGCCGGGGACAGTCTATCTATTGATGGTCCTGGCCGTTCTTGCGACTGTGCTTGAAGTGGTTTCCGCGCTGAAACAGGGCACGGCGCGGCGGATTCCGGGTATATTGGTCATCTGGCTGGTATTACCGATCCTGCCCGCCACGGCGGCCTTGATGGTTGGCGGGATGATCTTGCCAGCGTGGCTCAGTCTTGTTTTGACAATTGCGCTTGTGGTGCCCATCGCGCCACTGCTCTATCGCATCATCTTTCAGCCGATCGAAACGGCATCAACCCTGACGCTGCTGATCGTGGCGGTGGTGCTGCACTATGCCATCGCCGGGCTCGCGCTGCTGTTCTTCGGACCCGAGGGCATTCGGACAGCACCGCTGTTTCGCGGCACCTGGGATCTGCTCGGCTTTCAAATGCAGGCGCAGCTCGTGGTGGTTGTTGTCACCGCGATCATTCTTGCGGCCGCGTTGGCAGTATTTTTCAGCAAGACGATGACAGGCAAGGCGCTGCGCGCGACGGCCTATAACCGGGACGGAGCCCGGCTGGTGGGAATTTCGACGCGTGCGTCAGGCAGTGTTGCCTTTGCCCTTGCGGGGATCATCGCTGCCATCGTTGGCATTCTGGTCAGTAGCAACATTACCGTCTACTACGATTCCGGCCTGATGATCGGCCTCAAGGGCTTTGTCGGAGCCGTCGTGGGCGGCTTCATCAGCTACCCCGTCGCAGCAGTAGGCTCTCTTGTTGTCGGCCTCGTTGAATCCTACGCCTCGTTCTTTTCCAGCGAATACAAGGAGGTCATCGTCTTTCTGTCGATCATCCCCGTGGTCCTGTTTCGGTGGCTCGGCGCACGGCATGAGCCGGAAGAAGAAGAGGAGGAGGAAACCGCATGACAATCGCCGATCAGGAGCCCATAAAAATGGACGCACGCGCCTCAGGCTATATGGCAGTGACCGGAGTGGCCATCGCCGTTTTGTTGGCCCTGCCGCTCTTTTTGACTTCGTTCAATATCCTGCTGCTGAACATGGTGGGAATATTCGCGATGGCGACCCTGGGTCTGGTTCTGCTGACGGGTTCCGGCGGCGTAACCTCCTTTGCACAAGCCGCCTTCATGGGGCTCGGCGCCTATACGTCAGCCTATGTGACGCTCAGATTGGGCTTAAGTCCCTGGCTGGGCCTGGCGGCAGCGCTTGCGCTTGTGTTCGTTGTAACGATGGCGATCGGATATGTAACGCTGCACCTCGGAGGCCACTACCTGCCGATCACGACGCTTGCGTGGGCAGTCGCCATCCACATGCTCTTCGGGACACTGGACGGGCTTGGCGCGCACAGTGGCATTGGCGGCCTGCCTCCGATTTCCATAGCAGGTGTCGCGATGGACCGGCCGGAACGGGCCTTCTACATGATATGGGTTACTCTGATCCTGTTTCTTTTCGCGGCGTCCAACCTGCTGCGTTCTCGCCAGGGCCGGGCGATTGCCGCACTAAGGGGCGGCTCTCTCCTGGCCGAAGCACTTGGGATCAGTGCCTTTCGCACGCGGATGATGCTGTTCGTGCTGGCGGGGGAACTGGCCTGTGTGGGGGGCTGGCTGTTCGCGCATACGCAGAATTTTATCTCGCCGTCTTCCTTTGACCTCACTAACGGATTGAACATTTTGCTGATGTCGGTCCTCGGCGGGGTCGGCAGCGTACTGGGCGCACTGGTGGGAGCTGGCGCCGTCATGGTGGGGCGGAATCTGATTCAGGATGTGCTTCCGATGCTCGCGCTGGACGCGGGGTCTCTGGAGATCGTGGTCTTCGGGGCGATCTTCATCATCCTCGTGCAATATTCTCCCAAAGGGCTCTCGCCGCTTCTGTCCCGCTGGCTACCACCCCGCCCCGCTCCGGCGTTGCCCGATATAAAGCATGACGAAGTCCTCCGCTTCGGGCGGGCCAAAGAGCATAGTGACGACGCGGTGATCCTGTCTGTTGATGGTCTGGAAAAGCGCTTCGGCGGCCTGGTGGCGGTTAAGGATCTGAGCTTTGACGTGCACCGCGGAACCATCCATGCGCTGATCGGGCCGAACGGGGCGGGCAAAAGCACCACCTTTGACATGATCAGCGGCCTGCAATCGCCGACCAGCGGAACAGTTCAATTCAACGGCACCGTCGTCACACACACGCCGGCGCGCAACATGATCGCCAGGGGCATGGCCAGGACCTTTCAACATGTCCGGATCCGGCCGCAAATGACCTTGCTCGACAACGTGATGCAAGGCGCGCACTGGCGCCTGACGTCCGGGTTCTGGGCCGGCATCCTCCGCCTCGATCGTGCCGAGGAAGCGGCCTATCGCAAGACCGCACTGCTGGCGCTCAAGGCGGTCGGGCTTGCCGATCAGGCGCTGGTCGAGGCGGGCACGCTGTCGCTGGGCCAGCAGCGCCAGCTTGAAATCGCCAGGGCCCTGGCCGCCGACCCCGAGATCCTTCTTCTGGACGAACCGGCGGCGGGCCTGCGGACGGGCGAAAAGGCGGAACTGGCGGCGTTGCTGTCTCGGTTGCGCGAGGCGGGAATGACGATCCTGCTGGTGGAACACGACATGGACTTTGTCATGGGCCTTGTTGACCGGATCGTGGTGCTCGACTTCGGGCAGCATCTGGCTGAGGGGCTGCCCGACGAGATCCGGCAGAACAGCAAGGTTCAGGAAGCCTATCTCGGAGGACTTGACTGATGTCACTGCTTGAAATCAACCACATCAGCGTGAACTACGGCGCGATCAGTGCGATCCGCAACGTCAGCTTCACCATGGAGCCCGGCCGGATCATCACGGTCATCGGCCCGAACGGCGCGGGTAAAACCACCTTGCTGAAATCCATTGCCGCCCTCCTGCCCTACAGCGGGTCGGTGGCCTTTCAGGGACGCTCGGTTGATCGACTCGACGTGCAGGCGCGTGTGCGCAGCGGCATGGTTCTGGTGCCGGAGTCCCGGGAATTGTTCACGCAGATGAGCGTGCAGGACAACCTCGACCTCGGAGCCTATGCCCGCCGTGACGGCGCCGTGAATATCAGGCGCGACCTCGATCAGGTCTACGATCTGTTTCCCCGCCTGCGCGAGCGGATGGGACAGGCGGCCGGAACGCTCTCGGGCGGAGAACGACAGATGCTGGCTCTGGGCCGTGCGCTGATGTCCGCGCCGCGGCTTTTGATGCTGGACGAACCCAGCCTTGGGCTGGCGCCCATTGTCGTGCGCGAGATTTTCCGGATCATCGCGCGACTGCGCGAACTGGACGTCAGCATCCTGCTGGTCGAACAGAATGCCCGGGCGGCACTTCAGACGGCAGACTATGGCTACGTACTTGAAACCGGCGAAATCGCAGGGTCGGGACCATCGGCAGAGCTATTGGCCGATCCGATGCTGATCAATGCATATCTGGGCGGCAAAAAACCGGCACCAGCAACAGCTTAACGAAAGGAAATCAAACAAAATCATTTATCTACAGAAACTAAAATGTTAGTATATCTAATCGGAGCCGGAGTCGGGATTCTGGCAATCCGATCATGGGAGGAGGAAAAAACGTGAGACAATTCACTTTGGCTACAGCCACCTTGGCCGTGGCGATGCTGGCTGGTCCGGTGCTGGCGGAAATCAAGGTCGGGGTCGTGCACTCGCTGTCCGGCCCGGCGGCGTCGCAGGGCATTCCACAGCGCAATGCGATCGAACTGGCGCTGCCGGACGAGATCGACGGCGAGAAGGTGACGGTCATCGTACTGGACGACGCCACCGACCCGGCTGTCGCCGTGCGCAACACACAAAAACTGATCGATGGAGAGAACGTCGATGTGATCCTCGGGCCGACCGCGACGCCAAGCGCGATCGCCATGGCACAGGTCGCGACGGAAAAGAAAGTGCCTTTGTTTCCGGGCGCTCCGGTCAGCTTGGGGGATGATCGGGATTACTACCTTTTCAACGTTCCGCCCCCGCCGGTGAAATGGATTATTCCGACGGTTGCCGACATGAAGAAGCGCGGCGTCAAGACGGTCGGCTTCCTGGGCTTTTCCGATGCCTGGGGCGATGTGACACTGGCCGCGCTGAAAGAACACGCCGCCGAAGGCGGGTATGAGGTCGTGGCCGAGGAGCGTTACGCCCGCGCCGACAGTTCTGTGACCGGGCAGGTGTTGCGCCTGATTTCCGCCAATCCGGACGCCATTTTCCTGGGCGTTTCGGGGTCCGCGGGTGTGCTCGGCAATGTGTCAATCGTCGATCGCGGCTACGACGGCCCGATATACAACTCCAACGGTGTCTTCAACGCGGACTTTCTGACGCTGGGCGGGGACGCTCTGGAAGGCCTGCACGGCAATATCGGCGCTATCGCCATTCCCGAAAGCCTTCCGGATGACGAGCCGCGAAAGTCCGTTACGCTGGATTTCATCCGGGCTTACAACGCCAAATACGGCGAAAACTCTGCCGATGCGATTTCCGGCTTCGGATATGACGCGGGCCTGTTGCTGACCGATGCCTTGAAACTCGCGCTGCAAAAGGCCGAACCGGGCACGCAGGAATTCCGCGAGGCCATCGTCACATCCATGCGCGCGCTGGATCGTGTTCCGGGAACGCATTCGATCTACACCTTCAAGGACCCGTCCTGGCCCTGGGGTGTCGGCGACGATGCTGCGTTCCTCGTGGAAGTGCGTGACGGGAAATGGGTTCTTTCCGAATAGGACCGAAAGAGCCGGGGGCCGTGACGGCCCCCGGACATTCACCGACCGAAGGGAGGCGGGCAAGACATGAGCACCGATATATACGAGCTACGCATCTACACGATCGCCGTCGGCCGGACGCAGGACATGGCCGACAGGTTCCGCAATGATCTTTCCGTCCTGTTTCCCCGGCACGGCGTCCGCATCGTCGGCAGCTGGACCGCGTTTTCCGGCCCGCAGATCCCCACGTTCGTCTACCTGATGCGCTGGGTGTCGCTGGAGGAGCGGGACGCGGCCTTTGCCGGGTTCGTGCAGGATCCGGACTGGCAGGAGGCCCGCGACCGGACCAATGCCGGTTCGGAACTTGTCGAACATTTCGATATCCGCTTCATGCGCGCCCTGACCGAGCCGCAGATCGCGGCGCCGATGGACCTGAGCGCAGGGGGAATCTACGAACTGACCCTCCAGCCGAGCGCCAACGGGCGCACCGCAGATATGCAGGAAGATTTCATAAGTCACGATCTCGCCACGCGTGCGCGATGCGGCGGCACATTGAACGCGGTCTTTCTGGCCATGACCGGGCCGCGCCTGCCGCTGATGGTGTCTCTGATGCACTGGCCGGATGCGCAGACTCATGCCGCGGCCCTGTCACGCGTCGATGCCGATCCGGCGTTGACGGCGCGGCGGCAGGACCAGACCCGAAGCTTGGGGCGCCCGATCCTTGATCAGTCCCAAACATACCTGATGCATCCGCTGGATATAAACTGGACAGGGGCCTGACATGCTGGGGGACATCATCGCACTGGGCTATATAGGCGTCCGGTCGGGCCTGTTGGAAGACTGGGGCCAATTTGCCTCCGGCTTGCTGGGAATGCAGTCGGTCGACCGGGGCGCGGGCCAAGCGTCGTTTCGCATGGATGACCGGAAACAGCGGTTGCTTGTGCTGGACGAACCGGGCGACACGCTCGCCTTTCTGGGGTTCGAAGCCGCCTCGCCGGAGGCCCTGGATCGCATCGCCGCCCGGCTTGAGGACGCCGGCACACGAGTGGCGCGCGCGCCAAGGGATCTGTGCGCCCGCCGTTTCGTCACCGACCTGCTGGCCTTCGACGATCCGGCCGGCAACCATGTGGAGCTGTTCTTCGGGCCGGAAACCACGTCCGATCCTTTCGTGCCGGGCCGGCCCATTTCCGGGTTCAAGACCGGCCCTCTGGGGATGGGGCATGTGGTTCTGAAATCGCCCTCGGTCGATTTACTGGTGCCGTTCTACCGGGACGTGCTGGGCTTTGCGGTCTCTGATTTCGGGCGCACCCCCTATCCACTTTATTTCTTCCACCTGAATGAACGGCATCACAGTTTTGCAATGGTGGGCGCTGCGGCCTCGGGGTTGCATCATTTCATGGTGGAATTCGGTGCTCTGGACGATGTCGGGCAGGGATATGACCTGGCCCTCCTGGAAGAAGGCCGCATCGCCTATACGCTCGGGCGGCACACAAATGATTACATGACCTCTTTCTACGCCCACTCCCCGTCCGGCTTTTTCGTGGAGAACGGATGGGGCGGGCGCCTGATCGACCCGGAAACATGGGAACCGCATGAGACCTTCGATGGCCCCAGCTTCTGGGGGCACGACCGCACCTATATGGAGGAACCGCAGCGCAAACGGCTTGAGGAGATGCGGCTCAGTGCGGCCGCGCACGGGAAACAGGCCCCGCCCATGATTGATTGTCCTTGGCTGTGGCAGACCCTGGATAGAGCGGGCGGACAATGACACAGACACGTAGTGTAATCATTACCGGAGGCGGCGCGGGAATCGGGCGTGCGACGGCGCTGGCCTTTGCGGCGCAGGGGGATCACGTCATCATTGCGGAGCGTGACGCGACCGCCGGTGAAAGCGTGGCGAAAGAGATCAAGGCAAGCGGCGGCAGCGCGGCGGCCATCCGGGTTGATGTGACCATACCCGCGGATCTTGATCGGCTGGCCGAGACGGCGGGGCGTGCGGATGTTCTTGTAAACAATGCCGGGATCTTCGGGATTAAACCCTTCTTCGATATCGTCGCCGATGATTTTCGCCGAACCTACGAGGTCAATGTCGTGTCGGTGTTCGAGCTAACCCGCCGCCTTGCCCCGCAGATGCCGGAGGGGGCTGCCATCGTGAACATCTCGTCGCGGTCCATTCAAGGTGCGATGAATTATGCCCACTACATTGCATCCAAATCCGCTATTGTCGGACTTACCCGCGCGATGGCGCTGGAACTGGCGGACCGCCGGATCCGGGTCAACGCGGTATCGCCCGGCGCGATCAAGACCGAAATGCTGGCCTCGCGCCCGGACACGGACTTTGCCGGAATGTTGAAACATCAACCGCTTGGACGGTTGGGCGAGCCGGAAGACATCGCCGCATCCATCGTCTTCCTGGCCTCGCCGGGTGCCAGCTTCATCACCGGTCAATTGCTGGCTGTAGATGGCGGGCGGTCATTGGGCGGACCATACGGGTTCTGATGCAGACACGGCCGGAAACACGAAAATGACAAGGAACCATATATGAAACTGATTTCATTCTCTCGGAACGGGCAGGACAGCTGGGGCGCCGTCGAGGGCGACAAGGTGGCCGACCTGGGCCATCTCGCGCCGGATCTGAAATCGGGCCTGACGTTGGATATCTCCGCTGCCCTGGCGCAAGCGCCGCGCTACACGCTCGACAGCCTCACCTTTCTGCCCGTCATACCCAATCCCGGAAAAATCTTCTGCATCGGCATCAACTACACCACCCATATCGCGGAAACCGGACGGGATTTTCCGACGAAACCGGTGATCTTCATGCGCGTTGCCGAATCCCAGCAAGGGCATCTGCAGCCGCTGCTCCGCCCGAAGGAATCCGAGCAATTCGATTTCGAGGGAGAGTTGGCCGTTATCATCGGCAAGCCGGTCCGCCGCGTCGCACCAGAGGACGCGCTGGATGCGGTGGCCGGCTACAGCTGCTACAATGACGGTTCCGTCCGTGACTGGCAGCGCCACTCCAGCCAGTTCGCTCCCGGCAAGAACTTCTTCCGTACCGGTGGGTTCGGCCCCTGGCTGGTCACAGCCGACGAGGTGCCGGACCCGTCCACGCTGCATCTGACGACCCGGCTGAACGGTGATGTCATGCAAGAGGCGCCCATCTCCGATCTGGTGTTCGGAGTGCGCGAGCTGATCTCCTATTGTTCCACGTTCACGCCATTGGCCCCCGGCGACGTGATCGTTACCGGGACGACTGGCGGCGTCGGGGCCTTCCGAGACCCGAAGGTCTGGATGGCGCCGGGAGATCAGGTCGAGGTTGAAATTTCCGGGATCGGCACCCTATTCAACTTCATCGCGGATGATGACACCCGCTCCGCCGCGCCTTAACAAGGGAGCAGATTTTTACCGACGGAACCACGGCACTCGAACATGAAAAACCAATCGAATACACGGACACGACAAATGGCAATCCGCCGTGGCGGACTGGCGGAGCATGTGTATTCCCACATCAAGGAATTGCTTCTTGATGGAAAATTCGATCACGGCGAGAGCATTCCCGTGGAGAGGATCACCGAGGAGCTATCCGTCAGCCGTCAACCCGTCATGGATGCATTGAAACGTTTGTCCATCGAAGGGTTCCTGGTGATCCTGCCGCAAATCGGCTGCCGC
>CEQG01074581.1_pt1 | contig 15850 bp, 13 predicted proteins | sample 350301 | NCBI WGS metagenome assembly CEQG01 (sample SAMEA2621242, study PRJEB7988) | marine metagenome | isolation source: saline water (ENVO:00002010), including | reverse complement strand
ATCACCCGAATGCAGAGCTGGGACGGGCATTTTGATCCGGCTTTGCTGTTCAGCTTTATGCAGAGCATCGACACCTATCCGGTCGGATTGATCGTGCAGCTACGATCGAACCGGATTGGCGTGGTGCTGGACAATGGCCGGCGCGCATCACGTCCAAAGGTTCTGGCCTTCTATTCCACGCGTGAGAAGGCGTGGATTGACAATGAGATCGTAATGATCGGGGAAACATTATCGCGCGACGCAATATTGGCGAACGTCGACCCTGCCGATTGGGGAATTTCGCAGAGCGACATCGACGCCATGCTGAATGGGCGGGCGACGAAGCGACAACTGGCAGGATAACGTTGCGCGTGCTCGCCTCCCCCTACCGATTGGAGCGGGAGGCCGAGCTTATCAGTCAGGCTTTTTGGCGACGCTGACCATGGCAGGGCGCAGCAGGCGGTCCTTGATCATATAACCGGCCTGCATTTCAACGAGAATAGTGCCCGGCTCCGCATCAGAGGACGGGACTTCCATCATTGCCTGATGCTTGTTGGGGTCGAGCGGTTGGCCGACCGATTCCAGCTTGGTGATGCCGTTGCGACCGAACACGCTTTCCAGCTCGCGCCCGGTGGCTTCCAGGCCCACGACCAGCCCCTTGAACTTCTCGTCGTCGCGCAGGTCAGCGGGAATGGCAGCAAGCGCGCGGCTCAAATTATCAGCCACCGACAGCATGTCGCGGGCAAAGGCAGTGGCGGCATAGGCGCGCGCGTCGGCCAGTTCCTTTTCCAGCCGCCGCCGCACATTCTGCGTATCAGCATGGGCATAGAGAATGTCCTGCTTGGCGGTCGCCAGCTCGGCTTCCAGAGCAGCGATGCGGTCGGCCGTGGCATCGCCAGAAGGCGCACCATCTTCGGGCAGGGCATCGACGACTTCGGTATTTTCCAGATTCTGATTGTCTTCGCTCATCTCATCAATCTCGACAGCGTCTGTGCAGTGAAGTCCACCATGGGGATCACTCGCGCATAGTTCAAGCGCGTGGGGCCGATCACGCCGACCACGCCGACGACCCGGCCATCCGCGCCACGATAGGGTGCGGCTATGACGGAAGAACCCGACAGGGAAAAGAGCTTGTTTTCCGACCCGATGAAGATTTTGGTCGCGCTGCCCGCCAGCGCGCCGCGCAGGAGGTCCATAATTTCCTGCTTGCCCTCCAACTGTTCGAGCAACTGGCGCGCGCGTTCGAGGTCGGCGGCGATGCTTTCATCGAGCAGGCGGGACTGCCCGCGCACGATCAGCACCGGACGATCATCAGCGTCGTGCGACCAGGTAGCGATGCCACGTTCCACCAGATCGCGAGCGGCCCGGTCGAGCGCGCCGCGATCCGCCTCCATTTCACGGCCAAGCGCCTCGCCCGCTTCGCGCAAGGTCAGGCCGACAAAACGCGCCGACATGAAATTCGCCGCTTCATTGAGCATGACCGGGCTGACGCCATCAGGCAGGTCGAGCACGCGATTTTCGACCGATCCATCCTGCCCGACGAGCACGGCCAGCGCCTGGCGCGCGTTCAGCGGCACGAAGCCGAACTGGCGCAGCACCGGTTCGCGTTTGGGCACCATGACGATGCCGGCGCAGGCAGACAGGCCGCTCAATGTAGCCGTGGCGGCGGACAAAGCCTCTTCGATCGGGCCGTTTTCCGTAATCCCGGCCTCGATCGCGCGCCGTTCCTCGATAGACGGTTCAGCCGCCTGCATCATGCCATCCACAAACAGTCGCAAACCCGTTTCGGTAGGCATCCGTCCGGCTGAAGTATGCGGCGCAGCAAGCAGGCCCAGCTCCTCCAAATCCTGCATGACATTGCGGATCGAGGCCGGCGACAGGCTCAAGGACGCCATCTTGCTGATCGTGCGCGAGCCCACGGGCAGACCCGTGCCTAGATAGCTTTCGACCACCAGGCGGAAAACATCGCGCGCGCGATCATTCAATTCAGAGATCGGGATAACCGACATAATCCTTATCTAAGCGCGGCAATCGCGCCGCTCAAGATCGTCACGGCGTTACCGCACGCGGGTTGAGCATGCGTTCGACGTCAAGAATCTTGGGCACGGACGCGATAGCGACCCTTAACTTGCCATAACGCGCGTCCATGCAGCCCGACTGGAATTCCAGCTTCGTCGACTCCTGGCCAGGCCGGCTCCATTCAACCTTATAGGCCGGCAGATCGGTGGCGAAGGTTTCGCAATTTTCGCCATGGGCGATGCGCTGCGTCGTGCCGGAGGGCGGGCGGTGCGGCGCCAGCGTGGTGACGAGCCGGCGATATTGCGCGCTGGACAGGGTGAAGCGGGTCGCGCCGGGGACGGAAGTGTTGCGTTCTGGCTCCAGCAGGCCAGAGCCATCGGGCGACACCTCCACCGTATAGGTCGGGCACGCACCGAAGCAGCGACCGGCGGTGAAGCGGATCACGTCGCCCGGCGCTTTTGGCGGCTCCAGCCCTTCCCTCTCCATTGTGCAGCCCGCCAGCAGAATCAGGCCGGCTGCGATCATGTTTTTCGTCGTCATGCCCCCTCTTATCGCCCAAATGGCGCGCTGGACACTGGCAAGTCGCGCCATCGACCGCTAAGCGACGTTGCAAGTGCGCTTTCTGGCGCATCGGCGGTGTCGGCCCGGCTGGGCGCGCCAGCCTGATCCATGCAAGGAGATTATCTATGCGTCCTTCCGGCCGCGCGCCCGACCAGATGCGCGACATCACCATGGAGCCCGGCTTCACCATCCATGCCGAGGGCAGCTGCCTGGTCAGCTTCGGCGATACCCGCGTGCTGTGCACCGCGTCGGTGGAGGAAAAGGTGCCGCCCTTCCTGCGCGGCAAGGGCTCAGGCTGGGTGACGGCAGAATATGGGATGCTGCCCCGCGCCACCCATACGCGCGGCAGCCGCGAGGCAGCCAAGGGCAAGCAGTCGGGTCGCACCCAGGAAATTCAGCGGCTGATCGGCCGCTCGCTGCGGACCGTGGTCGACTTGAAGGCCCTGGGCGAGCGGCAGATCGTGGTCGATTGCGACGTGATCCAGGCTGACGGCGGGACCCGCACGGCGGCCATTTCCGGCTCGTGGGTCGCGCTGCGCATTGCGGTCGACAAGCTGCTGGCTTCGGGCGCGCTCATGCAAGACCCGATCATCCAGAAGGTCGCGGCGATCAGCTGCGGCATCTACAATGGCACGCCCGTGCTCGACCTCGACTATGCCGAGGATAGCAACGCCGAGACGGACGCCAACCTGATCCTGACTGGCGACGGCAAGTTCGCCGAGGTACAAGCGACGGCCGAAGGCGCAGCCTATGACGAGGAAGAGTTATTGCGCCTGCTGCGCCTTGCCCGCATCGGCTGCGCCAAGATCTTTGCAGCGCAGGACGCGGCCACCGGGCGGTAAGCGCGTTCCCACGTTCGGTTCGAGCCTGTCGAGAACCAATGTCTTAAACCGCTTCTCGACAAGCTCGAAGTGAACGGAGATAGTAAAACTTATGAGCGACGATTTCGGACAGGAACAGGCGATCCGCAAATTGCTGCCAGGCAAGCTGGTGATCGCCAGTCATAATGCGGGCAAGGTGCACGAGATTGCGGCGCTGCTCGGCCCCTATGGCATTGAGCCGATTTCCGCCGGCGCGCTTGACCTGCCCGAACCGGAGGAAACCGGCACGACCTTCATCGCCAATGCGGAGTTGAAGGCGATGCAGGCGGCGGACTTGAGTGGCTTGCCCGCTCTGGCCGACGACAGCGGCCTATGTGTCGAGGCGCTGGGCGGCGATCCGGGGCTTTTTTCGGCGCGCTGGGCGGGCCCGGACAAGGACTTCAACCTGGCGATGCAGAAGGTCTGGGACGGGATTGCGGCCAAAGGGCCTGATGCCGGCCATGATGCCCATTTCGTTTGCGCCCTCGCCCTTGCCTGGCCGGACGGTCATGTCGAAGCGTTCGAGGGTCGGGTCGATGGCACCATCGTCTGGCCGCCGCGCGGAGACAAGGGCTTTGGCTATGATCCGATGTTTCAGCCCCATGGGCATGACATCAGCTTTGGAGAAATGGACCCCGACGCCAAGCACGCCATGAGCCATCGCGCCAAGGCCTTCGCTCAATTAGTGAAAGCGGTATTCTGAAGCGTCATTGCGCGGCTTTGAGGCGTGCAGAATCGATATGCCAGCGTCGCTGATCGGCGGTGGAGCCGTCGATATCATTGACCCGGCGCACAACATAGCTGCCGGCGAAGCGCTGATGAGAGCCATCCGCCAGGACGGCATTCACCTTCACGGGAATGGTTTGATAGACCGAGCCTGCGCCTGCATCGCCGGGCGTCAGGTGGCCGATCGTCACCTGTGTCGATCGGGTGTCGGCAAAGCCTGCCCGAAAACGAGCCAGCGACTGGTTCGGGGGACCGTCATTGCCCCACTGCCGCCAGGCGGTATCATAATCGCGGGCGTTCAGTGCGGCATAATAGCGTTTGACGACATTGGCGGCCGCTTCCATGCCTTTTGGATCAGGACCGCAGCCGGCCATCGGCTCTCCCTTTCCGTCAAACAGCGCGCAACTGCGGGCGATTTCATCCTGCATGATGGCGCAACTATTGGCGACGTTGCATGGCGGCCGGCTAGCGGGCGACACATTGCGGCATGTCTTTGCCAATCGCTCTGCCGCCGCCGTACCGATGTCTGCCGCACAGGATAAAGGCGTGCGATCCGCCGATGCAGCCGCAGTGATAGGCGACGAAGCAGCGTTAGCCGATTCCGGATCGAGCGAGGCGTCAGGCGCTGGCGCGCCGCCGCCCGCCGACACAGTTCCCGCGCCAACAGCGCCGGATGCGGCGTTATCGGCCCCTCCCGCCTGCGGATCGCCGGGTGCGCTGCACCCGGCCAAGGTGATCGCCATCGCGGTCAGAATGATTTGGGATGGACGCATCGCGGATCGGACCATGAGAGATTCTCCTTTGTAGCGATCAATGCGCACCCCGCCAGTAAGGTTCGATCGGCAGGTCGATGGTGGCAAAGCCAGGATAGACCGAATGGGCGCCGGCCCCTGCTGGCCCTGACGGGCATTCCCAGCTAAGGGCGGCGGCAATGCCGGACACCATATTTCTTCCCCCTGTCGCTTCCCCGACGACCGAGCCCTTGGCTCTCTATATCCATTGGCCCTTCTGCGTGTCCAAATGCCCCTATTGCGACTTCAACAGCCATGTGCGCGAAGGCATTGATGTCGATGCCTGGCGCGGCGCACTGCTGGCGGACATGGCGCATGAGGCGGCGCTGACCGGCGGGCGGCCGCTGACGTCGATTTTCTTTGGCGGCGGCACACCATCGCTGATGCCGCCCGCACTGGTCGCCGACCTGATCGCTGCGGCGGATCGCCAATGGGGCCTTGCGCCCGACAGTGAGATCACGCTGGAGGCCAATCCCAATTCGGTAGAGGCGGCGCGCTTTGCCGATCTGGCCGCGGCGGGCGTTAACCGGGTATCGCTGGGTTTGCAGGCGCTGGACAATGATGCGCTGCATTTCCTGGGGCGCGCGCATGATGTAGACGAAGGGCTGGCGGCGCTGGCAACGGCGCAACGCGTGTTCGACCGCGTGAGTTTCGACCTGATCTATGCGCGACCGGGACAGAGCGAGGCGGACTGGGAGGCCGAACTGGCGCGCGCGCTGGGCTTTGGCACAGGGCATCTCTCGCTCTATCAGCTGACGATTGAGCCAGGCACGCGCTTTGCGACGCTGGTGGCGCAGGGCAAGCTGACGCCTGCCGATCCTGATCATGGCGCGACTCTCTATGAATTGACGCAATCCATGACGGTTGCGGCGGGCATTCCCGCTTATGAGATCAGCAATCACGCCCGACCGGGTCAGGAAAGCCGACACAACCTTACCTACTGGCGCTACGGGGATTATGTCGGCATCGGACCGGGGGCACATGGGCGACGCACAGGCCAAGCGACGGTCCGCCACAAAAAGCCGGAAAACTGGATGAATGCCGTCGCGCGCAACGGTCATGGCGCGCAGGGCGAAGAGCCGCTGGCGGACGAGGATCGCGCGCGCGAGGCGCTGCTGATGGGAATGCGGCTGCGCGAAGGCGTCGACCTTCGCCGCATCGCGTCAGAATCGGGCATTACGATTTCGCAGCTGGTCGATGACCGGGCGGTCGCGCGACTGATGGAAATCGGACTGATGGACCGGCAGGAAAGCCATATTCAGGTCACGCCGGCCGGCATGTTGCTGCTGGACGCGATCCTGCCTGAAATCGTGACGATCTGACCCAGCGTCAGGGCTGTTCGGTGGCCTTGGCCTCAGGCGAGGGCACCGCGTCCTTGCTGGTCATGGCGACGGCGGGCGGTCCCTTCTGGATGGCGGCGGCCAAGTCCCCTACAGGTGCGCAATCGGCCTTGCAGAGCTTTTGCGCCTGCGCCAGCACCTCCTTGGCGCGGGCGACCGCACCTTTCTCCATCATCGCTTCGCCCTGCCCCGCCAACGCGACGACATCGGTCGGGTCGAGCAGCAAGGCTTCCTTATAAAGGCGGATCGCCTTGCCCTGAAGCCCCTGCGCCCGCGCGACTTCGGCGAGCGCCACATAGGCGGCGCGATTACGCGGATCGACCGCCAGCGCGCTTTCCAGCGCGTCGGTCGCGCCCTCCAGATTACCCGCTTTCCGCGCAGCCTCGCCGGCCTTTTGCCATTCGACCGACTGGGGGCTGATCTGACTGTCCGGCCGTTGGCTAAAGCCGACGCTGGACACAGTCGTCAGCAGGGCGGCAAGCGCGATCGAGGCGGGGGTGAAACGCATTATCTTCTCCAGCCATGTTTCAGGCGATGATTGCAGGCTCGGGTCCAAGGTCCAAGTGTCGCGAACTTGCACGGCTTTGTCCATGGGATGATTTACGCCTGACGCCGCAGCCGTGCGAAGTAGAAGCCGTCGCTGCCATCATGCCCCGGCGTCAACAGCAGCCCGTCGCCGTGCGCGCGCCCGACCGGCAGATCGATCGGTTCGGCGATCCAGCCCTCATGGCGACCAAGGAACGCCGCAACCTGATCACGCCCCTCCCGATCGACGAGCGCGCAGGTGGCGTAGACCAGCAGGCCGCCGGGCCGCACCAACGGCGCCGCGAAATCAAGGATGCGCGCCTGTTCGGCGATCAGTCGGTCCAAGCGCGCGGGGGTCAGGCGCCAGCGCGCCTCAGGATTGCGCCGCCAGGTGCCGGTTCCTGAACAGGGCGCGTCCACCAGCACCACGTCCGCCTGTTCCTGCAAGTGTGTAAGTCCCCGCGCCTCATGGCTCTGGTCCAGCAGCAGCGTGTCGATGAAGGTCGCGCCAGCGCGTTCCGCGCGCGGTTCCAGTCGCGCCAGACGCGACCGGATGGTGTCGGCCGCGATCAGCCTGCCCTGCCCCGCCATCGCCGCGGCCAGCGCCAGCGTCTTTCCACCCGCCCCGGCGCACAGGTCAACGACCGTCATGCCCGATCGCGCGTCGCAGGCGGCCGCGATCCACTGGCTGCCGGCATCCTGCACTTCGACAAGGCCGTCCTGCCACGCCGGATGCTGTTCGATCGGCCAGCCTTCGGGCAGGCGCAGCGCGTCGGGAAGGCCGGAAATGGCTCTGGCGTCCGGCAGCAGGGGCACGACCTGCGCTGGCGTGGCCCTGAGGCGATTGACGCGCAGATCGACCGGGGCGCGGCCCAGCAGCGCATCCTGCTCGATCGGCGCAGCGAGCAATGGCTGGAGCCAGCCGGGAACAGCGCTAGCCAGCGGCCCCGCCTCGCCCGGCTCGATCGGCAGCGGCGCGTGAGGCGACCCATCGAACAAGGCGGCGAGCGCCGGCTGGTCCTGCGTCAGACCGATCATTGCCGCCCGGCCCGTGTCCGGACGCTCGGCCGCGCGGCGGATCGCATCATAGACATGATCGCGCACGGCCCGGCGATCGCGCGACCCGGCATAGCGCCGTTCCTTGAAATAGCGGGCGATGAGGGTGTCGGCGGCAGGACCGCCATCGCGCGCAGCAGCGATGATGGCGTCCAGCAGCTCGATCGCAGCCTGGATGCGGGCGGAGGGTGTCATGCGTTACTCCACCTTATCCGTGCGCAAAAAGGGTCGGGAGATGCTCACTTTGCTCGTGCCCCACCCCCTGCCACTCCCTTGGAAGGGAGGGGAATGGACAATCAACGCGTCGGATAGTTGGGCGCTTCGCGGGTAATGGTGACGTCATGGACATGGCTTTCCGACAGGCCCGCATTGGTGATCTGCACGAAGCGGGCGCGCTCCTGCAAATCCTTGATCGTGCGGCTGCCGGTATAGCCCATCGCCGCCTTCACGCCGCCAACGAGCTGGTGAATGACATCCTTGGCTGGCCCCTTGAACGGCACCTGACCCTCAATCCCTTCGGGAACCAGCTTCATCTGGTCTTTGATATCCGCCTGGAAATAGCGGTCGGCGCTGCCGCGCGCCATCGCGCCGACGCTGCCCATGCCGCGATAGCTTTTATAAGCGCGGCCCTGATAGAGGAAGGTTTCGCCCGGCGCCTCAGCCGTGCCCGCCAGCAGTGATCCCACCATGACGCAGCCAGCGCCGGCTGCCAGCGCCTTGGCGACGTCGCCTGAGGTGCGCAAACCGCCGTCCGCGATGACAGGCACGCCATGCCTGGCGGCTTCCTCGGCCGAGTCCATGACCGCTGTAAGCTGTGGAACACCGACGCCGGCAACGACGCGGGTGGTGCAGATGGAACCCGGGCCGATGCCGACCTTTACGCAATCCGCGCCCGCGCCGATCAGCGCCCTGGTCGCCTCGGCGGTCGCGACATTGCCGGCGACCACCTGAACATGGTTGGACAGTTTCTTGACCGCTTCGACCGCGGCCGACACTTGCTTGCTATGGCCATGCGCAGTGTCGATGACGATGAGGTCGCATTCCGCATCGATCAACGCCTTGCTGCGCTCCAGACCGGTTTCACCCACGGTGGAGGCGGCAGCGACGCGCAGGCGGCCCGACGCGTCCTTCGTGGCCTGCGGATAGGTGACGGCTTTTTCGATATCCTTGACGGTGATGAGGCCAACGCAGTGATAGGCCTCGTCCACAACGAGCAGCTTTTCGATCCGGCGCTGGTGCAGCAACCGTTGCGCCTCGTCCTGGCTGACGCCGGCCTTGACGGTAGCGAGATTATCCTTCGTCATCAATTCGCTGACCAACTGAGCAGGATTTTCAGCGAACCGCACGTCGCGATGGGTGAGGATGCCGACCAGCTTGCCCGATTCCTCGACCACCGGAATGCCGCTGATCTTGTGCCGCTGCATCAGCATCTGCGCGTCGGCGAGCGTAGCGGTCGGCAGGATGGTGATGGGATTGACGACCATGCCGCTTTCGAACCGCTTCACCGCCCGGACGGCATCGGCCTGTTCCTCGACCGTCAGATTGCGGTGCAACACGCCAATCCCGCCCAGTTGCGCCATGACGATCGCCATGTCGGCTTCCGTCACCGTATCCATGGCCGACGACAGGATCGGGATGTTAAGCTTTATCCCGCGCGTGACCTGCGTGCTGGTATCGGCCTGGCTCGGCAACACATCGGATTCGGCGGGCTGCAACAGCACGTCGTCAAAGGTGAGGCCAAGGCGGATGTCCATGTGAAAGCCACTTTCTGCTGCGGGACGGCGGGCGCGCCCCATGGGGATTCGTGGCGGCCCATGTAACCACTTACCCCCCGAACGACCAGACCCTTTGGCAGATTATTGCACTGCGAAGGGCGGGATCGAGGGCTGATCCCCATATAGAAAAGGCCCCCGAATGGAGGCCTTTTCGCTTGGTCGACGGAATGCCGGCAGATCACATGTGGATGGGCTTGCCGGTCACGGCCATCGCCGCTTCCTTGATCGCTTCACTATGCGTGGGATGCGCATGGCAGGTATAGGCGATGTCTTCGCTCGACGCGCCGAATTCCATGGCTTGGACAGCCTGCGCGATCATCGTGCCGGCGGGCACCGCGATGATCCAGACGCCCAGAACCTTATCGGTTTCCGCATCGGCGATGATCTTCACAAAGCCTTCGGGCTCATGATTGGTCTTGGCCCGGCTGTTGGCCATCATCGGGAACTTGCCGACCTTGACCGCGCCCTTTTCCTTGGCGGCCTCTTCGGTAAGGCCCACGCCTGCGATTTCCGGCTTGGTGTAAACCACCGACGGAATGAGGTCATGGTTCACGATGCCGGTCATGCCCGCGATATTCTCGGCAACGGCGATGCCTTCATCCTCCGCCTTGTGCGCAAGCATTGGCCCCGGAACGACGTCGCCGATCGCCCATACGCCAGGCACCTTGGTCGCGAAGTCATGATCCGTCTCGATCTGACCGCGCTGGTTGACTTCCAGCCCGATCTTGTCGAGGCCAAGGCCTTCCGTGTTGGGCCGGCGACCGATCGACACGAGCACGACATCGGCCTCGATCGTTTCGGCTTCGCCGCCAGCGGCCGGCTCGACCGTGAGCCTGACCCCATCGCCCGCGACTTCCGCGCCCGTTACCTTGGTGCCAAGCTTGTATTCAAAGCCCTGCTTCTTGAAAATCTTGTTGGCTTCCTTGCGGACTTCGCCGTCCATGCCAGGCAGGATCTGATCGAGATATTCGACGACCGTCACCTTCGCCCCCAGGCGGCGCCAGACGCTGCCCATCTCAAGACCGATGACGCCGCCGCCGACGACCACCAGATGCCCGGGAACCTTGTCCAGTTCGAGCGCACCGGTGGAATCGACAATCTTGCCACCTGCATTATCGATCGTCACGCCGGGCAAAGGCGTGACCGAAGACCCGGTGGCAATGACGATATTCTTGGCCGTCACCTTTTCGCCACCGACTTCGACGCTGTTCGCACCGGTGAAGCTTGCAAGTCCCTTAAGCCAGGTGACCTTGTTCTTCTTGAACAGAAATTCGATGCCGCCGGTCAGCCCTTTGACCGCGTCGGTGCGCTGGCCCTGCATGGTAGCGAGGTCCAGACTCATCGCATCGATCTTGACGCCCAGCTTGGCCAGCATGCCATTGGCAGCCTCGTCATAGAGCTCCGAGGCGTGCAGCATCGCCTTGGACGGGATACAGCCAACATTGAGACAGGTGCCGCCCAGCGTCTCCCGGCTTTCCGCGCAAGCGGTCTTGAGGCCGAGCTGCGCTGCACGGATCGCTGCGACATAGCCGCCCGGCCCAGCGCCGATCACCAGAACGTCATAATCGAACTCTGCCATACCAATCTCCGTTCGCCCTTGGAGCGAGTTGCATGTCTCGCTCCAACCTGTCGAAGGGCATTACTTCTTCTTTGGTCCTTCTGAAAACAGAAAGGACAGGGCGTCGACAGGCGCAGCCCCAACGGACCAATGGCCGACCTTAAAGGTCGATCAGCAGGCGGGTGGGATCCTCAATCGCATTCTTCACAGCGACGAGGAACGTGACCGCTTCGCGACCGTCGATCAGGCGGTGATCGTAGCTCAGTGCGAGATACATCATCGGGCGGACGACAACCTGGCCATCGCGAACGACCGGGCGGTCCTCGATACGGTGGAGGCCAAGCACCGCGGACTGGGGCGGGTTGATGATGGGCGTCGACATCAGCGAACCGAACACGCCACCATTAGAGATAGTGAAGGTGCCGCCCTTCATATCTTCCATGGTGAGCTTGCCCTCCTTGGCCTTCTTGCCGAAGTCGCCGATGGTCCTTTCGATCTGCGCAACGCTCATGCTTTCGGCATTGCGGATGACCGGGACGACAAGGCCGGTGGGCGCGGATACCGCGACCGAGATGTCGGCAAAGTCGTTATAGACGATCTCGTCGCCCTCGATCTGACCGTTGACGCCAGGAATATCCTTGAGCGCCATACATACGGCCTTGGTGAAGAAGCCCATGAAGCCGAGGCGCACGCCATGCTTCTTTTCAAAGAGATCCTTATACTTCGTCCGCGCCTCGATAACGTTGGTCATATCAACGTCGTTGAAGGTGGTGAGCAGCGCAGCGTTGTTCTGCGCTTCCTTCAAGCGCTTGGCGACCGTCTGGCGCAGGCGGGTCATCTTGACGCGTTCCTGCTTACGGCTGGGGCCGGCAGCGGGCGCGGCTTCGGCCGGCGCGGCCTCGGCGCCGGTGGAGGCAGCCTTGGCGGTTCCGGCATCGACGGCGGCCATGACGTCATCCTTGGTCAGGCGGCCATCCTTGCCCGAACCCTTGATCTTGCTCGGGTCAAGGCCATGTTCCAGCACCAGGCGGCGCACGGCAGGCGACAGCGTGAGGTTGCCGCCCTCGCCATCCTCATCGGCAGCAGCGGGCGCGGGCGCCGGTGTCGACGCACTCGGCGCGGGGGTGGCGGCTTCGGCCTTGGCGGCGGGCGCCGGCGCGGGCGACGAAGCGGCGGCGGCGCCTTCGTTCACATAGGCGAGAAGCGCGCCCACCTCGACCGTGTCGCCTTCCTTGGCAACAATGTCACCCATCGTGCCGGCGGCGGGCGCAGGCACATCGACCGCAACCTTGTCTGTTTCCAGGCTGACGATCGGCTCGTCCGCCTTCACGGCCTCACCGGGCTTCTTCAGCCACTGGCCAACGGTTGCTTCGGTAACGGATTCGCCCAGCGTGGGGACTTTGACTTCGGTAGCCATGAGCTTGACTCAGCCTTTCTTCTGGCGGCGGATTTCTTCACGAACGCTGTGGCCCAGCGCATCGGCAACGAGGGCGCCCTGTTCGGCAACATGGCGCTTGGCAAGGCCAGTGGCCGGCGAGGCCGACGCCTTGCGGCCGGCATAACGCGCGCGCATCGGCGCCTTGCCGGCCATCGCCAGCGCTTCCTCGACAAAGGGCTCGACAAAGAACCAGGCACCATTGTTGCGCGGTTCTTCCTGGCACCAGACGACATCCTCGAGATTGGTCATCCGTGCGATGCGCTTGGCCAGCGCCTCCGTGGCGAAGGGATAGATCTGCTCGATCCGCACGATCTGGGTATCGCTGTCGCCCGCGGCATCGCGCGCTTCGGCCAGATCATAATAGACCTTGCCCGAGCACAGGACGAGCCGCTTCGTGTCGTGATCCGCCGCGCCATTGGGGTCCGACAGGATGCGCTTGAAGTGCGTTTCGCCCAGGAAGTCCTCCGCCTTGCTGACCGCCGACTTGTGCCGCAGCAGCGACTTGGGCGTCATGATGATCAGCGGCTTGCGGAAGCTGCGGAGCATCTGCCGGCGCAGGACGTGGAAATAATTCGCCGGGGTGGTGATGTTCGCCACCTGGATATTGCCTTCCGCGCATAGTTGCAGGAAGCGTTCCAGACGCGCCGAACTATGCTCCGGCCCCTGCCCTTCATAGCCGTGCGGTAGCAGGCAGACGAGGCCGTTGGCGCGCAGCCATTTGCTTTCCGACGACGCGATATACTGGTCGAAGATAATCTGCGCGCCGTTGGCGAAATCGCCAAACTGCGCTTCCCAGAGCACCAGGCTCTTGGGATCGGCCAGCGCGAAGCCATATTCGAAGCCCAGAACGCCATATTCGGAGAGGGGGCTGTCCAGCACCTCAAACCGGCCATGGGGGACGGTGGACAACGGAATATATTTGCTTTCGCTGTCCTGATCGACCCACACCGCATGACGCTGGCTGAAGGTGCCGCGACCCGAATCCTGGCCCGACAGGCGCACGCCATAGCCTTCCGAGAGAAGCGAGCCGAAGGCCAGCGCCTCGCCGGTCGCCCAGTCGAAATTCGCGCCCGACTTGAACATCTCCGCCTTGGCATCCAGCACGCGCTTCAGCGTCTTGTGGACATTATGCCCTTCGGGAATGGTAGTGAGCGTGCGGCCGAGGCTGTCAAACAGCTTCTGACTGACCCCGCTTTCCACCGTCTGGCGCGCGGTTTCGGCGTCGGCTGGCTTGTGCAGGCCCGACCAGCGGCCCGCAAACCAGTCGGCGGTGTTCGCCTTGTAGCTCTTGGCCGCCTCAAACTCTTCTTCGAGATGGTTGACGAATTCGCCGGTAGCCTGCGCCACGAAATCATCATCGACCACGCCTTCGGCTTTCAGCCGCGACGAATAGACGTCGCTGACCGGCGGGTGCTGACGGATCTTCGCATACATTTGCGGCTGGGTGAACGAGGGCTCGTCGCCTTCATTATGACCGAAGCGGCGATAGCACCACATGTCGATCACGATGTCGCGATGGAAGGTCTGGCGATATTCGATCGCCAGCTTGCAGGCGAAGGTAACGGCTTCGGGATCGTCGCCATTGACGTGCAGGATCGGCGCCTGAACGCCCTTGGCCACATCGCTGGGATAGGGCGAGGACCGCGCGAATTGCGGCGAGGTGGTGAAGCCGACCTGGTTGTTGACGACGAAATGGATGCAGCCGCCGGTATTATAGCCGCGAATGCCCGAAAAACCGAGGCATTCCCAGACGATACCTTGCCCCGCGAACGCCGCGTCGCCATGGATCAGCACGGGCAGCACGGCCTCATGCTTTTCCAAATCGTCGCGGAAGGTCTGCTGCGCGCGGACCTTGCCCAGCACCACCGGATCGACAGTTTCGAGATGCGAAGGGTTGGGGACCAGCGACATATGCACCTTGATCCCGTCGAACTCGCGATCGGTCGAGGTGCCGAGGTGATATTTGACGTCGCCCGAGCCGCCGACATCTTCGGGATTGGCGGTGCCGCCCGAAAATTCGTGGAAAATGACGCGGAAGCCCTTGGCCATGACATTGGCCAGCACGTTAAGGCGGCCGCGATGCGCCATGCCGAACACGATCTCGCGCACGCCGGTGGAACCGCCATATTTGATGACCGCTTCCAGCGCGGGGATCATCGATTCCCCGCCGTCGAGGCCGAAGCGCTTGGTGCCGACATATTTGCGGCCCAGGAACTTCTCATATTGTTCGGCCTGGATGACCTTGGCCAAGATCGCCTTCTTGCCCTCGGGCGTGAAGTGGATTTCCTTGTCCTTGCCTTCCATCCGGTCCTGAAGGAAGCGGCGTTCCTCGACATCGGCGATGTGCATATATTCAAGGCCGACATTGCCGCAGTAATTCTGCCGCAGAATGGCGACGATCTCGCGCACGGTCGCATATTGCAGGCCGAGCGAGCCACCGAGGTAGATTTTCTTGTCGAGGTCGGTGAGGCCGTGATATTCCGGCGTCAGATCCGCCGGCAGGTCGCGATGAACGAGGCCCAGCGGATCGAGATTGGCAGCCAGATGACCACGCACACGATAGGTCCGGATCAGCATCATCGCACGGATGCTGTCTTCCGCGGCCGCCGTGATATCAGCGTCCGATACGGCATTGCCCTGCGCCTTGGCGGCGGCCTTGACGGCCACCTGCATCTGCGTGGGGTCCAGCGCACCGGTCAGATCGTCCGTATCCGTCAGCGGCCAATTGTCGCGTGCCCAGCTCGGCCCGCGCTCGATTTCGAAATCCTGGTTCTCGTATCCCATCGTCTATCCCATCTGCGCCGCGTGCAGTCGCGGAAGCGGGAGAATATGCGGTCGGGGTGCAGCCCGACCGCATCCATATGTAGGAGTAATCTTACCCCTTCAAGACCTCGACCAGCGTGGAGCCAAGTTCCGATGGGCTGGCCGCGACCTTGATGCCCGCCGCTTCCATCGCCGCGATTTTGCTTTCCGCGTCGCCCTTGCCGCCCGACACGATCGCGCCGGCATGGCCCATGCGGCGGCCCGGAGGCGCGGTGCGGCCCGCGATGAAGCCGGCCATCGGCTTCTTGCGGCCCTTCTTGGCCTCGTCGATCAGGAACTGGGCAGCCTGCTCTTCCGCGTCGCCGCCGATTTCGCCGATCATGATGATCGATTCGGTGGCGTCGTCGGCCAGGAACAGTTCCAGCACGTCGATGAAGTTGGTGCCGTTGACCGGGTCGC
>CEQG01053694.1_pt1 | contig 15882 bp, 19 predicted proteins | sample 350301 | NCBI WGS metagenome assembly CEQG01 (sample SAMEA2621242, study PRJEB7988) | marine metagenome | isolation source: saline water (ENVO:00002010), including | reverse complement strand
TCGCGCTCGGCCGCCTGACCGGGGTGATCGACAAGCTGCTGGTGTACCCTGAGCGGATGATGAAGAATCTCGACAAGATGGGCGGCCTTGTCCACTCGCAGCGCGTGCTGCTGGCGCTGACGCAGGCGGGGGTCAGCCGCGAGGACAGCTATCGCTACGTCCAGCGCAACGCGATGAAAGTGTGGGAATCGGACGGGCAATTGTCGCTGATGGAGCTGCTCAAGGCCGACGCCGATGTCACCGCCGCCCTGTCGCCCGAACAGATCGAGGAGAAATTCAACCTCGATTATCATTTCCGCCAGGTCGATACGATTTTCGAGCGGGTGTTCGGCAAGGCCTGAACCCACAGCGCCCGGCGGCGCATTGCCGAGTCGCCGGGTGACTTTGACAGCAGAGCGAAGTTCACAGTGTCGTCGGCCTTTTTCGGCCCGAAGCGACCCTGACGCGACCGCGAAGCGACCATAAGGCGACCACGAAGCGACACCCTGCGCCGGGCGGTCGGGCGGCCTGTGGAGCGTCCGGAAAGCGTTGACGTGGGCGGGCGAATGCGTCATCCGGAAGGGTAAATCAGAAATAATCCTACATTGGTAGGGGGTGGGGGATGGGAATGCGCAGCGCTCCTATGCCGGGCCGATTACGATGGTGGCGTCAGCGGAAGCAAACTAGAGGCCATGGCCGTCCGCTCTGGGCCATTTTTTGCCGTTCCACTCAATCTGCCACGCTTCTAAATGCGGACGTTGGCCGGACACGGCCAGCATGGCTGTTGCACGGGCAGTATTCCGAGTGTTTGGTCATGCACCTGCTCGACCAATTACGATGCGTTGCTCTCTATCGCCTCAGTGGTATGTTACACGCTGTAACTTTGTCCGTTGCATTTACTACACCATTTTCGGCTAATAGCGTGACAAAACCCTCCCAAACTAGATCAGGATTTGGAGTGGGCCCAATCAGTATTTTAAATAATAGACTATTGATATCGGCGTTTTCTAAATTGTGCTCAGGCACATTCTTCATTGGTAAATAGAACACCTTCTGCACAATTCCATTCACACTGACTATCTTGCTCGGCGGGCTGTTGGGAACTGGATTGATTTGCGCCCGGTGTATGATCCGCCATTCATTCTCCTCCTCAAAGCCGGGATGTTTTGTAGATAGAATCATCACGTCGAGCGCATATTTGAGATTGAATTTTACTAAATCTGGATCAATTTTTCGTAGTAACTCTCTGTTCGTTATCATCGCCTCCACGATCGAGCAGAAACCTTCTACAAACTTGCTAGGACCACCATAGTCCACAGGAGCAATCGTTGCATCATACGCTGTCTGTGAGGTCATGAACGCTTCGGGATTCAAGAGGATGCAGACATTCGCGTCGCCACCGTAGGCGCGCCACATGCTGAGCTTTCCTTGGTGAAGTTCCCTGCCTTTATGGAGTGCTAGACTGAGCAGGTAGGTGCTGCGCTTGATTGCATACACCTCTTGATCTAACATTGTGAAAGCGTTGATGATATCAATGTGGATCGCGTTACAGGCATCTTTCAATCGGTCGGCCAACTGTTGGTTCGTCAACGTCAACCGCAGAAGCTGTTGCCCATATTCGATCTCACTGAAATCGTTCATTAGCATAGCATTACGAAGCCAGAGACAACGATCCTCATTTTTAGAGCTTATTATGTCCATTGCCACTTGCGCGCTGGTATAATGGGCAAACTTGATCCCCGGCTTTACCTCGCTCTCGCGCTCCTTTCCCCAACGGAAAAAAGTGTCAGTGAGGACGGATTCAGTCTGTTCGGGATCAAGCATGGAAACAGTTCTACCCATGTTGATCGACTTGCCTAGTGGCTCTGTCTTTCAGATTTGCTGCATAACGTGGTGTTCGGCAGAATGGCGGCTTCATAAGCCTTGCGTTCCGAACCAGACTTTTGCCTTTCGGCCAGTTTGCGCTGGCCCAGCATACCTTCCAAAGCTCCGACATCCTCGCTTGCCAAACTCTCGCGTCAGGCAAATGTGGCACACGCGTAACGTGACTGGCGCGCGCCCTGCCCCGCTATTCCAGGCCGCTCTTGCGCGCTTGCCCTACGAAGTTCAGCGCGGCGCGCGCGGTTTCGGCTATGGCGGCTTCGGCTTTCTTCGCGTCGATGGTCGGGCGGTCGAGATAGATGGCAAGGATATATTCCTCGCCCGTGGGCGACTTGACCAGCGCCACATCATTATAGGCGGTGCCGCAGCTGCCGGTCTTGCTGCCCGAGGTCCAGCCTTCGGGCAGGCCGGCCTTGATGCGCTTGTCGCCGGTGCTGCTGGCGTTGAACCAGGCGCGCAGGCGGTCGGCGCTCTCCGCTTTCAGGTCACGGAAGAACAGGCGCGCCATCAGGCCTGCCATGGCGGCGGGCGTGGTCGTGTCGCGCGGGTCGCCTTCCGCGTTTTCGTTGAGCGCGGGTTCAGTGCGATCGAGCCGGGTGACGTCATCGCCATGGACGCGCATGAAGGCGGTCAGCCCTTCCGGCCCGCCCAGCATCGGCAGCAGCAGATTGGCGGCGCTATTGTCGCTGACCTCCACCGCCGCGCGCGCCAGTTCCTCCATCGACATGCGGCCGCGCTTGAGGTTCTTCTTCACCACCGGCGCGTAATCGAGCACGTCGTCCTTGCCGAAGGGGATGGTCCCTTCCAGCCCGAACTTGCCGCCATCCGCGCCGGTCAGCACGGCGGCGGCCAGCGGCGCCTTGAAGGTCGAGCACATGGCGAACCGCTCGTCACGGTTGAAGCCCAGGAGCAGCGCGCCCTGCCGGTCGACCAGCGCGACGCCCAGGCGGCCGCCCGTCTCCTCCTCAATCTCCTTGGGATTGCGGACCTGCTCCAGCGCCGATTGCGGCACCAGATAGCGCGGCGCGGCGGGCATGAGAGTGTCGAGATTGCCGGTCGGCGCGGGCTCCTGCGACGGGGTCTTCTGCCGGTCGGCGGCGGAGGCGGGCGCGGCGAGCAGCGCCAGGGCGCCAAGAACGGTGACAATCTTCATGGGGCGGCCTTACATTCCCTGCATATTGTTGAATTCGCCCGGAATGCGGACGGTGAGGCTGTCCATCGCGGGATCGAGGACGATCTGGCAGGACAGGCGGCTGGTGCGCGTGGCGGCGGCGGCAAGATCGAGCATGTCCTCCTCATCCTCGCTGGCGCGGGGGAGCCGGGCGAAGTCGCCGGCGTCGACGATGACATGGCAGGTGGAGCAGGCCATCTGGCCCTCGCAGGTGCCTTCGAGCGGCTGGCCGGCCGCCTGCGCGACCTCCAGCAACACGGAACCCGCCGGCCCGTCGACCTCCTGCCGCCGCTCCCCGTCAGCGCTGATGAAGGTGACCCTGGTCATGATATGCGCTCCCTTGTCACGGCGCCGCTTGTGCGGCTGCCGCCTCATTCAACGCCCTTGCAGCCCTCTCCACCTCATCCGGCGTCGTGTAGCGGCCAAAGCCGATCCGCACCGATCCGCGCGCCTGAGCGTCCGTCAGCCCCAGCGCGCGCAGCACATGGCTAGGCCGCCCGGACCCGCTTGCGCAAGCGCTGCCGAGCGAAAAAGCAACATTGCGGCAATAAGACAACAGACGCGCGCCGTCGATTCCGTCACGCCGCAGGTTGAGATTGCCGGGGTAGCGGTGGGTGGCGCTGCCGTTGAGCGACCAGTCGGGAAGCAGGGTGCGGACGAGCGATGCGAGGCTTTCGACATGGGTGCGGTCGGCGTCCGCCCGCTCGCGCATCAGCCGGGCGGCAACGCCAAAGCCCGCGCACAGCGCCGGGGAAAGCGTGCCGGAGCGCAGCCCCGCTTCCTGCCCGCCGCCATGGAGGAGCGGTGCGGGCCGCACGCCATCGCGCAGCCAGAGCGCGCCCACCCCCTTTGGCCCGTGGATCTTGTGCGCGCTGATGGCGATCATGTCGCAGCCATCGGGCATGGGCACGCGGCCATAGCCCTGCACCGCGTCGCACAGGAACAGCGCGCCAGCCTCGCGCGCCAGTCTGGCAAGCGCCGCTGTCGGCTGGATCACGCCGATTTCGTTGTTGACCAGCATCGCGGCGACCAGCGCCACGCCGGGGCGAATGACGGCGCGGGCCGCGTCCATGTCCACAAGGCCGTCGCCATCGACCGGCAGGATCGTGACATCGCGCCCCTGCCGCCGCATCGCCTCTGCCGTATCGAGCACGGCGGCATGTTCGGTCGCGATGGTGACGATGCCGCCGGGCGGCGCACCCTGGATCGCGATGTTGAGCGCCTCGGTCGCGCCCGAGATGAAGATCAGGCGGCCGCCGGGGGGCAGCAGGCGGGCAATCTCATCCCGCGCCACTTCGACCTGCGCGGCGGCGGCGCGGCCGGCGCGATGGGCGCTGTGCGGATTGGCGAACTGGTCGCGCAGCAGCGGGACCATGGCCTCGAACGCCTCGGGCGCGAGCGGCGTCGTCGCCTGATAATCGAGATAGATCATGACCGCGCCCGGTGCGCCATGGCGGTCCAGACGACAAGGAACCGGTCGACGTCGCCCTCGCTGGTCTGCGGGCCGAAGCTGACGCGGACCACTTCGCCGGCCTCTGCCTCGTCCCAGCCCATCGCGCCAAGGACATGGCTGGTCTTCAACGAGCCGGACGAACAGGCGCTGCCTGCGGACACAGAAATGCCCTGCATGTCGAACTGGATGAGCTGCGCGCGGGCCGACAGACCGGGCATGCGGTAGCTGGCGATGGTGGGGATGCGGGGCGCATCGCGCGCGACGATCGTGCCGCCCGCAGCTTCTATCCCGGCGTCAAGGCGTGCGCGCAAGGCGGCGGCGCGGGGCAGCCAGTTGCTTTGCGCGTCGAGGGCCGCGGCCATGGCGAGAATGGCGGGGAGATTTTCCGTGCCTGCGCGATAGCCCTGCTCCTGGCCGCCTGTTGCGTCGATCAGGGCGAGGTCGCGGATCAGCAGCGCACCGACGCCGGGGGGCCCCCCGAATTTATGCGCGCTGATCGCGATCATGTCGGCGTCGGGCAGCGACAGCTTGCCGGCGCTCTGGGCGCAGTCTGCGAAGAGAATCGCCTCGCCCCGCTCGATCCGGTCGAGCGGCTGGATCACGCCCGTCTCATTGTTGACATGCTGGATGGCGAGGATGGTCCCTCCTCCTTCGATCCGGGCGCAGACCCGGCCATCAGCGTCCACCGGCAGGCGATCCGCGCCCGCCGTCACGCGCAGCACGGCGTCATGCTCTACCGGCGAGGTCAGGATCCGGGCCGCCTTGGCGCGGGTGAGCGCGATGGCGATGGCTTCGCTCGCGCCCGACGTGAAGATGACAGGACCGTCCCACCCCAATGCGGCGGCGATGCGGGCGCGCGCATCCTCCAGCGCCGCGCGCGCGGCGCGGCCATCGGCATGGGGACTGGACGGGTTCGCCCAGGCGTCCAGCGCCGCGACCATGGCGGCGCGCGCCTGCGGCAGCATCGGGGTGGTGGCGGCGTGATCGAGATAAAGGCGGTCGGCGGCCAAGCGGCGTTACTCATTGATTGCGGAAATGGCGGCGGCTTCTATATAGGCGGTTTGCCGCGCCGCGCCAGCTTGGCCTGGCGTTTGCGCCGACCCTTTTCCCCGCTGTCCTGACCCTTGTCAAAGGAGCAGGCGGCCCAGAACGATAACAGGTGCCATGCCCGACGTCATTTTCCCCGGACCCGAAGGCCGTCTCGAAGGCCGTTTCAGCCCCCCGCCGCGCCCGCGCGCGCCGGTCGCGATGATCCTGCATCCCCATCCGCAGGGCGGCGGCACGATGAACGACCGGATCACCCAGGCGCTCTACAAGACATTCGTGAAGCGCGGCTTTGCCGTGCTGCGCTTCAACTTCCGTGGTGTTGGTCGCAGCCAGGGGACGTTCGACAATGGCGTAGGCGAATTGTCCGACGCGGCCGCCGCGCTCGACTGGGTGCAGAGCTTCCATCCCGAAGCGCAGACGACATGGATCGCCGGCTTTTCGTTCGGCGCGTGGATCGGGATGCAGTTGCTGATGCGCCGCCCGGAAATTCGGGGCTTCATCTCGGTCGCGCCGCCCGCTAACATGTATGATTTCTCGTTCCTGGCCCCCTGCCCGTCCAGCGGCATCATCGTGCAGGGCACGTCGGACGAAGTGGTGACGGCGAGCGCCGTACAGAAACTGGTCGACAAGCTGCGCACGCAAAAGGGCATCACCATCCATCATGACGAGATTCGCGGTGCCAATCACTTTTTCGAGCATGAGCTCGACCAGCTGATGAAGTCGGTCGACAATTATCTGGACATGCGCCTGTCGCCGGATTCGCCGATCCGCTGATCCGCCGGGCGAAGCCCGATACGCAAAAGGGCGCGATGGCCATGTGGCCGCCGCGCCCTTTTTGCTGCCCCGCGCTCCCCCCGAAGCGCCGGGCGCCAACGATCAGTTGGCCTTGCTCATGTCCACCTTTTCCACCCACTCGGGATAAAAGGTCGGCTCGCGGTTGGACCAGCCCGCGGCGGTCGCAGCGGCTTCGCTGATCGACTGAAGCAGTGTGCGGCGCTTGTCGGGGTGAAGGTGCGGCAGGCTGGCCGCCGCGCAGAAGGCGCCGGGAAGCCAGGGCCGCGATCCCGCGCCGAGCAGCCGTTCATACAGGAAGCGATAGGCCGAAAAGCTGCCGATACGATCCTGTCCGAGATCGAAGGCGGAAATCGTGACCAATGGGGCCATGAAGGGTTCAGCCTGTTCCAGGCCGCTGTCGTCAGGCACGCGCATCTTGATTTCGTCGAGACGCCCGTAGATGCGGGCTTGCGCCCGGATCGAGGCTTCCTCGACCAGGTCGCGCGACCATAGTTTCATCGCGTCGCGGCGACGAAGACCGATGTCAAGCGATCGACGGATATAGCGTTGCGTTGCAGACGGGAAACTCGCGAATTCGCGCAATTCCGCCAAGGTGACGGCGCCATCTGCTGGTCTTGCACTCGTGCCCATAGTCTTGCCCTCCGACTTGAAGTCGTACGACAGACTATGCGCCCTCCATGGTTACCGAAGGCTTAAGCGCCTATTCTGCCGCCGTTCATAAGGGATCAGATTTGGTTGTGCAGCGCAACATGAAAATCGGCGTTTGCGACAAATGGATGACGGTTGCGCCATTAGGGATCAGGCGACTGCGGCGACATCCTGCGTCAGCCAGGCAAAAGCCGTGTCCGCCCGGTCGAAAATTTGGAGATAGGACTGCGTCATTTCTCGTTGCACCTGCAGGCGCGCAAGCGCGCTGGCCGTGACGATGGCGATGCGTCGCGCCTGGGGGAAGCCGGCAAATTGGGTTCGGAACATGGCCAGAGCATTTTGCGGTTGAATGGCGCTTCGGCTCATATCCATCCGTAATAGATAGCCCGGATAGAATCCGTGACGGTCAAATTCGGTCCAGCAGGCGCGCGCGTAAGCCGCGACATCGTTCACGGTAAAATGGCGATGCCATGCCACGTCCATCAGGCGCAGGTCAGGACGAAACGTTAAGGCATAATGACAATCGGGCATTACGGCGAACTCCAGCTTCGCGCGTCAATGCCTTATAAATCTTAGCAAATGCCTTAAGCGTCGACCCGGCCCGCCAAAGCCGCGCCGATCATGCTGCGCCAGATCGCCACATCTCCGGCATTCGCCATTTGCGTATCAGGCTCTCGCAAGGTGTGGAGGATGGCATAGGCATCCTCCACATGATCGGGCCATGCCGCGTCGACCGCGCTCGACGCGTGGGCATCCTGCCCTTCGCCATTCAAGCTCAAATGGCGGCCAGCCAGAACCCGGGCAATCCGCTCCACGGCGGGCGTGCAGGATGTCGGCATCGAACGGGTCACTCCTCTCGTTATTTCTCTTGTCGTCGCATGATAGCATCAATATCCGCCACCGCCATCAATCCTCTTCGCGGTAGCCGGACGAGGGCACCGGATCGCCCTTGTCGCCCGAGCGCGCGGTCGAGGGCGGATCAGATGCATCCATCGAGTCCTTAAGCCCCTCGTCCAGCTTTTCGTCCGCGGTGATGATATGGTCCTGATGATCGGTTTCGCGATCGTCGCGCGCTTCCTCGCGGCTGTTGGGGCGAATGTCGGTCTTGTCGCTCATGTCACTCTCCTTCCGCGCGCCAATAGCGCGCTTTCACGGAGTCAACGATGGGTGGGAAGCGCGGTTCCGCTGTTGATCGTTCGACCAACATGCATCGCGGTTCGACCAGCTACCAGGGCATGGGGCGACAATTTGTGCCGAGAGCGATAGACAGGAACCATGACTTTGTTTCCCGAAGACGGCGACCGCGGCGTTTCCCCCGCGATCGCGCTCTATTCCATTCTGGGCTTCTGGCTGTTCTACACCATGCTGGTCAGCCTGCGCGCTGCGGTGGTAGGCTTTGAATCGCAGATGGAAATGGCCGCCCGCCGCATGGTGGTGGCGATCATCGGCATCATCATCACCTGGGTGCTCTATCTGGTGCTGCGCCGCTTCGATGCGCGGCCCCTGGCGCTGCGGATCGTCGCCGCCTTTTCGCTCGCCGCGCCCTTCGCGCTCGCGATGGCCGCGACCAACTATTATATGTTCAACGTCTATGACCCCACGATGTTCGCTGATGCCGAGATGCAGAAAAAGGCGGTCGAGGAAAATTATGCGCTGATCAGCATCGTCGAGGATGCGATCAGCCGCTTCTTCTTCCTGTCCGCATGGGCGGGCCTTTACCTTGCCCTTTCCTACGCCAGCGAAGCACGCCGGGTGGAGCGCCGCGCCGCCCGGCTCGAGCGCGCGGCGCAGCAGGCCGAATTGCGCTCGCTACGTTATCAGGTGAACCCGCATTTCCTGTTCAACACGCTCAATTCGCTCTCCTCGCTGGTGATGAAGGACCGGCGCGACGAGGCCGAGCAGATGATCATGTCGCTCAGCAATTTCTATCGCACCAGCCTGACCGGCGATCCGCTCGACGATGTGCCGCTGGCGGAGGAAGTGCATCTCCAGAAACTCTATCTGGATATTGAGGGGGTGCGTTTCCCCGACCGTCTGAAGACGGTGATCGACATTCCGCCGACGCTGCTGACCGCCTGCGTTCCGGGCCTGATCCTGCAACCGGTGGTCGAAAATGCCATCAAATATGGCGTGTCGCGCACATCCCGGCCCGTGGAGATCCGGATCACCGCACGCGAGGATGGCGACCTGATGCACATCAACGTCACCGACGATGGCCCCAATCCGCCCGGCGACGCGGACGGCGGCAACGGCATCGGCCTCGCCAATGTGCGCGACCGGCTGAGCGCCCGCTTTGGCGATAGCGGGCGGATCGTCTATGGTCCGCGCGAGGCGGGCGGCTTTGCCGTGCTGCTGACCCTTCCCATCCTTCGCAAGGGGTGCTGAACGCATCATGTCCATCCGCACGATGATCGTCGATGACGAACCGCTGGCGATCGAGCGGTTGCAGATGCTGTGCGCGCGCGAACCGCGCATCGCCCTGGTCGGCACCGCCAGCGATGGCGAGGCGGCGCTGCGCTTGATCGAGGGGTTGAAGCCCGACCTCGTCATGCTGGACATCGCCATGCCGTTGCTCGACGGCATCGGCGTCGCACGCGCGGTCGGACGTATGGGCATGCGCCCCGCGGTCATTTTCGTCACCGCGTTCGAAGGTTTCGCGGTCGAGGCGTTCGATCTGGCGGCGGTCGATTATATGCTGAAACCCGTTGCGCATGACCGTTTGTCGCGCGCTATCGACCGGGTGGAGGCGGCGCTGCGCAACCGCCTGCCCGAAGGCGAGGCGGCGGCCGAGCCGCAACCGGAATGGGCGGAGGAATTCTGGGTGCCGCACCGGTCCGAACTGATCCGCCTCGCCACCGACCAGATCGACCGGATCGAGGCGGAGCGCGATTATATGCGCCTGCATGTCGGGCAGCACAGCTATTTGCTGCACCAGACGATCAGTTCGCTGGAGGAAAGGCTGGACCCGCAGCAGTTCGTCCGCCTGCACCGGTCGCATATCGTGCGGCGCGACCATATCGCGCGGCTGCGCCATGACGGCAGCGGCGTGTGGTTCGCGGCGCTGGCGGACGGAGGCGAGATAAGGATCGGCCGCACCTTCCTGGCCAATGCACGGGCGATGACGGGACGCTGAGCCTCAGCGCGTTTCCAGCAGACGCGCGTCCGGACCCGGCAGCGCCGTGATCGCGACATTGGCGAACATGACAAGGCCTGCGATGATCATCAGCGCGCCGCGTTTGCGATCGCCCCTGCGCGCGATGGCGTAAATGCCGCCGCCCGTCAGCAACACGCCCGCAAGCATCAGGATGGAAAGAAGGGTGCCGGCCATGAAGCGATGCCATAAGCGGCAAGCTGGACTGTGGCAATTGCGGCCTTGTCCTCCTATGAGGCGCGCAGACCCGAATCACCCGCAGGTGAAGGACCGTTGCAGCCCATGAACATCGCCATCGCTTCCGATCATGCCGCCGTCGAATTGAAGGCGGAACTGGCGCAGTGGCTGCGCGCGGAAGGTCACCTGGTCGAGGACCTGGGGCCGGCGACCGCCGACCGGGTGGATTATCCCGATTATGGTTACAAGCTCGCGACAGCGGTCGCATCGGGCGCGGCCGACCGCGGCATCGCGCTGTGCGGATCGGGCATCGGCATCTCGATCGCGGTCAATCGCAACCCTGCCTGCCGGTGCGCGCTGGTCGGCGAGCCGCTGTCGGCCGCCCTTTCACGCGAGCATAATGACGCCAACGTCCTGGCCATGGGCGCGCGCCTGACCGGCGTGGACATGGCCAAGGCCTGCGTAACCGCATTCCTGACCACCGAATTTGGCGGCGGACGTCATGCCGGCCGCGTGGACAAACTCTCCCAGCCTGCGCTCTGAAAGGATCCTGCGATGAGCACCGACACCCTCTCCCCCCCCGCCCTGTCGGACATTCGTTCGGAAGGCTATTTCACCCGCAGCCTGGCGGACGCCGATCCCGCCGTGTTCGGCGGCGTGCAACAGGAATTGAAGCGCGAGCAGACGCAGATCGAGCTGATCGCGTCGGAAAACATCGTGTCAAAGGCGGTGCTGGAGGCGCAAGGCTCGGTCTTCACCAACAAATATGCCGAAGGCTATCCGGGTAAGCGCTATTATCAGGGCTGTGCCCCATCCGACGTGGTGGAACAGCTCGCCATCGACCGCGCCAAGGAATTGTTCGGCTGCAACTTCGTCAACGTCCAGCCCCATTCGGGGGCGCAGGCCAATGGCGGCGTGATGCTGGCGCTGGTGAAGCCGGGCGAAACGATCATGGGCCTTAGCCTGGACGCGGGCGGCCACCTGACCCACGGGTCCAAGCCCAGCATGTCGGGCAAGTGGTTCAACGCCGTCCAATATGGCGTGCGCGAAGACACGCATTTGATCGACTATGACGATGTCGAGCGGCAGGCGATCGAATGCCAGCCAAAGCTGATCATCGCGGGCGGCAGCGCCTATCCGCGCCAGATCGATTTCGCCCGTTTCCGCGCCATCGCGGACAAGGTCGGCGCGCTGTTCATGGTCGATATGGCGCATTTCGCAGGCCTGGTCGCCGGCGGCGCGCACCCGTCGCCCTTCGGCCATGCCCATGTCGTGACGACGACTACGCACAAGACGCTGCGCGGCCCGCGTGGCGGCATGATCCTGACCGATGACGAGGCGATCGCCAAGAAGATCAATTCGGCCATCTTCCCCGGCCTTCAGGGCGGCCCGCTGATGCATGTCATCGCCGCCAAGGCGGTGGCTTTCGGCGAAGCGCTGCGCCCCGAATTCAAGACCTATGCGCAGCAGATCGTCACCAATGCCAAGGCGCTGGCCGCGAAGCTGGAGCAGCGTGGGCTGGCGGTCATTTCCGGCGGCACTGACACGCATCTGGCGCTCATCGACCTGCGCCCCTACGGCATTTCGGGCAAGGACGCGGACGAGGCGCTGGAGCGCAGCTTCATCACCTGCAACAAGAATGGCGTGCCGGGCGACCCACTGCCGCCGACCAAGACCAGCGGCATCCGCGTGGGTTCACCCGCCGGGACTACGCGCGGCTTTGGCGTGGCGGAGTTCGAGGCGATTGGCGACATGATCGCCGACGTGCTGGAGGGGCTGCGCGATCATGGCGAAGAAGGCGACGCGAGCGTCGAGGCCAATGTCCGCGAGCGCGTTGCGGCGCTGTGCGCGCGCTTCGCCATCTACGAAGGATAAGCCCGCTTGCGCTGCCCCTTCTGTGCCCATGAAGACAGCCAGGTGAAGGACAGCCGGCCGACGGAGGATGGCGCCGCCATCCGCCGTCGCCGCCAGTGCGAGGCGTGCGGCGCACGCTTCACCACCTTCGAGCGCATCCAGTTGCGTGACATCTGGGTGGTGAAGAGCGAAGGCCGCAAGGAAGCGTTCGACCGGGACAAGCTGGCCCGGTCGGTCGGCATCGCCTGCCGCAAGCGGCCGATCGACCCGAGCCGGCTGGAAAAGCTGATTTCCGGCATCCAGCGCCAGCTTGAAACCAGCGGCGACGGCGAAGTCCCCGCGCGCGCGATCGGCGAAATGGTGATGGAAGGGCTGAAACGCCTCGACAGCGTCGCCTATATCCGCTTCGCCAGCGTCTACAAGGACTTCACAGACGCCAAGGATTTCGAGGAGTTTGCAGGGACGGTGAAGGAGGTCGGGCGTGAGTGACATGGCTCGGCACCTCACTTCGTTCGGCCTGAGCGAAGTCGAAGGCCTCGACCGAGCGAAGCGAGGTCACTAACCCGGCATGGCCTTCTACAGCTACATTCTTCGCTGCGCCGACGGTTCATACTATACCGGCCACACCGACGACCTTGAAGCTCGCTTCGCCGCCCATCAATCCGGCGCGATCAAGGGCTATACATCCAGGCGCCTGCCCGTCGAACTGATGTGGTCTGCCGCGTTCGCCACCCGTGCCGAAGCCATGGAAAGCGAATTGCAGATCAAGGGCTGGTCTCGCGAGAAGAAGGAGGCGCTGATCGCTGAAGATTGGGCCAAGTTGAAGCAAGCCGCAATATCACATACTTCGCCTCCGCTCAGTGACGCCCTTCGACTTCGCTCAGGGCGAACGGAAGGTGAGGCGGCGGCTAATATCGAGACTATGCCCACGCCAACTCCCGTCATCGTCCTCGTCCGCCCGCAACTCGGCGAGAATATCGGCAAGGCGGCGCGGGCCATGCTGAATTTCGGGTTGACCGAGATGCGGCTGGTCAGCCCGCGCGACGGCTGGCCCAATCCCGATGCCGGGCCGGCGGCGGCGGGCGCGGACGTCGTGCTGGACGGCGCGCAGGTCTATGAGACGCTGGCCGATGCGGTCGCGGATTGCTCGCATGTCTATGCGACCACCGTGCGCAAGCGCGGCGTCACCAAGCCCGTGGTCACGCCGGACGAAGCGGCGCGCGAAATCCATGGTGTGACGGGTCGCAGCGCCTATGTGTTCGGTCCCGAACGATCGGGCCTGGAAACCGACGATGTCGCGCTGGCGCGCAAGATTCTGACCGTGCCAATCAACCCGGAGTTCGGATCGTTGAACCTGGCGCAGGCGGTGATCCTGTGCGCCTATGAATGGTCGAAGCAGGCCGCACTGACGCAGCCCACCGTCACGGACCTGGGCGAACCCGCGCCGCAGGACGAACTGGAAGGGATGATTGGCCAGTTCGAGACGCTGCTGGAACATGCCGGCTATTTCTTCCCGCCCGATCGCGCGCCCGCGACCAAGCGGACGCTGCGCAACCTGCTGACCAAGCCGGGCTGGAATCATCTGGAAGTGCGGACATTGCGCGGCGTCCTGTCCGCGCTTGGCAAACCGCGCGCGCGCTGACCCGCCCCTATATGCCGCCGGGGTGCACCGGCCAGCCGCCCTGCTCCAGCGCGTCGCTCAGGGCGGATACGCAAGCGTCCAGCCGCGCCTGATCGGTCGAGCGCACCACGAAATTCGCGCCAGTCCGGCCTTCGCGAAAAAAAGGATAGCTGCCGATCTGGCACCCCTCATGCGCCCGTTCGGTCTTGCCCAGCAGGTCGGCGACTTCGCTTTCGGCGACCCAGCAGCCGATCGTCGTCGCCAGCAGCGGGCTGCCTCCCTCCAGCGTGCCCGTCAGCGCTTCGAGCATGCCCGCGGTGATCGAAGGCACGCCGGCCATGATGAAGATATTGCCATGCCTGATGCCCGGCGCGCCCGACATGCGGTTTTCGATCAGGCTCGCCCCATCGGGCACGCGCGCCATGCGCAGCCGCGCGTCGGTGAGGCCACCGCGCGTTTCATAATAAAGTTCGAGCACCGCGCGCGCCTTGGGATGAATGACGACACCGACGCCCAACGCCGCCGCGATGGCATCGACAGTGATGTCGTCATGCGTGGGGCCGATGCCCCCGGTGGTGAACAGATAGTCATTGCGCGCGCGCAGGATGTTGACCGCTTCGACAATGGCGGGCTGATCGTCGGCGACGACGCGCACCTCGGCCAGCCTGATGCCCTGAACATTGAGCCATGTGGCGATCTGCGCCACATTCCTGTCCTGGGTACGCCCCGACAAAATTTCATCGCCGATGACGATCAGGGCGGCGGTCCAGGTGCGGTTGGGATCAGGCATGGCGCGGTCATAGCCGTGCCCGCGCGCCCTGCCTAGACGCCCCTCGCATTATGGCGTTCGAGCGCCTATAATCGTCCCATGACCGACTATATGACGATGACGGCCGATGCGCCTGTGACCCGATCGACCGCGATCAAGCTGCATGACGAATCCGGCTTTGCCGGCATGCGCAAGGCCGGGCGGCTGGCAGCCGAAATACTCGATGCGCTGGTGCCCCATGTCGTGCCCGGCGTCACCACCGGCGAGCTGGATGATATCGTCCGCCGCATGACGCTGGAAGGCGGCGGCGTGCCGGCGACGCTGGGCTATCGTGGCTATACGCATAGCTGCTGTATCAGCCTGAACAATGTCATCTGCCACGGCATTCCGGGCGATACGAAGATCAAGGACGGTGACATCCTCAACATCGACGTCACGCCGCAGGTCGATGGCTGGCATGGCGATACCAGCCGCATGTATATTGCCGGCGACGCACCAATCAAGGCGCGCCGGCTGGTCGAGATCACCTATGAATGCCTGATGCTGGGGATCGAGCAGGCGAAGCCTGGTAATCATCTGGGCGACATCGGCCATGCGATCCAGCGCTTTGCCGAAAAGCACCGCTATGGCGTGGTGCGTGATTTTTGCGGCCATGGCCTGGGCCGTGTGTTCCACGACAGCCCGGAGGTCGTGCATATCGGCCGCCCCGGCACCGGCCCCGAATTGCGCCCCGGCATGTTCTTCACCATCGAACCGATGATCAACATCGGCAAGCCCGACGTGCGCATGCTGGATGATGGCTGGACCGCGGTGACGCGCGACCGCAGCCTTTCCGCGCAATTCGAACATAGTATCGGCATCACCGAAACCGGGTGCGAGATTTTCACGCAAAGCCCGGCCGGTCTGAACTGCCCGCCCTATCGGTGATCGCCAGCTGCCCGTTTATTGGGCAGCACGACAGGATATTGCCCGGATTGTGGGCAATATGGACAAAGATTGCTGCATCGCCGAAAGCAGTCCTAGCGATTCGCCAGTTGGCACGGTAATTGATAGCGATGAGGGACGGACACCAGCCTTGCGGGGGCATGGGATCGTCGCTTGAGGAGAGGCATGGGGCACCGCCCGCATGTCAGAGCGCGTCACGGGTTGGGACTATTTGCGATGAAGAAGATCGAGGCGATCATCAAGCCGTTCAAGTTGGACGAGGTGAAGGAAGCGCTGCACGAGGTGGGCGTGTCGGGCATCACCGTCACCGAAGCCAAGGGATTTGGGCGGCAAAAGGGGCATACCGAACTGTATCGCGGCGCGGAATATGTGGTCGATTTCCTGCCCAAGG
>CEQG01153658.1_pt1 | contig 15887 bp, 8 predicted proteins | sample 350301 | NCBI WGS metagenome assembly CEQG01 (sample SAMEA2621242, study PRJEB7988) | marine metagenome | isolation source: saline water (ENVO:00002010), including | reverse complement strand
CGTACACACAGGGGCTTGAGTTTCACGACGGCATCCTGTATGAAAGCGCGGGACAATATGGAAAATCTGGGTTGATGAAGACCAATTATGAAACCGGGGAAATCACAAAGCGCATCGATCTTGACGATAAGTTTTTCGCCGAAGGCTTGACCCTTATTGACAACAAGATAGTACAACTCACCTGGCGTGAAAATGTAGGTTTTACCTATGACCCAGAGACCCTTGAAAAAACCGGAAGTTTTACCTATAATGAAAGTAAAGAAGGTTGGGGCCTGTGCAATGACGGCAAGGTTATCTACAAAAGTGATGGTAGCTCCAGGATATGGCTACTTGACCCAAAAACCCTGGCCGAAAAGGATTATATAGAGATCACTGACAATAAAAAGGTGCGCAAGGAATTTAATGAACTGGAGTGGATCAACGGCAAGATCTATGCAAACACCTATCAATATGACAGTATCGCGATCATTGACCCAAGCAGTGGCGCGATAGAGGCCGTAATTGACCTGCGCTCATTAAAAAAGAAAGTACAGGGCGGCCTGGACGAGGATAACGAGGTCCTCAATGGTATTGCCTACAAGGCAGATGAAGACCGTCTTTTTGTTACCGGCAAGCACTGGAACAAGCTTTTTGAAATCAAGGTTATCAAAGAATGATTTATTATCTGGCCATTTTTAAAAGGATTTTTCACGTGCTGGCTGTACTGGCAATCGTGCTCCTTGCCAGTTCATGCCGGGATGATTTTGAAACCTCGGCCAGCACCGGCAACCTTGAATTTAGCAAGGATACCGTTTATCTCGATACTGTTTTTACTAACCTGGGCAGCAGCACCTACCGCCTCAAGGTCTATAACCGCAGCGATAAGGACATCAGTATACCACGCGTGGCGCTGGGCAGGGCAAACAGTTCTTTGTACCGCCTCAATGTGGACGGGGTTGCCGGCAAGGAGTTTGAAAATGTTGAAATACTGGCCAAGGACAGTATCTTTGTATTTATAGAGACTACTGTTGACCATAATGATTTCGCTTCAAGCGAAAACAACTTCCTCTATACGGATGCCATTCAATTTGAGAGCCTGGGCATGACGCAGCAGGTGCAACTGGTCACCCTGATACAGGATGCCGTTTTTCTATATCCTTCAAAAAATGCGCAGGGAGTTGTGGAAACCCTCAACCTAGGGGTTGACGACACCGGGCAGGAAATACGTATCGAGGGGTTCATACTTGAAGATGATGAACTGATCTTTACTGATGAAAAACCCTATGTGATTTATGGGTATATGGCTGTCGCCGAAAATAAGACCTTGCAGATTCAGGCCGGTGCACGGCTTCACTTTCATGAAAACAGCGGTATTATCGTGGGTTCCCAGGGTAGGCTTGAAATCAACGGTGCGCCCAGCATGGACCAAAGTTTACAAGAAAATGAAGTAATCCTGGAAGGTGACCGCCTTGAACCGCTTTATAATGACATCCCAGGCCAATGGGGAACCATTTGGCTTACGCCAAAGAGTACCTCCTCAATCTCACATGCCACCATTAAAAATGCCACCATAGGCATTATTGCAGATACCGAGAATGACTCAGATACCATTGATGTAACCGTTGACAATACCCAGATTTATAACAGCAGCAACATAGGCCTGTATTGTGTAAACAGTAGCCTTACTGCCAAGAACCTTGTGGTAAACAATGCCGGGTTGAGCTCAGTATGGTTGCGGCTGGGCGGCAACTATGACTTTAAGCACTGTACCATTGCAAACTACTACAATCAAGGAGTGCGCAACTTTCCTGCGCTCACCATTGACAATTACCTGGAAGATGTGGACCAGGTGCTTATTGCCAACCTAGAAAAAGCTTCATTTGCAAACTGTATCATCTATGGCAACGAGAATACTGAAATAGGTATTGACCAGGTTGAAGGAACCCTATTCAATTTTATGTTCAGCAATACCTTGATTCGGTTTCAGGACACCTTTGACCTATTTCAAGACAACGCACTTTACGATTTTAATGATACTTCACATTATGTGGACAACTTGTTCAATATTTCGCCAGATTTTAAGAATACTGCTGAAAATGATTTGATAATTGGTGAAGAAAGTGGTGCAAATTCTTTAGGAAATGCTGAAATTGCCCAACTCGTTCCGTTTGACCTCCTTGGAGTTGACCGCACGGGTGCCCCAGATTCTGGAGCGTATCAAAGCATCCTTTTTGAAGACTAAGACAAATCCATATTTCAATTGCAGCAACTTCCAGCCATAAAAAACATCCTGACAACTAAATCGTTTTTTCTTGTCGTATTCCTTATTTCCGGCAGATTGATTTTCGCGCAAGCGAATGTGGCCCCGGTAGTAGAAGCAACCGGTGACCAGGTTTATTGCCCCCAGACCACGATTCCCGTCGTGACCGCATTTAACATCACAGACCCAGATGATGCGGGCATTGAGGCAATCTACATCCAGATTTCCGCAGGTTACATCAGTAGTGTTGACCGGTTGTCACTAAGTGGGTCTTATCCAGATATTCAGGCCAGCTGGGACGCGGGCCAGGGTAAACTCACCCTTTCTGCCACTGGCGGTGGTACAATTACATATGCAAGGTTGATAGAGGCCGTACAGGATGTGGTGTATCAAAATACAAGTGCGCAGCCTTCCGGCGAAAGACAATTTTCAATCTCTGTGGGAGACGCAAATTACCTGCCCAGTACGGGGCATTATTATGAATATATTTCTGCAAATAGCATACGCTGGGATGATGCCAAAACGGCTGCCGAGATTAAGACCTATTTTGGGCTACAAGGCTACCTGGCCACACTCACCTCGCAAGCCGAAGCAGATTTTTCTGGAGAACAGGCCGGTGGCGTGGGCTGGATAGGTGGAACAGATGAGGCGCAAGAAGGTGTATGGCGATGGGCAACGGGCCCAGAGGCAGGAACAATTTTCTGGAATGGTGGGGCCAATGGCTCATCACCCAACTATGCCCACTGGAACAACGGCGAGCCCAACAACCTCAACAACGAGGATTATGCCCATATCTATGCAAACTCCTCAGACCCCAACCTCAATGGTACCTGGAATGATTTACCCATCCAGGGAGGAAACAACAACAATGACTCTGCCCGTGGATATATCGTGGAATATGGCGGAATGCCCGGTGACCCTTTTTTGCAGATATCTGACAATACGAGGATTACGATAGAACAAGAACCCACATTTACGGGAGATGAAAGATGTGGTGCGGGAACCCTGGTATTGAGCGGCCAGGCAGATTTTAACCAAACCATAAACTGGTATGATACGGCTACCTCAACCACCATTTTAAGTTCTGGAAATGATTTTAACACCCCTGTCATCACCACAACAAGGTCCTTTTATGCAGAGGTCTCCACTTCTACCTGCTTTGGCCAGCGCTATGAAGTAGTTGCCACCGTCAGGCCCATTGCCGCGGTAAATCAAAATGTAACTTTAGAGAACTGTGATGAAGACGGCACTGACGATGGTGTCACCGGTTTTAACCTCAATGATGCCGAGTTATTGATAGACCCGGGCATGAACCCTAATCTTTCATACAGTTATTATACCTCTCAGGCTGACGCCGAAAATGGCAGCAACAGGATAGATACCTCACAACTTTATAGAAATGACACCTCATCTACCGTATATGCCAGGGTATTACAGGCTGATGGATGCTCACAGGTCGTCACGGTAAACCTCATGGCCAGCAACACCTCTTTTCCTGATGGATATGCATATGCCATTGAAGTATGTGATGATGCTGACAGCCCTGATGGGTACTATACGTTTGACCTTACTGCTGCCATCGAGGATATGAAAAACCAGTTTGGCAATCCACAGGATATAAACATCGAGCTCTATAAAAGCTATGAAGATGCGCTGTATCAGCAAGGTGAAGTTTCAGGCACTAGCGCTTATATCAATGAAATCCAGTATCAGGAAATACTTTTTGCCAGGGCAGAAAACACGGATGGTACGGGTTGTTATGGCATTGCCCCAAACCTTAGGTTAACGGTAAGCGTGCCCCCGCAATTCGACCTTTCGCCGCAAGGCCCCTATTGTATAGAAGATGGGGCAGTGTATATCACGGCCATCAACAGCCAGGGCAATTACACCTATCAATGGACAAACGAGAATGGAAACGTGCTGAGCAATGACACAAATTTTCAAACATCGGTGCCGGGAAATTATTTACTTACCGTGGGCACGGCCTCAGGCTGTTCTACAGACACCTCTTTTACCGTTGAACTTGCCCAACCGCTATCTATAAGCCTTGCAGATATTGAAGTCGTGAATAATGGAGACACGAGTACCTTGACCGTTAACGAGGCAAACCTGGGAATTGGTGACTATTCATATTCACTGGACGATGACCTGGGGCCTTACCAGGACTCAAATGTCTTTGTGGATGTGCAGCCCGGCATCCATCAATTGTATGTCGTGGATAATGCAAGTTGTGCCCAGGCCTTTATCACGGTTCCCGTTTTAGGGTTTCCTTTGTACCTGACCCCTAATGGCGATGGCATCAATGACACCTGGGGCGTACTGGGATTGAGACCTGAATACTATGAAACGCTCAGGATGGAAATCTATGACCGTTTTGGTAAACTGCTCAAGGTATTGTTGCCGGGTGATGACCATTGGGATGGTACGGTTTCTGGACGCACCCTCCCTTCTTCAGAGTATTGGTACAAGGCTTATGTAAACGATTTTGAAGGGAACGCCATGATCGTAAAGGGACACTTTAGCCTTATAAGGCGTTAACCTGTACAATTATGGCTTGCCTTAGACAAAAAGCGTATTTTTTACGTTCATTTACTGGATTTAAAAAATAATAAATCGAATTCCCTTTTTTCAATTACATTAGAATAAAAATGTTCTAATGTATGCGTAAACTACTGTATAATTCCATCATTTTTTTGTCTCTTTTTTGCGGCAGCCAGCAAAGTTTTGCTCAAGACGCTGTCCACCTAGAAGGAGATATCAACCTATCTATTGAAGGGAAATCATTTACGGGTTCTTATGCCTTGACCCAGATAATTGATAGCACGCGTACACTGCATTTTTTACTCAATAGACAGCTCAAGCTCAAGGAAGCTTATAAAAACTCAACCAGGATAGCTAAAGCCAAAGTAAAGTCTCCCTTTAATGATTTTTATAATTATCAATTGATTCTTGCAGAGACATTTAAACCTACCGATACACTTACACTGGTCGTGGATGGTAATATCAAAAAATTCAAGCAAGGCAAGAAAAGGGAATTGCGCAATTCTCAAATAATTATAAAAGACAGTATCCTGCGGGCCTTTAGCGATAGTAAATGGTATCCCATAATGTTAGACGACAACAATGAGCAGGTAGCCTTTACCTATAACCTCAACAGCACCTGTGAAGATTGCAACAACATCACCATAGGGAGTACCGTAAACGGCACCTTTGCAGCTAACCAGCCTACTAAAAACCTTGAAATCATTGCAGGAAAATATGACATTGTACAAAACAGCGGCATATCTTACCTCAATATGAACCCAGACCAAATCACCAAGGTGGAGAAGATTGTTCAGGATGTCAATGAATATTACAAGGTATTGACAGGGATTACCCCCACCTCAAACCTACTTTATGCGTACCTGCCCACAGATGTAAACTCCAATGTTGCAAATGGCAGGACGCTGGTAAAGACCTCTGGGGATTTTACACAAAAGGACCTCCCCAGGTTTGTAAGTAATGAACTGGCAAAACAGATTGTGAGCAGTTTGCTTGATGACAAACCTTCAACCCATGACAGACTTGATAATGCCCTGGCAACATATATTACCCTAAAATACCTTAGTAACGCATACCCAGAAAGTTTTAGCATTACAGACCCGTATTATATGCCCAGATTCAACCTTGTCAATCCCGACACGGATACTGAGGAACTGGTACTCAACCCATACCAACTTATTGCCATTGAAAAAACCCTGGGGAGTGACCAGATGATGTTTGGTTTTATTAAAAACTTCTATGATAACCTGAATAGGGAAATGAATCCTTACCTTGCCCTTGCCAATGGCATGATACAAACGGGTGCTGGCCAGGATAAGGTAAGACTGGTGGAAAACAGCATTCTGCAAAATTTCAACCCATCAAGCTTTGGCATAGAAACCCTTGCCACAACTAGATAATACATGCAGGTATCACAGGACGTCCCCAACAACAGCAACAATTCTCCCATAGATTTATCAAACCCAGCTGACCTTGTAATCTATATCATCCTTCCCATTGTCGCAATCGTGCTCTATATAATTTGGCGCAAGCGAAAAAAAAGAAGGGATGATCAATGATATAATTCTAATGCCTCAAGTACCCGTTCAAGGGCATCCCTCTTGTTAGCCGGGATTTTTTCTTGACCAATCAAGAATTCCAGTTGTCTTTTCTCAATACGTATTTGACGCAAGCTGTGCATAAGCTGGAACACCTTGTGAAAGTCTGCAATGATATGCTTTAACAGTTTATCAGGGTCTTCATCAGTGACCAGTAATAGTCCAAAACCGGCTTCGGCCATACCCAGCAATGCGGAGATGTCAGTATCATCTGGGTCTATGTCATCGAGTTTCTTTACTTGTTCTTCCAAAAATTCCTTTGGCTTTAGCTGTGTAAATTCTTTGAACAGATCTTTAAGGTCCAGCTTACCTTCAAGCTCCAGCAGATACCCTATGAAGATAATATTTGAGAGTGCATCCAGATAGGCCCCATCATAAGGGTCTTTTTTAAGGATGTAAGCTTCCTTGTAATAGGAAAGAGAGGTCTCCAGCAGTTGTATACGTTCTTCTCCCCGTGCATCCAGGGCCGCAAATTTATAAGCATTGCCCACAATACCCAACCGCAAGGTTGTCTTGCCCACCAGGGCCAGCTTTACAATCATATCAATCTCTGCTTCCCGCATACCCTGAACTTTAGAAAGGTTCATGGAGCGCAACAGGCAAAAATGTTCAAGTACCTTTACACTAAAGTTAGCATCCTCCAGGGTCAGTACGCTCCTGAAGGTCTCCAGTGCCTTATCGGTCATATTGAGTTCATCATAGATAAGGGCTTCCTTCTCGCGTATCTTACCATCCATCAACCCATTGCGCTGGGCGTTATCAAGTATGGCCTCCAGTTGAACAAGGGCGTGTTTTGAATTGTAGTTGCTATGCTTTATGGAGTTGTACAGGTTGTCGATATCCACATAAACTTGTGAGGGAAGTACATATTCTATCTTTTCTTCTTCTTTCTTCAACCTATTGTTCAAGCGATAATGGGTATAGCCATAACATTGATAGGCCCCCCAGGTATTTGTGTGGCCGTGCTCCTGGAAGCATTTTTTTCGCGCAAGCTGTACTGCGTCACCAAACTCGTACCCCTCAACCATCTTACTATAGAATACCTCTGCAAAGGTACCTGCCGCGGCATCATCCACGGCCCAGCCCGTAACTATAATCGCTTTTACGCCCATCTGTATAAGTTGGGTACCCACATTTGCGGCCAGTTTATACCTTGATCTAATGTGGGCATCATCACTGGCGACCACCTTGCCGCTATAACAGCAGTTGATGAACACAAACTCTGGCACATAGCTCATTTGCTTTATCATCGCGGGGTTGATACAGATACCGTTACCTATGGCAATACCCACCTTTCCATTTTCGGGTTCATAAAGGCCGTGGCCTGAGAAGTGCAGGATCTTATATTGATCAGAAAACATCTGCATCATGATTTCTGCAGACTGTGCCCCTATCAATCGTTTTGTGTCGTAGCCAAACTGCATCAGCTTTTGTGCTGCCAACCTCGCCTCGGCCTCAGCGGCAGGTAGCTGTGGCAGGGTATCTTCTCCATAAATGGGGTCTCCTATCACCAGGGCGGTATCCTTGATGCTTCCTATTTGTGATTCTTCATAATTCGTGGTGCGCAGTTGACGTATCATCCCGCTGCTCACCGCTGCTGGTATTTCATCAACCTGTGAGTCATAGAACATTTCCCATGGAAATTGTGCCGCCTCAATATCAACCTTGAATATTATATTGTTTTGATTGCGGATGACATCCTTGAACCTATTGGGTATCAACAGCTCAAAAAGTGTTTTTGACAGCCTCATATCCCAGCTTGAGGATTGGGACATGATCTCCAGGAGGACTTCCAGTTGATCCATCCTGATGTTGACCTGTTCTTCTTCTACCCGGGCCAGTCCTGCAGAAGAATTATATTTAAATCCTGATATGTACTCGTTTCCGTTATTCTTTTCATACATGGTCTGCACAAAAAAGTGGTGCCACCATTCATTATTGTCCCCCTCATACGTCTGCATTTTTTTAGCACCCTCCTTTTTCTTGACGCCCTTAACCAGTTCAAAATTGAAGCGTTTATCACTATCAATCAACCTGCTCAGTGCCCAGTAGGCCTGGCTGGCAAGTGACTCGTAGTAGTTGACGATCTCGACCTGTGTGATTTCGCGCAGGCCAAGGCCCTTTTCGTTTATATATTCATTTGCCTTGCTTACTCCCAGCATGATCCCCTTGACAGAATCTTCAACCTTTAACCCTCCATAACCCGTACCTATGAGTATAAACGAAATGCCACCCGCATATTTCTTGACCTTGGCCAGGGTATAGTTGTCCCTGATGAACATGGAATATTTTAAGGTTGCCATCTCAATGGTCTTGGCCAGCAGGAAATGTGTTAATTCTTGCGCCGTGCCCAGTCCACAGATAATCGCACCTTTAGGATTTGTATTGAGGTTAAAGAAAACCTCGCTCTCCCCTATCTTGCCAGGGTAATACCCCATTTCATGCCGCTGGCTAAGGCGGCCGTCAAGATACCTATCAAGTGCCCTTTCGGCGCTGTACACCCCATCGTTGAAAAAATGCCCCAGCATCACGGGATTCTTGCTTATCTTGAGGTCCCCGTTTACCACGCTTACACTTATGGGGGTCGTGAGCTGCTCATCAGATTCCAGTCTTGGCTTAACGCCAAAAATCACATTGGCAACTTCATCACTATCGTGCAGGGGTTCGGCAATACCATGGATTTCACTGATAACCTCAGCAGAGCGCAAGGCTGGTTTATCAACCAAAAGTTTTGACGTCTTCCCTTCAAGTATCAATTCTTTTAAGCCTTCAAAGTTATCTTCATCATTGGCAAGGTCACCATGGGATGTTCTTGTAAAGTACAGGTTTTCTTCGGGTAAATCGCTGGGTATGCCCGTTGTCCACGTCACGCTGCCGTCTCCATGGGTAGTGGCGAGATACACCAGTTTCTTATCTTTTGAAAGGAATTTTTTCTTCTCGGTATAGCTGTAAACCGTTTGATCGGCCAGGCCCGCGACATAATACACGTTTTTAAAATCCTTGGGCTTCAAGGTCTGAACAAACCTTAAAAGTGATTTTTGAAAAATGTGGTATTCATCAAGCACTTCTTTTTCAGGTATTACCATATGGTCCCCAGATATCTTCTTCATCTCTCCCCAAAATGTCTTGGTCCAGAATTTACGCTTGTCTCCATTTTCCAGCGGAAGCAAATGATAGATCCCCATGTATTTTGTAAATACCTCCATGAGTTCTTTCTTGTTGTTCTTAAAATCGAGCATAGCGAGCTGTTTAACCCTGCTACTATGCCCGGTAAGAACCTCCATAACAAGGTATGAACCCAACCATGGGGTGCCCAGCATCACAAACTTATTGTTACTGCGGTTGATGAAATTTTCCCATAGCTGCTGGTGTTCATACATTACCTGTCTTACGACCAGGCCGCCCATACTATGGGCGACAATATGTATGGGCTGGTTGTAGTTATCTATATAGGACTGTATCTTCTTGGCCAGTTCTGCTGCCGCAGGAACAACCGAGTTACGCCAGTCAAAAGGAAAGGTTACCACATCATGCGTTGCCTGCATGTACCTTATAAACTTGTCATAAAATTTCTTGATAACGCCCGAAGCTGATACACCCTCCACACTAACATCAAGGTGTTCCCGTACAGCTCCCCTGCTTATTTCCTTGAGGTCAATCCACTGGTTCTTGCCCTTGTAATCCAGGCTAGACCCCATGATCCCGGGCAGTAATATCAATATGGGCTTGTTGCCGGTCACCTCATCATAGTGCACACCTTCCATAGAGAAAATATCAAGTACGACACCACGAGTGCCGGCACTTTCTTTATGTATATAGGTAAACATGGCTGGATTTTCACCCACATTTGTGGTCACGGCCTGCAGGAGGGCATCACATGTATTCTGGTTTATAAAATAATTGAAATGATTAGTCTTTGCGTCTTGAGATAGGTATTTATAAAAGCCTTTTGCCCGTGGTGCGCCATGGTCCATGCGGTGTGTATCAACGACCAGGTCATTGGCCTTCCAGTAAAACAAGTTGGCCAGGATTACTTTTACTGAGTCTCCCAGCTTTCCGCCAGCCTCGGCATCACCACTTATCACATAGAGTTCATTGGCAATGGTCTCACCAGAGTTGTTCAGCATTTTTTGAAAAACAGAATCTGGGACCATGCTTGCCAGGCCAGGCATGGCCTGAGGATCTCCTTTTTTTGCGATCACCTCGAGTAGAAAGGTCTTTACAAGGTTTATGGGTATTGATGCAAATCCTCCGGTGGCAAGGCCCAGCGCATTAAGCACCACATTAAAAAAATGATCTATACGCCGCCCCAGGATTGAGGTCCCACTGGCAGGGGCCGCAACACGTATCACCTTGCGCACGGTGATTTTTAGCTTTCGCGAAAGCAGGTTTATCTCTTTCATGAGCCTGAGGGATTCTTCATCCTCCTTGGCCATCAAGCCCATTTCAAATTCACTAAAACCTATGGTATTGTTGCGCTTATCGCATTTTGCCAGTACATCTGCGACAAGGCCCCCGCGTGAATGGCTCATAATGTCAATGGTAATGCCCGGCGAGCATGCCATAAGAAAATCAAGGGCATTTTGCAGTGGGCTCTGCGAAAGTGTAAAATGCTCTAATGCCAGGATTCCTGAACCATAGTGGCTGGCAAGTTGCTGCCAGGCGGCATTTTCACCGGTGTGCAGGTCACCAAAAGCCGCCACCGTATTTGACATGGTGCCATGTATGAGCAATAGATAGGGGTCTTTTGCTGGCTGTATCTTCTCCTTGAGAATGAGCTGAAAATCCTCCAATACCTCAAAAAGCCCCGGGCGCGTCATGAATTTATGGTCAAACTTTGATACTAGGTCATAACTGAGCGCATCCAGTTTTTTATCTACCGTCTCGATGCTTGATGGCCTAAAAAGGGTGAGCGCCTTGACCACCACGGTCCCTATACCTCCACGGCTCACATTTGCCCCGCTAATGCGAGAATCAAAGAACAGGACATCGCCCTGCTCACCAGAACGGTTGGATTGTGTGATGCCATAAATCTCGGTGACATCTTCTGCACTGCCTATCCATTGTGATTGATCATCAAAGGTGAGCTGTATAATATCAGATTCTTCAAGGTCTATTTCAATCTTCTTGCTTTCTGACCGTGATTTTTCTAAGGTAACCGTGGTCACGTGGTTAAATTGAGTGAACTCTCCAGATATGGTTTCTAGGCCACTTTTGTGCTCAGAGCCATATACAATTGCTTTACCCATGGTGATAGTTTAATAGTTGTCTGAAAATTAGTTGCTTAAAGCTATACATTTTTTTCAGTGCTACCTATCTTTCAATGAAAAGAGGGGAAAAATCCCCTTTTGTGTACGGGGTTTAATGTATAAATATGCCCGTGAAGGTTTATTTTTGGCGAAAGCCAAAAAATGACAACAGTAAAAACCCGTGCCATCATCTTTGATATGGATGGCACCATGATAGATAACATGATGGTGCACCATAGGGCCTGGCAGCTCAAACTGGCCTCGCTGGGCCTGGAACTCACCATTGACGAGGTGATCGCAGAGGTGCATGGCATCAATGAAGAAATCATGCAAAGGCTTTTTGGCGATAGGTTCACAAAAGAGGAAGCTGATAGGATTGCCTGGGAAAAAGAAAAGCAATACCGCGATATCATCGCGGACAGGATACGGCTGCTCGATGGCCTGCAGCATTTTCTGGATGCATGTAAAAAGGCGGGGGTGCCCATGGGCATAGGCACGGCAGCACCACCAGAGAATGTTGAGTTTGGTATCGAGAGGCTCAACTTACAGCCCTACATTACCACCACCGTCCACTCAAAGATGGTAAGCAAGGGCAAGCCAGACCCAGAGGTTTTTAAAAAAGTGGCTGATGGCCTCAATGTACCGCTTCATGAATGCCTTGTCTTTGAGGATAGCCCCACCGGGGCACGCACGGCACATAATGGCAACTGCCCGGTCATTGTACTCACCACCACGCACAAACCTGCCGAATTCTCCACTATCCCCGCTGTAAGGGGCTTTATACAGGATTATAGCACCTGTACCATAAAAAAAGGTGAAGACAATTGGTTTATAATAGGCTTTTGATACGTATTTTTAAACCTTGTTTTAGAAAAAAAAGAATGCGCCCTTCAACATCTAATATACAGGGTATTCTATAAATAGTTTATTTAATCTTTTACCATGAAAAAAATATTGTTACCTACGCTGGTCCTCGCTACGTTTGTCCTAGTGAAATGCGGGCCTCAAAAAAATTCTGATGACGAAGTAATGAAGGACATCAGCAAAGTTGACCCCATGAAGTATGCCGAGACCATTACCGCAAGCGACCTCAAGGACCTACTTTATGTCTATGCTTCAGATGAATTTGAAGGACGGGAGACGGGAGAACCCGGACAAAAAAAGGCTGTGGAATTCTTAAAGGCCTTTTATGAAGACCATAAAATCCAGCCCGCCATAGAGGGTAACTACTTCCAGACCGTACCAGAGAGTTTCTTTAGACCAGGAAGTGGCATCAAGGCTTCAGAAAATGTCCTTGCTTTTATAAAAGGCTCCACAAAACCTGATGAAATACTCGTAATCTCATCACACCTGGACCACATAGGCATCACAGATGATGGTGTGGTAAACAATGGGGCAGATGATGATGGGTCTGGTACCGTGTCAGTTCTAGAAATCGCGCAAGCATTTCAAAAAGCCGTAAAAGATGGTTACAGGCCTAAGCGTTCTATACTTTTCTTGCACGTTACAGGTGAAGAAAAAGGATTATATGGTTCACGTTACTATACCGAGAACCCTGTTTTTCCCCTTGCAAATACCATCGCAGACCTTAACATTGACATGGTGGGGCGCAAGGATTATGACCACCCTAATGATGACAACTATATCTATCTCATAGGGTCTTCCATGTTGAGCACAGAACTTCATGACGTTTCAGAGGAGATGAACAACAAGTACCTCAACATGAACCTGGACTATAAATATGACGCTCCAGATGACCCCAACCGTTTCTATTACCGTTCAGACCACTATAACTTTGCAAAGAACAACGTACCGGTGATCTTTTATTTCAACGGTGTACATGACGATTACCACAAGCCTACTGACACCCCAGATAAGATAGAATATCCACTTATGGCAAAAAGGGCCAAGCTGATATTCCTTACCGCATGGGAACTTGCCAATAGGGAAAACAGGCCAGCACTAAACCAGTAATCCTTTGGCTTTAAGCCAAAAAACTTTAAAAAAAGCCTCGACATACGGGGCTTTTTTATTGCCTTACGTCGAAATGGCAACCCATACAAACGAAAAAATCCCCACATTGCTGTGAGGATTTTTATTTCCGGGTGGAAGATCGGTCTCGAACCGACGACCTCCTGAACCACAATCAGGCGCTCTAACCAACTGAGCTACAACCACCATGTTAAACACACAATACGCTTGCGAATTATGCGGGTGCAAATGTAATGCAATTCCGTAATTTGAACAACACTTTGCAAAAATTTTCCCTAGATCAAATCAAAAATAGAATCCACTGCCGGGTATCGCTCTGCCGTGAAGCCCTCAGCATACTCCGTACCTATGAGCCGGCCCAGGTCACGGGCCCTGTATTTAATGCTTTCCTTAAAGTTTGAGCTAGATATGGGCGTGTCGCCCTCTATGTTCTTAGGGTCATAAAACTGCGATCTATAGGCCAGGACCGCATCCATCTTGGTCTCGATAAAATCAGAAATATCCACGACAAAATCTGGTTTTAGATTTTTCCACTGGATGTAATGATAAACGTGTCTAGGTCGCCAGTGCTCTTGCGCTACTCCATCTATTGTAGTCTTGATTTGTTTCAACCCACTAAGAAAACAGGCATCGCTGGTAAGTTTGCTCCCGCGGCCATGGTCGATATGCCTGTCTTCAATGGCATTGCAGAGCACGATTTCTGGGCGGTATTTTCTCAAGATTTCAATAATCCTGAGCTGGGATTCCCTGTTGTTTTCAAAAAATCCATCGGCCAGCCCCAGGTTTTCCCTGATGCTCAATCTTAGTATTTTGGCTGCATCCGCAGCTTCTTGTGCACGTATTTCAGCGGTTCCGCGCGTACCCAGTTCTCCCTGGGTAAGGTCTAGGACGCCCACTTTTTTTCCGTTGCTTACTTCTTTTGCAATAACGCCGGCGCAACTCAGTTCCACATCATCGGGATGTGCGCCTATGGCAAGTATGTCTAATTTCAAAATCGTGTTTTTTATGCCTTGACAGCCACTTTATGAAGTGCCTGCCGTATATCTTCAATGATATCCTTTTTATCCTCTATGCCCACTGATAAGCGTATCAAGCCATCTGCGATGCCTTGATTCTTGCGCTCTTCTGGGGTAAGCAGGCCGTGAGAGGTCTTCTTGGGGATGGTCAATGTACTCTCTACCCCTGCAAGGCTCATACTGGCCTTGATAAGGTTAAGCGCTGCCTGAAAAGCATCAACATCCAGCCCCTCTTCAAGCTCAAAAGACAACATCCCCCCATAGCCGCTCATCTGCTTTTTGGCAAGTTCATAATCAGGATGGCTTTTTAGTCCGGGATAATACACAGCCCTTACATGCTCGTTCTTTAAAAGCCACTTGGCTATCTTTTTTGCATTGCGGTTTTGCTGTTTTACACGTAGTACGAGCGTTTTCATACTGCGCTCCAGCATCCATACGCTAAAGTCGCTCAGGCTCCCGCCCAGGTTCTTGCTCTTGTGCCATATCACCTCCATGTGCGCAGCGCTGGCAGCAACCGCTCCCGCACATATATCACTGTGCCCGCCCATATATTTTGTGGCGCTGTGAATCATGATATCTATACCAAAATCTGCCGGGCGCTGATTAATGGGCGTGGCAAACGTATTGTCTATCATGGTGATGATACCCATCTCCCTGCCCATCGCGGCAACCATTTCCAGGTCTGTGATGGTCATCAATGGGTTACTGGGAGTCTCGATATAGATTACTTTAGTTTGCGGCTTTATCGCTTTCGCGAAAGCGTCCTTATCAAGACCACTGGTAAATGTATATTCTATGCCAAAACGGTCAAACTCTTCTTCAACAAGGTTAAAAGTGCCCCCATAAAGTGCCTTTTGCAGCACGACGTGGTCTCCCTTGCGCAAAAATGCGAGAAGCGTGGTGCTCACGGCGGCCATACCGCTCCCAAAAATCATTGCCGCCTCAGTACCCTCAAGGGCCGCGATTTTCTTGCTGAGCATCTCTTGGTTTGGCGTATTAAAATAACGGGGGTATCGCTTGACGTCCACATTGTCATAGGCATAAGATGTTGCCATATAAATAGGTGAAACCGCGCCCTTAAACTGCTTGTCTTCTACCTCGCCCACATGGGTGCATATAGTATTTAGACCAAGGTTCTTGCTTTTCATTTTGGTTGATTTTAGAATAAGGCAAATTACAAAAATGACATCACTTAAATGTCGCGCGATTTTGAATATTAAATTGTGGAAATGATAGTAAATTTGGATTATGA
>CEQG01024373.1_pt1 | contig 15904 bp, 18 predicted proteins | sample 350301 | NCBI WGS metagenome assembly CEQG01 (sample SAMEA2621242, study PRJEB7988) | marine metagenome | isolation source: saline water (ENVO:00002010), including | reverse complement strand
AAGGACCTCCTTTTTTAAATCGGGCCCCAATAAGATTGAATTGTTGGAGGCGACCAAGCCCGATAGCCCCATCGCCAAATATTTGGAAAAAAAGGGGGAGGGCATCCATCATATTGCATTTGCGGTGGAGGACATTGTTTCGGAAATCCAAAGATTGAAGGGAGAAGGCTTTTTGGTTTTGAACGAAACGCCCAAAAAAGGAGCGGACAACAAACTGGTGGCATTTTTGCATCCAAAGGGCACGAATGGCGTGCTGGTGGAGCTTTGCCAAGAAATAAAAGAAAGCGAGGGGTGTTAAAACCTTGCGCTAAAGAAAAATAAACACTAATATTGCATCCGCAAATTGCGGGTCCTATAGCTCAGTTGGTTAGAGCACCTGACTCATAATCAGGGGGTCCCTGGTTCGAGCCCAGGTGGGACCACCAATAAATCAAGCAGTTACAAGAATTCGTAACTGCTTTTTTGTTTCATCAGCGTGCTTTCAGCGTGCTTTTTTACATCAAATTAACCTCATTTTCCTTACTTATTTTGTTTCGGGAACTGTTTTTTGGTCGCAACCGATAATTGAAACCCTACACTATCGGTTTCTACATGTGTAATTGGGATGAATATCAGGAAAGTGTGGAAATCTGACCAATTTTTCCGATATTGTCGTTCAACCAATCCATCAATATGCAAGTCGTCTGCCTACAAGAAGAAGCTTTTTATGCCCTGTTTGAAAAAGTGATCGAGCATGTGGAGGCCAAAAGAAGGGACAAGCCGGACAAATGGATCGACGGAGAGGAGGCCATGCATATCCTCAGAATAAAATCCACGACCACTTTACAGAAACTAAGGGACGAAGGAAAGATCAGATATACCCAGCCCCAGAAGAAAATAATACTCTATGACCGTGATTCCCTGAACGACTATCTTGAACGTCACGCCCATGAAACCTTTTAAATACGAATATGGAAAACAAAGTTGACAAAAAGTATATCAGGGAATTCAACCTTGGCTACGAAATGGCCAAGGAACTGAAATTGGAAAGACCCATGCTCCAAGGTCAGGATATTTCCCAGGCACCACCGGACAATCCGGTGCATGCAGGAATGTTTCAATATTTCAAGGAAGTGGCCCTTTCCAAAAGTAAAGACCTTGATAAATCTGTAAATTCATCAAAAAATGAATTGAAGGAGGATAGCAAGGGAAAAGGCAAAAATAAGGATGAGGGTTTGTCTCTTTAGACAGGAGAGGTTCAAATCAATTGGCCATTCAAGTTTCCATCCGTTGACATGGAACAAGCACATTTTTCAACATATCTTTTGATTTTGACACTATGATGATACAATTTAATGTTCATTCAGTTCCTTTCCCCCATGACATTTATTTATATCATCAAATAAACATATGTATAAATGTGTCTCGTCTTAGAACACAATAAAATCATTGGAACTCATCATAACCCCATCCCCCTATCCTTTCTTCTGGCAGGGGTGATCTTCTGTGGAGTGACTTTTAACCCTACTTGTTCCGCAAGCTCTCTGACCTTGGTTTCCCATAACCTGGCCACATTGACAAAGGTTGTATAGATTTTGAGAGAGTTCTTGGTCAGGATGATCTGGTTCCCTCCCATGGACAAGTCCTTGGCATTGTTGAAATTTATCAAACGGCCAAGGTCATTGACCAAATCATTCGCCCCTTCAAACCCTTCCTTGTCGAATATGTTCCTGTTCTCAAACCCTCGAAAGGCTGTCTTTCTCCTCAAATATTGATGAAAGATTTCATAAAGGTCATAATGCTCGCTCAATAGGATTAGGTCGTACAAATCCTTTCGTGTACCCCGATTGGCCATGGACTCCAACTTGAGCGGGGCTATGTCCAAATCATCTATCAAGCGGATGCCGTCGACAATTTGTACTCTTTGGAGCAATTTTAGGTTCTGGATAACATCCAATTTTACTTGATACTCTTCCTTTTGGAGTATCCCGGTAATCCAAGAAAATTGATCGCTCTCCCTGTTGTTGATGACCAATTTCGATTCAGGGTACAATTTGGAAAGTTCCAAATGGATTTCACAGATTCTATCGATACCAGCTATATCGCCGCTGAACAAATCAATATCAACGGAGACCCTATGATCGTACTTGATGGCCAGATTGGTCCCCCCGCCCAAATGGAAGCCTTCCAAAAAAGGCAGCTCCATCAGTTCTTTTATAAGACCATAAAGCGGTTCGGGAACACCCTGTCGTTTCCCTCCCATCAAAACGATCTATAATATAAAAAATCCTTCTTGGGAATATTATACCTGGAAGATAGGATATCGAACACCTCGTTTGAACGGATATCCCTGTGGGCCCTTGCATGTCTTTTGATCTTCCCTATGGGGTAGATTTCCTCCAATTTGTCCAGTGTACCGGGAATATTGGACCATCTCAAGATCCTGTCGATGATAAATCCGGCGTTCTTTTTCAAAAAGATGCGGTTGGGGTCCACGTCCCAAAAGAGTCCTTTTTCAAATATCCCTTCTATGGATTTGTCCCCTTTGATGCTCAGATCGATATGTACGCTTCTTTTTTCCACTTCAATACAAAGTTAAGACATTATTATATAACGCAATACATGTGCCAATCTTTCCATTTCACAGAAAAACCCATTGCGTTGAGTTGGGTGCAAAAAACAGGCATGGTATACCACCTCGCCGGAAAAATGAGCACAGCGAAGCAACCAACAAAATATTGAGCTACAACCTAATACAATGAAATATTTGGTGATCCAAATTTGCCATTTTTAGTGGTTCTCATTATCCGTTCCATCCAGATCGGCAAAAACTTGGGCATAGCGAGCGAATTTGTTTGTATATGCAGCGGCAAGTTGTATTCATTGCTTTGTTGGGGGGTTCAACTTGTTCAGTGAAGTATACTAGTTCTGCTAAAGGAAACTACCCAAGTCCCCTGCGGAAGTCGGTCGACCCTGCTCGAAAACCTCCCGTGCGACCATGCTTGGCAGGGGCGCATTAGGTCGGCTATTTTTCGCGTTCCTTCCCGACATCCTCGGTGCCGCCCAAAAGCACAAGCGGCGAAAGGCCGCTTGCCCTTTTCTCTCCCTGCCCACAAAAAACAGACACGTTTTTCCTATCTTTTTTGTGACTGTACAATTCCCATATTGGACCATTTAAAAATGCTTCCTGTACCCATTTGGCTCTATATAAACCAATATGATTTATTGACATAAAACATTGATTTTTAATTGCTTATATTCAAAATCAATCGCTTATATTTATCCGTGGAACGGATTGCAAGTTGTATTCTAAGTAACTCAGAATTGTCTACTTCTGCCGAAGTGTTTTCGCTAAAAAAACAGCTAAAATGGAACAAAGGAAAAAAGGCCGGAAACGATTGGGAAAAAGGAAGCGGAACCATAACATAATGTTGCGTTTCAACGATAGGGAATATGAAAAATTGAGATCCATCTGCGAATCCTACCATCTGGACATCTCGCAACGGGGAACCATAAGCCCCCTGTTGAGAAGGTTGGTCCTGAACGGCCAAATGGAGGAAAAGGAGAGGCTCCCGAACATCTCGAACCTTTCCTACCATTTGAACAGGATAGGGAACAACATCAACCAATTGGTCAAACTGGCCCACCATAAAAATTTGAGAAGCCCGAACAGTACCTTGGAAATCGAGATCGGAAAGACCAACGAACTACTGCGTTCACTCATTGAGATCATGGAAGAAAATTAGATAGGATGATAGGGAGGATATTATATCGGGAAAACTGCCAAGGAATATTGAACTATGTGTTTGGCAAAAAAGGAATGAGCATCCTTGGTTATGGGAATATGTGCTCTCAGGATATATCACAAAGATTCTTCGGGAATGTACTCCATTTTCAAGGGCAGCGCAATGCCACCAAAAACCGCTATGCCCACATCACCTTGAACCTTCCCCATGGCGAACATCTTGATGACAAAGCCTTCCATGAGTTATCGGAGGAATATATGGAACAAATGGGCTATGGGGAACAACCCTATGTAGTGGTCAGGCATAACGACACCAAGCACGAGCATGTCCATATCGTGACAACCAATGTGGACGAAGTGGGAAAGGTCATCGGGATCTTCAATAGCCATCGAAGGAACATGGCCACCCAGCGCCATCTTGAAAAAAAGTATGGCCTATCCCCTTCCCCTAGGGCAAAACAGGAAAGGGAACTTCCCCTTTATAGACTGCCCGAATTACAGTTTGGCATGGACCATGCACAGGGAACAAAGTTCTACTTACAGGATGTGCTCAACGGTATCCTCCAAAAACACAAGGTGCGGAGTTTTGAAGAACTGGAAAGACTGGTGAAGCCCTATTATATCGAGATAAAGCAGACCAAAAGCGGATCAGGTAGGATAGGGGTCTTGTACGGACTGGACAACCAAAATGGATGCCGGACAAGGTTAATCAACGGTTCCACGGTACACCGAAACCTGAGCGGCCCAAAGCTCCAAAAAGTATTCGATGCCCATTCCCGTTCAAAGTTGTTGCCCATGCACCGGAAACGCCTGCTGAAACAGATAGGGACCACCTATGCCCTTTTCAAGACCATCCGCCCGAACGAACTGGCCGATGTGCTCAAGGAATATCAGGGCATCGACATAAAGTTGGACAAGAAAGGAGATGTCTTCAAAGGATACACTATTTATGACAAATCAGGATATGTATTTACCGAAAGAGAGCTGGGTCAAAGCCTAAGAATGCGGAACCATTTGGACATTTTCGGCAAGGGCGATGCACATACGGAAATCGATATCGAAAGCAAACAGTTCAAACTGGAAATCCAAAAACGGATAAAGGAGGCTTTTTATGCATCTTATTTAAAATCCAAAAAACAAAAAGGGCTACTTTCGGAGTACATAGCGACAAAAAACTTACGGGATGTTCTTCCAGAACTAACAGCATCCGAAAAGTACCGATTCTTGGAGCGATGCATTCCAAACAATCAAAAAGTACTGTTCAAGAAAGCGATTCAAAATACGTTTCCAATTGTCAGGAACAGATTAGCCGTGCTGGAAACGAGAAAGGAAAAGGAAACCCTCGAAGGCAAGTTCAGACTCATTGGCAATATATTGGAAAAGGGCATTTTCGATGTGGATGCCAAAGGGGGAAGGGTTCAGTATTTGTTCCAAGCATTGGGAGTGGAATACCGTGATGACCGATTGTACTTTTCGAATTCCAATAAACATTCGGTTCCCGTTGTTTTGGGGAACCTACCATCTCCCAAGGACATGGAGAAATATGTGTCCACGGGTTTTGTCCACCAGAACCATTTGCTGTTGGAAATGTTGACGGTACAGGATCCCGACAATGGTTCCAAGTTGACGCCATCAGCCTTTTTCTTGCCCATGGTCTTTCCGAAGCTTTTCGAACGGATGCATCCCGTTCACAGACAACGATATGAACATGCTGCTCTGGCATCCTATCTGAAACATGCCGAACGGATGCACGCCCCATTCGAGAAATGCGCCAAGGACTATTTTTCCCTTTTCAACGCCAAGGGTTTCTATTTTGTAAAGGGGGAAAACGGCTTCGAGGTCAAGTCCATTTATACGGACAAAGCAACAAGTTATATATTGCCCAAAAGGACAGACCTTTATTTAAGTTCCATCCCTAACTTGTCAGAAACATTAAAAGGACAGCAAGCCGTTATCAACGGTTTGTTAAAGAAAGGAAGGTACGATCTAAAAAACCTATGGGCAGGTCATATGATGGAATTGGAATTGTATGAGAGGGTCGCCTTTATGTTGACATCGGAAAAGGTATACCCGAACTTACAACATGATATTATGCAACACCACATGGACAAGGGACTTCGGGAAACCTTACATAGGGCCATGGAAAGAAAAACCAGCATCCAACAGAACCGTTTGCTCAGGAAAGATCTCTACGCAATCAGTTCATTGTTGGGCAACAGGGACAAAGAACAAGAGGAGTTCTTTAACGGATTCAGGGACGAACTGACCGATTGGTCAAAACATAAGGGCAAGGGAGTTTCATTATAAATCTGGATAGATGCTATTTAAAAAAGAAAGAATACAAGCATTGAAGGTGTCAATTGCTTAACTTTAATTGTTGTTCAACGGGTGTTTGTATCCGAAATCAGCAAAAATGGGTAATTTACACAAATGGTTGTATGCCTATTTGAGGATTGCCCCATTAGTGCATTTGTCAGCTAGGATGTCAGGGTAACAACCAAGGCCAAGCAGAACAACCCCAAAAAGGAATCGTTCATTATTGCCCCTGATGGAAGGCTGAAAAAACTATGCAATACATGACAATGTCTTATTGATATAAATGGACCATGACAGGCTTAAAATTTAATATGCCGAAGATTTGGCCAATGCTACCGTTGTGGTTGGAAGGAAAACAGGACAATATGGACAATATAGATAGGTTTATGGATATTCAAGACATCAAAAAAATGCCAGTGACCAAGCGGATGCAACTGGTCCAGGACATTTGGGATTCCCTTGAGAGCGAGACCAGAGAGGTGGGCGGCCCGATCAAAAAGGAACTTGATAGTGGGCCAGAGGGTTCCAAAAAAAAGAGGGCAAAAAGGTTGGGAGCGGAGAAAAGAAAGTGAAAGGACACAATCGATAAATTGGGAAAAAGAATCAGGACATATCCAGAGATAAAGACGGGACAGCTTTGGAACGTCGATGGGGAAGTCTATGAGCTTGTCGATATGCGGGTCACCGCTGTGGAGTCACCCACCAAGTTTTTGACCTCCGCATTTTTCAGGAGCAAAGACCCATTGAGCGACAATCCCTTTTTTGAGGAAAAGGTCATAACGATCCTTTCAGACCCTGTTTTCAAAAGGCATATATTTGGCGGTAGAAGGGAACTAGAGGGATGGTTGGAAGGTGTGCCGGGAGGGATCAGCACCAGGCTCTACAACATTCTCAGGGGACTTTGCAACAGGGAGTTCAACGGCATGGAGGGCGATGTTTCCCCCTTTGAGCTCACCAAGGAGGCGTTCTTGGCACTGGACGGTGCCGGAAAGAAATCATGGGAAGAATTTGAGAGGGCAAAAAGACTACATCAAAATGAGAGCAGAAACGACAAAAGAACGTGAAAAATCATGGGAAGAAGAAAGTTTTGCCCAGGGCCTCAGGTTATATGCCGAGGCAATGGTGGACTATCTGGAGAAAAACGGAAACGTGGCGACCAGAGGGAAACTGGGTAAACTCTTTGACGATACCACAATGCAAAAGTTCCCAAGAACGCTCACAGGAAGAAACCTTTACGAAACCATAACGGGGTTAAAAAAAGAAGATATCGGGTACAGGGAAAATGAAAAATAAAGGCCGATAGGGGGGACGCCTGAAAAGCGCAATCGGCCGTTTATCCGTAATATCAAACTCTGGCAACAAATTTTTTTGTCAAATAGACAACCCGCAAGGCCTTCCAAGATAAATAAATATCATGCGAGTTCAAAGTACTTATGAAAAATTGTCGGTGTTCTTCACCAACACAAGGATCTGGAAGATCGAAGACCTTGATGCAGAGTTTGGGTTCCATCTCGTTTGTGAGGATTGGAACGAAAGCCATACAGGGTTTCCCAAATACGAGAAGGTAAAGATCAATTCCATCGATTGGAAGAACAGGACCCTTTGGGTTTCCATGGAAAAGAGGCAATTGAAGGAAATAGGGGAGAAGGCTATACTTGAACTGAAAAGAGCCTTGGAGCTATAGAACGATAATGCGGAAAATTGGACGATCAACTATTAAGGCCCGCATAGTATGGAAGGACATCAATAGATTTATCAAAGGATAGATGAAAAGGTTATATACTGATTGGAGCCCATGATCATTACAGCCCACTACACTGCCCCATCGTTGGTAAATTCTTTTCCAAAATTCACGCCCTTTTTGATCTTAAGGTACTCGGATTTATATTTGTTCCCATTCATCCAACTTTGAAACAGGAAAGCCAACAGTATAAACAAAGTGCTAAAGCTAAGAACAAAAAATAATACCATGATTTAATAAATGTGGTTATATATGTTTTGGAAACATAAAATCATCAAAGGTCACATTTATGGGTCTATTCCATAATTTCGCACCATTGATTTTTCAAAATATATCGGATTTCATTAAATAACTTTTCTTGGTTTATGAAAACGGTTCCATAAAACGACCGTCTTAGAGTACCATCCAAACCAATAAAATATGCCTTGATTTTAGTAACATTTTCCGTGACATTTTATGGTTTCGTAAAATAAGATTATACGGGACTATATGATTTACGGTTATGCCAAGGTTTCATTAGGGCTAGAAACTAAATCCATGGACCGATTAACTCTAAAAGGAGGCATGTGTATACAAGATGAATCAAATCTAAGATAACTAAACCAATTCTTTACCGTTCATCGAATAGTAATAATTATGCTTGTGGTGCTCCTGATTACCCTTTAGTTTAGAGCATCATTTTTAAAAAAAATCATTGTCTTTCGATGATATGTCCATTCCCCTGATTTATTGATACAGCAGCCTGCCGTCCCGTAACCGGAAAGTTTTTAATTGAATGAATTCATTTATCCGGGTCAGCTGTCGGGGGCGGGTTGCTTTTCTGTTTTACTTTCTGTATTCAGCCTATCCAATAAATAGGTAAGGGCGTTTATTGTATGGGAGAGCTGTTTCCTTTTCATGAATTGGAGCACTTTTGTCCTTTCCCTTTTCTTTATTAAGTTTTCCCTTAACTTATTGATTGCTGATTCATTGTACATACGCTCGGACATTAATTTTGAGCGCACTTGCCTTACTGTCTCTGTGTCTGTTTTGTTAATGGCCATATATTCATTAACGGACTATTTTGTATTATCTTATTGTAAATTTTTTCCCAGCACCCTTTTTTCGATGAACAGTATCTTGCTTGTTTGAACTTCAATCGTCCACAATTGATTGGATAAGGATGCGCGGAAAATCAAAAATTTGTGCGCAATCGGTTAGTTCATCCTGAATCCTTTTTGAAGAGGTGCTTATAAACGCCCAGGAATACAATGTTTACAACATCGGGAAGATTCCGATTCCTGTCATTGATTTCCTGGATGTCAAAGTAATGGATGTTTTAAGGAAGCCGAACTGATATTTGCTCTAAGGACCGCCAATCGGCATTTATCCTCCTTAGAGAGCTTAAAATTGAAAATTTTTGAAGAAGAATCCTTATTTGATACCCTTGAAAAAATCTTCAAGGCTAACATCATGAATTTTGAGAATCCTGATCAGGGTATTGATGGTAAAGTTCTCACCTGTCTCCATACGCCAATAGTTTTTACGGGGAAGACCATTCTCAACCGCAAAAGCTTCATAACTGGTATATCCGCTTTTGATTCTAAGCTCTTTGATACGGTCAGCAATGGCTTTCCTCTCCTCTATATAATTGGCTTTCTGCATGGGCGGAAAGTTGCAGAAAACGGCGGACACATATTACGTCATATATAGCGTGATATTTTCATTATATTTGTTGTTAGTTTATAGCCTTATAAAGACTTATAAAAAAGTAATGCCATTTCAGCCATCAGATGATTTTATAAAATATGTGTTTTGTTCCAATATGGAGGCCAAAGTTCTTTTCCAAGATTCGATAGAAACATTGATAGACTCCGAAAACTTAGATTTCATGGTCTTCAAAGTAGTGGACGGTAAAGTCAAAAACCTATCCGGTTACGATGAATGGTCTGAGATTATTGAAATAGACGAGACAACCTTTAAGAAACTACATTTAAACCTTTGCCAAAAAATGGGTAGGGTCGTAAGGACGAATTTTATGGATAATCCCTAAGCTTTTTAATCTTAACGGTTGTTCAGTTCATTTGAACTTTATCATTTATGAAGGAGACACCCTATTTAGACCATTTTTGATATATTCATAATCCAATACGATGTTGCGTTGTATCCTTCTTGTTTTCAATGGTCTATGATATGGGTTCCAGCACCCTGCGGGTGCTCTTTTGTGGAAAGGGAGAGAAAAGAAAATCAAGAAAATTGACGTTCAATCAGGATAACAGGATTACCAAAGACTTGAAAAATCTGTAAATTGCCATTAGAATCAAAGGAACTTGGAAAAGCAAAGACTCAATAAAGACTATTTGAACCCTACTACCTTTTGGGATGTGGACCCGAACCTTTTGGATACTGAAAAAGATAAGGATTTTATCATAGCAAGGGTACTCGAACGGGGTACGGACCCGGAAATCGGACTTATCGAATCGACATATTTGCAAAGGGAGATAATCTCGGCATTGGAAAAGACCAAAGAGGTCTCAAAAAAGACCCTTAATTTCTATAAAACGATTTCAATTTAAAGGCGCACGAATTGTAGCCGCCCCAATAAGGAACAAAGAAGGCCGCTTAAAGGGCTGATCAGGTGGATTTCAGGAGAAACCTTGGTGGTGTGGAGTGCTTTACCTACGATGTCAAATACTTACAAAAGAAAGAGGGGGCAATAAGCCCCCTCGTCATGCTTTTCCGCCATACACGGTTATTCGATGACCACGGTATGGGTCTCGTCCAATTCCTTTCCAACAATTTTTAAGAAATATATTCCCTTTGATAGTGAGGACACGTCCATTTTTATATCCTGTACCGGCCCTTCAAATGCCATTTCCTTAACTGGGTTTCCCGAAAAGTCCAACAATGTCAACGATACATCCTGAATATTGGTCAGGGTGTTTGATTCTAAAACATTCATACCTGAACCACTACTTTTTTCATCAAGGGCGATGTTTATTTCTGAATCTGAAGGGTTTGGATATACCACCAACTTGTGTCCGCCACCCCCAGAGCATTCCTCATAATAATAGGCTTGATCGGAACCACCACAACTGGCGACAACACCCAACGACGAGCTCCCTCCCTCGCATGGATACCTATGGCTAAAACTTCGCGAACTTGTGGTGCTTATCAGTTGATTGTTTATGTACCATCTAAAAGGAGCGGACCCCCCTGTTACGCTGCCAGAAACATAGATGGCACTTCCCTCCCATTCCACCGTGCCAATAGTAAGGTTCACACTTCCTGTGCTCAACACAAGGTTTTTTCTAATAGTGAAATCCACACCGCATCCATTCGTGATCCTGGCCTGGATCCACCCCGTAGTGCCCAGTCCCGAAAGCGAAAAGGTACATGGGTTGGAACCTTGGGAAGAATTTCTTGTAATATTGCTACTACTGCTCCAAGTGATGGTGGCCCCAGCGGGTAAATTTGTTATTGAATATGTTGAACCGCTGGCGCATGTAGTCGTAGGCCCGTTTATATAGGCACTTCTGGTCGTATTGGTTGTGTTGGCCCCCGTACCGCAAGGATCCAGCCAGTTACTCAGCCTTGTGTCATTGGTGCCCCCTCCAGCCCAGGACAGATTGAACCTTCCATATTCTGCCCTTGGTTGACTGCAATAGGACTGGGATAGATTATAATTCTGATTTCCGTGCAATTGTCCGACCACCCTTCTGTTCTGATTGAAAATTGGGGAACCCGAAGACCCATGTTCCACGACACCATCGTCAAAGTTGACTAACCACCTATTGTTCGCCCCGTTCCAGCTTGAAACCTGAAAGGCATTGTTTTCTATCGAAATTTTCATCATGTCGCCCGAAGGATGGTGGATGCCCGCCCCGCTTGTCGGGGTGTTGGCCCTTCTGTCCCAGCCGGCCCATGTTATCTCTTGATTTCCTACCGGCGATTCATCAAGCTCCATCAAGGAGAAGTCGGTTGGAAACCATGCCGCCCTAAATGTGGCATCGTTATAGGTATAGCCGGCCGAAGCGGTTCCCGAAGTGCAGCTTACCGATTTGAACTGGAACTTGAACATCCAATCTTCGGCTGCCGTTCTTTCTGCGGCGGTTATGGCTCCACTGTTGTTTGTGTCGATACAATGGAACGCACTAAGAAAATATGGCCGAAAGCTATTATTTGTTGACATTAATAGCGAACCACTACAATGTTCAAAACCACTGGACAAAAGGACCAGGCCCACGGCATCCGAAGAAGCGTCCCAAGCCCCGAAACATCCTATATTATTGTTACAGCTCTCCGATGCTCCCGGAGTACCGTTCAGCATTTCGCCGACCCCCCTATAACCATGCACCACCCGTTTAATGGTAAAATCCGATTTATTATCATTGTCCGGTTCCTTTAGGAACAATGTAACACGCTCTCCAGGAATGATGTCGGTCAAAAATACTCCCTTGTCCTTGTTGTTAAGGGAAGTTACGGGTCCATATACAACAGTGCCCTCTTCATTGAACGCAAACAATTCTGCTCCTTCTGCCAATTTCATTCCTTCCAACACAAAATTTATGGACAAGGCACCCTCTGAATAAAATTCCATCGACCATTCCCTGAACCCATCATTTACGCTCCAATCCCCATCCTTTAATTTAATATCAAGATCAAAGGGCTTGCCAAACCTAAAGGGTATATTTCTACCGGCATTTTTCCTGTCCTCAGCCAACATCTGTTGCGCGTCGAATTTTGGGAGGACATTACTTTTTTTAGGTTTAAAGTCGCTTTTAAGACCGAGGCCCATTTGTTTGCCGTTCCCGTCCGGAAAGTTTTTAGTTTCTACCTGGCTGAACAAAAAATTTGTAAAGCAAAACGACAATAATACGATGCATAAGCGTAAATGTGTTTTCATGGTTTTTAGTTTATGGTGAAAGTAATTTTGGGTTTAAAATCATTATTTGTGGATATTTCATTTTGTGAAACCGTAAATGAAAAATTCAAGTTGTGTTCTACATCGTATTCCCCAATTGGCAAATATTCATTGCTTTGCCCCTTACACAATGGATAGACCGGCTTTAATGATTTTGTCAAGATCCATGGACATGTGAGCTGGAAAGTTTCGCTCGGACCAATAACAATTTCTCTGGGCGCGTTGCTAAATTCACACCATGCCCCTGTCTGGGGCGTACCCATATTTTGTTGTTGGGATTTTTCCGTGACCCGGAAAAAGTGCTCGTCTATAATATTTTGCTTAATGATAATCGTATCCTTTGATGTATTCGTAAGGGCAAGGCTGAAAACTATGTTTTCACCTTCCTTAAATTGGGTTTTTGCGACGCCCATTGAATCCAATAAGCAGAATGCCAACTTTAGTTCCTCAATGGAACTTTCAGTGCAATTATCTACAGAGCGGACCTGAAAATCCTTTATACCCTCATTTTCATTCGAACAAGATATAATGCAAAAAATGAAAGCGACAATCAATGTCATGGTCAAATGGAATTTTGTTTTCATAGTGTTAATTTATTAATTGACTTATTATCAAGAGTTAATAATACATTATTATAAGATTAATCTTACACAAATTTTTTATTCTACTTAATAATGATACTTATTCACTGAGTTGGTTGCTCGCAGGATCGTCAACAAAATGTTATGTTTATTCATCAAATAACCCATATGTGTTTTCATACAAGAATCGATAGGCCCAATACCGAAATAGAGACCCATTACAACGTTTCCCGGCCCGAAAAAGGACTGGAGTTGGAGGAGGAACTTCTATACCACCATTTGGACGGGTTCAAACATCAGGATTTTTGGGTCATACCATAGGAAAGCCCAAAACACATCACCCCGATGATGTGGGGGATGTTACCACCATGGGCCAAGAACGAAGACCAGTTTGAGGACCTTAAGAAAATCAATGGACTGGGTCTTTCTCGATAGGATTTTGTTCTTCCCGAAATGATTTTGGTCAAGGGCTTTGGACTTTTGTGATTTTGGCATTGATTTCGTCCAATATTTTCTCTGAAACACTTTTGCCATAGTGTTTTTCAGTTACCTGAACACTGGAATGCCCGAGTCCCGATGAGATTTTGCGGATGTCGATGCCCATGTCCAGACCGATATTAGTCCATGTATCCCGAAGAGTGTAGGTGGTAATCTTTTTTTCGATTCCGGCGAGTGTCGCAATTTGAGCTGCATACTTATTGAAAATTTTAACCTTTCCCTTGTTGACCTTATACAAGCGTTCAGGGGAAGTGCCATTTGGTATAATCGGAAAAAGATAATCGTTGTCGTCCTGCCCATTTAAATAGTGGTTGATGATTTCCAAAGACTCATCGTTTTGAAGTACGCTGAAATAATCCCCTTCGTAAATTGTCTTCTTGCGAAAATATTTGATGCGATTATCCGAAAATTGAAAACGCTTTAAAATCGCCATATCGAAGAAATTCATTCCCATATTATTGAACATGAACAATAGGTAATTGCGATTGTCCCAAATAGGCGTATGTGGCACTAATTGCAATTTCCGAATTTTATGGATGTCCTCTAAGTCAATAGGGGCAGGGGCATTTGCATGGCTTTTCTTTTTAATGCCCGACAAGGGGGTATGGTCTTTTAAATCTTCATAGGTTTTCCTGGCATCGTTCATGATGGCCTGTAGACTGCGAAGATATATGGCAGGTGTATTTTTTGAAGCATAGCGATTCGTCAAATAAGCCTTAAAATCCTTTGTGAAACCATAATCTATCGCCTTGATTTCCATATCCAAATCCTTGAACTCATCCAAGGGAACCATTTTATCTTCCATGATTTCGAACAGTGTTTTGATCTTGGAGTCCGCTAGACCTCTTAGATGGCGCCGATATTTTATCAAAGACTTTAGGGCATCTTCATAAGAACTGGCTGTGGAAAACCGACCTTCCATACGTAGGCGATAAAGGTATTTAGCGCCATGGTTCAGTATGGTTCGGGATGGGGATTTCTTAAAAAACTTTTGTTCAATTTCTGATTTTAGACGGCCAATCTCCCAATTTTTGATTTCTCCCTCATGTTCATCGACCCATAAATCCACATCGGAATACATCTTTCGAATGCGTTTTGTATGGCGTACAGCGTTCATTATACCCTTGATATTACCGGTTGCAAAATCATATTGGTTTTCTTTTAGGTGCAAATTCAAGGGTATGTCGCGTGTTTTTCGGTTATGGCCAATGCGCAAAACCAATGGGTATTTGTTACCTTTAACCGTGTTAGAGGCGCGTCTATCGAATGCAATCTTAATTGTTGCCATGGAGAAGAATGATTATGGTATGTTTTTTTCAGCGTGCTTTCAGCGTGCTTTTTTTGATTCCAAATGGTTCAATGTGATATTGAAGATACAAAAACCCCCAGTAAAACGGGCATTTCAAGCCATTCAAAATTACAAGGAACCATAATTGGACTGACTCATAATCAGGTGGTCCCTGGTTCGAGCCCAGGTGGGACCACTAAGAGAATTCAAAATATCTCTAATAGCCTGAAAATGAACTGTTTTCAGGCTTTTTCATTTTCATTGGTTTCATATAAAACCATATGAAATCAACCGTTCTGGTGAGTAAATCGGTGAGTACTTTTTTATTCGTAAAAATGCTTCCAAAACTATGTTAAAGAATTGACAGTCAATTCTTTGTTCGGATTTGTAATCGATATTAAAAATCCAAAAAACACAGTTATGGAGGCAAACAACACATTTTCCATCCTTTTTTATCCAAAAACCAGTGATTCTGACAAGAACGGAATGTCACCTCTCTTTCTTCGTATAACAGTTGATGGAAAGAGAGCAGAACTGAGCTTAAAGCGAAAGGTAAACTCAGAACAATGGTGCTCTATTTCGAACAAGGTCAAAGGAAACGGACCGACAAAAGATGAGGTCAATGGCTATATAGATGAACTGAAATTTAGGATTCGGCGCATCCAAGGGGAGTTCGTAGCACAAGAAAAGCCCTTTACGGCATCGATGCTAAAAGGGCGTCTGTTGAACAAGGGCAATGAACTCAAAACAGTGCTGTCAATTTATGATGGCCACAACGCCAAAGTGAAAAGCTTGATGGGAAAGGATTATACATATAGCACTTATAGAAGGCATGTGCGGACACGAAACCATT
>CEQG01092519.1_pt1 | contig 15926 bp, 19 predicted proteins | sample 350301 | NCBI WGS metagenome assembly CEQG01 (sample SAMEA2621242, study PRJEB7988) | marine metagenome | isolation source: saline water (ENVO:00002010), including | reverse complement strand
TCCAGCATTTTCTGGTCTGGCACGGTGGTGACGACTTTGGTATTTGCGATTTCAAACTGCTTTAAAGCCGCTGCATACCAACCGCGCTCAAAGTAATATTTTCCAGTTAAAAAATAGGCCTTCCAGTACTCCGGATTATTTTTGGCTAGAGCCAAAATCACATTTTTCTCAACATCTTCATTCTGCTCCAGCGTTTGCTCTACCTCACGTTCTAGCTTTCGGTAAGCTTCATAATCTTTAAATTCTTGTGTTTCCACGAAAGGGTCTCTGGCAATTGTAAGTGCATCATCAGCGAGTGTGGTCGCCGAGGGATTGCCCGCCCGATTTGCAAAAACAGCATCCAAATCATAGCACACAAACGCACCCAATTGATACGGATTTGCCGAAACCCAAACCTTGCGCTCCTCAGGTTTAAACACGATGCCGTGGTGGGCGAGGAGTTGGTTAAGCGCCTTCTCATTGCCGTATCCCAGCGGTTCGCCGTCAATACCCTTAGTGTCTCTCAATATGGCAACGGCCTTTTCGGGAGTCATTTTATCTTCTTTGTCAACTAACTGGGTCAAACGTTCAAAACGATATTCGGTGTGGCTTTCTGCGATGGTTTTCTGGTTTCGGCGGTCGTCTTTGTACACCTCGCTCTGAAAGTGATTTGTGCACAACAATTCGTCGTTATTAGGCACTTCATACACACCAAAATTCTTCGGAGAAACTTCAATCAACACTGCGCGGCGCTCATTTGCACTGCCCACCATGATAGATTCTGAGACAAAAACCTCACGTTTTTTCGCAATAGCGATAGCCTCATCAATGGTGCTTGCATGTTGCAGAATTTCGCGGGTAACAAGCGTGATAGGCGTTTTCGCGATAAGCGGAATCTTGGACTTCCCGGCATTGATGGTCACGGTGAGGCCGGCATCGTTCATACCACTCACCACACCCAGAAATCCGCCCCAAGTGATTTGCATAAACTTGTTGCCCTCGTCTGGCGCATAGAACGCGATAATCTTATTTTTTGCGAATTCATCGCCAGCGTAGAAGTCAAAATTTCGCGCAAGCAATAACTCGTCATCAGCAGTTTTATCGCCCCAAACTGCAAACGAAGAACAGCCCACGAGCATCAAATCCTGCAACGCATGACCTATGTCGTGCGCGCCGTGCATATACAGAACGCGCAGATATTGTGGCGCAAAATCATTGTAAGCAGGGTCAGCAAACTGGCTTACGCCAAAAATCTCAGCCTTGTATTCATTGGGAATATAGGTGTACATTTTTCGGTTGAACCAGCGGATGAACTTGGTCAAAAAGTTGCGCTGCCCTTTAGAAGGAACGAGGTCATAAATCTTGTCGAGAAACACCTGTTCCTGATAATTGAAAAGTTCTTCGGTGAGGCTTCCGGTAAGCAATCCACGTTGTAAAGGGTCGCCTTCAACGTATAATTCCCAGAGGCCATATTTATTTTTGGTAAGGAAATTATCGCCCGCAAAATAGGTAGAATCATTGATTTTTTCCCGCTGTGGAACCGCATCAGAATATGCAGATAAATCAGGCTTGTCTTCCAGCGATTTTTTGACTCCGCATGAAGACAGCAGGAAGAGAAAGCTCAGTAAAAAGAGGATATTCCAGCGAAAGCTATTGTTCTTCAGCATACTTTTTATTTGTCCTTCTCACCGCCAGTTCATCTTTATAATCCACCCATTTCTGACCCATTATCTTGCGCATGAGGTTTTCAAAATTACGCATCACGACCAGATTGTTCAGCAATTTTGCAACCCCTTTGCCATGTCTGGGAAAAGAGCGCAGCGTGAGCGAAAAACCAGCGTCCAGATATTTAATGTAATGCCAGTAACCGCTGGGCATGTAGAGCGCGTCGCCGTGTTCCATAAAGGCTTCTGTAGCGACAGCATTTTGCAACATGGGATAGGTGTCAAAATCCACATCATCCATGTCAATACTTTCGTGATTATGAACGCTAAACGGGATTTTGTAAAGGTATTTGGTTTGCTCAGGTTCAAAGAGCATCACGCGTTTATGACCATGAAAGTGGAAGTGCATATTGTGCGCCACATCCATGTCATAATGCGTTAAAACCTTGCTTCCTGCACCACCAAAAAACATCACCGGTAATTTCTTAAAAAACGGCATTCCAATCTCTGGATAATCAAAATCCTTAGTGAGTTCGGGCATTTTGCTCAACACATTATAAAAGAACATGCGCAGGTCTGTGGGACCACTTTTTAGCAGTTCGATATAATCGTATAATTTCATTTTTTGTGCAGGCGCATGCGAAGTCTTTTTACCACCCACGGGTTTGCTGTCATACAGCGGGACGATTTGCTCACCAGCACGCTCCTGGATATAATCGAGATTCCATTTTTTTACCGCTGGCCAATCCCTTGTCAGGTTCTTGATAAGCACTGGTTTTCTGGGTTTGTAGTACTTTTCTACAAACTCCTCAGCCGTAATATCAGTAACGATTGCTACAGGTTGCGTCTTGATTTGTCCCATGGGTTAAATTTAGGTATAATATTTCTCAAAAATAATTTGGTCAAATTCAATAAAGTAATTCTTTGACTTTAATTTTATTGCAAAAAGTCAAGTTATAATTTTACTTATTATTATATTTGTAAATGTATAGATTTACTTTTATATCAAAAAGTCAATTTGTAATTTTACTTATTAATTTTCCGCCATGAGAAATAAAAAAAAATTATTGGTTGAACAACTTGATACTAAGTTGGAACCATTTTTTAGTACTACAGGTATAGTGATTCCCCCACGTGGATGGATAAACGCCGTGCGAACAGCTATTAATATGACCATGGCTCAGTTAGGTTCTAAACTTGATATTACAAAGCAGGGAGTGAAAGGAATAGAAGATAGTGAAGCCGCAGGTACCATCAGTCTTAAAACGTTAAATGAAGCCGCAGAAGCATTAGATTTAAAGCTGGTTTATGCTTTGGTGCCCAAGGATGGTTCATTTGAGAACTTGATTGATAAAAATGCACGGCGACTAGCTGAAAAAATTGTTTTGAGAACACATCAAAACATGCAGTTAGAAAATCAAGGTATTGAGGATAAAAAAATAAAAAAAACCATAGATGAATTAACTGATGAATTTAAAAGAGAGGTAAGAAGATCCTTATGGGATTAGAATTAAAATACATTAAAGGGCAAACCCTCATTGATGAAGAAGAAAAAGAAGGTTTAAAGATTAAGTCCATAACAATTCAAAGTGAGCTTGATGAATTTGAACAGATGAATATTGAGAAAGCCGTGGAGTGGACCATGCGAACTAAGGTAAAACCAGAAAGGGTGCTTAGTCAAGAATATATAAAAACACTTCACAAAATGATGTATGGTGAAGTATGGAAGTGGGCCGGTGAATTTCGCAAGACCGAAAAAAACATTGGAGTAAGATGGACCAATATAGAAATCGAGCTAAAAAAACTTATCGATGATGCAAGATATTGGGTAGAAAATAAAACGTTCCCTGCCGAAGAAATAGCTATACGATTTAAACATAGACTTGTTTCCATTCACTGTTTTCCCAACGGAAATGGCAGACATTCGAGAATGATGGCCGACATTATCATGGAATCAATTTTTAAGAAGGAAATATTCCCGTGGCATCAATCAAATATGGTCAAGCCCAATGAAGTACGGGCAAATTACATAGGGGCGCTAAAAGTGGCAGATAAAGGAAACATTGAACCTTTGATTGCGTTTGCAATGCGCTAATTTGCTAATTTTTTCATTAGCTTATTCGCTAATTTGAATAAAATCGGTTGCACAACAAACACAACAAGTACCGCTGAAAAAATCCCAATTACTGATATTAGCGAGATACTTTGCAGCGCAGGATGTTTGGCGAAAGCCAAAACACCAATCCCCAGAATCGTCGTGAGCATAGAAAGCAAAATGCTCGATTTATACGTAGTCAGCTCCGTATTTTGCTTGTTTTTCAGCAGCAGGCCGTTTGTCATAAAAATGGCATAATCAATCCCCAAACCAAAAATGAAGGTCGTGATGATGATATTAAAAACATTAAAATGCAAGTCAAAAATGCCCATGATACCAAGAGTTAAAAACCACGTAATCCCAATAGGGATAAGCGTTACCAGCGTCACAAAAATATTGCGATAGGAGAGCAGCAGGATGAGTACAACCGCAATGAGCGAGTAGAGAATTAGCTTGTTAAAGTCTGAGGTGAGCGAACTCAAAAATGTCTCGTTGAGGTTTTCGCGGTCTACAACAAGTATGTTTTGGCTTGCGCCAAAAGTGCTTGCGAGAAGTTTTGCGTTTTCTTCCTTAGTTTTTACCAAAGTCGTGATGATGGTGAGTCCGTTTTTTTGCGAAACAAAATCTTTGACGGGCAGCGTTTCTAAAGTGCTGTAATCGTCAAGCTGTAATGGTTTAAAATCTTTTGCCAATAGCGCATTGAACGCATCAAAATCCTTTCTTCTAAATCCTATTGTTGTTCCGTAAACTTCAAGGTTTTGCTCTGTGTTTTGAATCTTCTCGTCAGTCCAGAAGGTGTTCCAAGCGTTGATTTTCTCTTTTTGCTTTTCAGCGGAAGGAACGAGGGCGGCAATTGAATTATAGCTAAGGATTTTTTGGTTTGCCTGAAGTTTTTCAAGTTTAGTTTTTACTAAATCATTTGCTTTAAGCGCTTCTTCTTCGGTAGTACCATAACTGGCAATGTAAACCGACTTGTCTCCCATCTGGGTGATTTGTTCCAGATTCTTTTCCGCGGAAGCGATATCCTCTGGCATAAAGTTGAGCGCAGAAAGGTCTTTTTCAAACTTCACCTTGTTGAATGTGAAAACTGAAACAAGCACAAGCAATGCGAGACCAGCTATCAGGATTTTATTTTTATGAAATTGGTACGCAGAAATGCGGTCTAACAAGGTTTGTTTTTTCGCCGGTTTGAGACCGCCACGATACGCCAGCGGAATAAAAATCAATGCAAAAATCGATGCGACAAGAACGCTCAAACCTGCAAAAAGCCCCAAGTCCTGCAACGCCGGACTGTCTAAAAACAGCAAGCAGAAAAACGCTAAGGCAGTCGTAAGACTGCTCATTAAAAGCGGTTTTGTGACATGTTCAAACATCGCTTTCACCGATGCGTTATTGCGTAAATGTGTGAGAATATGCAGCGCATAATCAAGCGTGATTCCCAGTAAAACGGAGCCAATGCCCAATGAAATCGCAGAAATACTTTCTCTAACAAATCCTAGTATGACAATGGCCAGTAATCCCGCAAAAAGTGTGGGGATAAATAGAATAAGCGGTACTAAAAGTTTGCGGTAAAACAAGATGAAAATGAGCAGCAACACGGCAAGCGCAATGGTAACTGTGTACTTAATATCGCTCTGAATTTGATCAGCATTTGCAACGCTTATCAGCATCCCGCCGAAATACGAAATGCTCGCTTGCCCCTCGAATTTAGTGTCTAATTCAGTTTTGAGTTGGTAGAGATAATCAGAGAAAATCTTGTTTTTGCCGGTTTCGCTCGTTGGGAATTTTGGCGAGATAAACAGCAGCAGATTTTTATCGTTTTTAGTTACGAGAAAACCATCAACCAATTTAAACTGGTCTTGCTTCCCGAATTCTTGCAGCTCTTCCATTCCTAAAAAGGAAATGCCCAGCGGGTCTTGCAAAATCGTCCTGCGGGAAATCATCCCAAAAGGTGAATTCAAGTTTTTGTAACTCGACTCCAGTTGCAATTTTAAACTATCGGGTTGCAGTCTGTTTTCAATGGTTTTATAGTCAGCGCTATCCATAAAAACAGGTAGATTTTCATACACAAAATCAATAGCTTCAAAGGCAGAGCGATTACCGACTTTCCCCTGAATTTCGGTGAAATAATCGCTTGCATTTGTGTTGAGACTGTCAATAAAACTTTCCGCGTAAGCGATAAGATGTTCACTGTTAGCCACTGAATCTGCCTGAATTGTAACGATAACTTTATCGGCAAAATTCATGTTTTGCAGCACCTCTTGTTTCGTCTTGTTCTGCTCATTTACAGGAACAAGTCTCGAGATATCTTCTTCAAATTTTATTTGGGTCACGCCCAAAATCATCAAAGTAAAAACAACGATTAGCCCGATTAATGCAGGGATTTTCCGTTGGCTCAGCCATTGATGCGTTTTGAAGAAAAACCTATGCATAGGCAAGTTTTTTTCGCTGCAAAAGCAAGAAAATTAAAAGTGAGAGCAAATACATGAAAATCGCACCAAAGGTGGACAGAAAAAGACTCCCGATGATGTACGATTGTAATTGGTCGCCTATTTCGCCAATGATTTCGGTATTGCTAAAGTCAAACGAGAAGTCGTGACCCAGCAGCATATTTCCTGTTTGTACGCTCGCAAAAAGCACAAACGGGATGAACGGCGGCAAGCTCACATGACTAAAGGTAATCGAGATAATCTTGTTGAGTTTTAAAACGATTGCAAGTGCCAGAACAATAACGGTGTGAAAACCGTAAAGTGGCGTGAGCCCAATGAATACGCCCAGTGCAACGCTTAATGCTTTTTTATGCGGAGAATCATTAACGCCTAGAAATCCGTTGAGGAAGGCTTTCTTGATTCCTTTTTTTTTTAGGCCTTTTAGGTAGCGCGTGGGGCGCACAAACCAAAAACCCTTGATCACCGTGTAGCAACGGTATTTTATGATGAGCATCACATCTGTAAACGGTCTAAAATGCGATACGCGCTCCTCTGGGTCATACAGCACGCGGATGGGAATATTGCGCACTTCGGTGCCATTCCAGTCGGCTTTGACGATGACCTCAATCTCTAAAACATACAAATCTGTGTGCAAATCCCACTTCGCCAACTCCTGCAAAGGATACAGTCTAAAACCGCTTTGCGTATCCGTCAGGCGTATTCCGGTTTCCATGCGATACCAGAAGTTTGAGACTTTGTTGCCAAATCCATTTTTGCCAGGAACGCCATCCGTAGTTTGTAGATTTCTTGCGCCTATTAATAGCAGGTTTTTGTTTTTGGCTGCAGCCAAATCCTCAATAAACAGTGGTATATCATCTGGAAAATGCTGCCCGTCACTGTCTAGCGTGATGGCATAATCAAACCCTGAATCGAGTGCTCTTTTAAAACCAAGACGAAGTGCATTTCCTTTTCCGGCATTTTTTGCAAGGTCGATGCGGGTAATCTCAGGGTAACCATCAAGGATCGTGGCGGTGGCATCCAGGGAACCGTCATTGATAACGATAAGGTCATGGGTATAAACGAGAATGCCATCAATTACCCTTGCCAGCGTCGCCGCATTGTTATACGTGGGCAGGATGACGCAGCAATTAAACCGCTTTATCTTATCTTGAATGGTCTCTGGGGGCATTAGCAGATTTTTCGCGCCCGCAAGTTACTGTATTATTTTTTCTTGTAGAGCATCGCGCCCTTGAGCACGATGGTCCCGTCGGGCAGGGTAATCAGGATTTTGCTTTTCTGGCTTTCGCCAAAGAGGGTCAGGTCAAATTGAAAATGGAGTATTTCATGTTTCAGCGGGTTCACGGGTGCAAGAAACTTGATATTGGGTATTTTTTGAAGTAAAAACCCGGTTTTAAGGGCATCCTCCAGCACTTCGCGGCACATTTGTATCAAGCATACCCCAGGCACGATGGGCTCCCCAGGAAAATGCCCGGCAAATATGGGGTGGTTTGGGTTGAGCTGGGTAGAGGCTTGTATTGTGGTTGCTACTTTTTCATTTGAGGTTATGAAATAAAAATCATCTTTTAACATACCATGAAACGCTCAAGGATTGGCTTATTCACAAGGTTATTAGACAATGAGATTTTCAACAGAAATATCCTCATCGAGTTCTTCCCAGTGCAAACCTTCCCCATTTCCAATAAATCGCCAGTTTTTAAGTTGTTCAGGGCTGGCATTTCTTAATCGCGGAAACCAGTCTAAAGGGATGGCAAGTTCACGACCATCTTCAAGCAGAATAATCATTTTATTTTGGGAAAATGATACTTCTACTGCTTGCCTAGATTTATTTATTGTTGAAATACTCATGCCATTTTTGGATTAAAAACTCTGCATTTTCATTGACTAAATTACGAATTTCCGCAATTTTGGAAGCCTTAAAACGTCTAGAAATAACTAGGGTAACAGGTTCAAGATTAAATTTAGCTGTCATATTTGCCTTTTCAATATGCACATGAACAGGAAGATGTTCATTTGAGTAAAAGAAAAATCTGTAACCATTTATTCTTAAAACTGTAGGCATATCCTATAACGTTTAAGACTTTAAATAAGTAAATTAAGGATTTTATCACTTAAATCGTGCAAAAATATTGAGCGTCTATAAGTATGCGTCTTGTTGTCGAGGGTGCTGCGTAGTTTTGATGGTCTATTGAACTCTTTACAATTTAAACGCACTTTCATGGATGGGCGTATTATAAATGGGCATTTTTAGGTCGATTATTATTTGTGCCTTATTATTTTCAACTAACCGGATACTTTTTATAATCCCCAGGCTTTTTTCAAAATACAGGTATATTTCCATGGATTTAAAAGGTCCCTCACGTGGTTTGATACCAAAAATGTGTGAATCAAAGTCATTCATATAATCCAGCACATATTTTGAGTCGTCAAGGTAAACCCCATTGATGATGTCCATCAACAGTTTGTATGCGGGTAGTAGCGCACTGCTGCGTTCAAGATCGTAGTTCACCTCTTTTTGATTTTCTTCAATGGTAAGCAGGTTATCATTGATGACCCATTCTTGACGCGGGGCATCAATCAGCTCGCATTTAAGTTTGTCAGGGGCCATGTAAAAGAACAGTCCATCCTGAGTGGTCGTATCCTTTTCGCTGATTTTATGGAGGGTAAAATCAACGGTAATGGTCTCTGGCCTTTCAGAAATCGTACCTAGAATCCTAGCCATATCCCTACGTTCCCAAAAGTTGAGCTCTTCCTGCGCACAAACAGGAGATGCAAGTAATATAAAAACGATTAGGAGTCTCATGCTTGCTGCAGTTGTGAAATGGTGACCAATTTATGACCGCTAAGTCTTGGTAATATAACTTTCAACGCTTCAAGTGTTTGCGGCCGTGTGTCGTGCATCAAGATTATACTTCCAGGTTTTACCTTATTTAGTATCCTTTTTGTGATTGTTTGAGGATTTTTTATCACAGTGTCAAAGCTGCGCACGTTCCACCCAATGACCTGATGACCGGTTTCTTTGACAACTTTTGCGATAGTGGGATTTGTCACCCCAAAAGGCGGCCTGAACAATGTATTCGCCTGTTTGAGAATGGCATCCGTTTGTTCCAGTTCTGTTTTTATCTGGCTTTCGCCAAAAAAAGGAAACGTGTTTTTATGTGAGTAACTGTGATTTCCCACTCCATGTCCTTCTTCAAGAATACGTTTTAGGATTTCAGGATGCTTTTCAGCATGTTGACCGATACAGAAGAATGTCGCTTTTGCATTGTGCTTTTTGAGCAAATCAAGAATTTGCGGTGTGATTTCAGGATGTGGGCCATCATCAAAAGTGAGCGCTAAAACCTTCTGTGAAGTTCTCTTGTAATTGAAAGCTTCCAGGAAGAAATTCCATTGTATTTGAAACGAAATCACAAAGAAAATCAATGGCAGTACTAAAAATGAAAAGACCGCAAACCAGATGGATAATCCCAGCATCAAACCCATGGCTACGATAGCGGCAAAAATCAAAATGAGCCAGATTTGTTTGTTTGACCTTAGCATGATTTCAGTAGCGTGAAGGTGTGATTCTCGCCTTTAAATTGATTGTAAATTAAAACTGTATTTGCTTCATTGTACTTCAGTTTTTCAACTGCCATCCAGAAAGCAACTACTGAAGCTGTGTGAAATTCACCGCTGTATTCTTTAAAATTCAAGCGCTTTGCAGAAGAAAGTTGTTCAGAAACCTTATCAAAGAATCCATCAAATTCATCGCCGTTATTTCCGGAGAGAAGCAAGTCGATTTCCCCAGCTGAAACTTTATTTTCAGTTAAGAAATCATTCAGTTTTTCCTCAACTTCTTCAGATTTGATTTTGCTGTAAATTGCTACATCTGTTAGCTGAGCGATGGCGTTTTTCTTTTCGCTGCCAAGCATAAAAAAACCAGCGCCTTCACTAAATGGAACTTTGATTTTTTCCTGCTGTAACTCATTTTGCAAAATCACATAATCGATGAATTCATCGCCTAATTCGTCTACCCCGCCCACTAAAATGTTTTGAGCTTCTTCAGCAAGAATCAGCAATTGCGCATCTATCACCGCCGACTCAAAAGAAGCCGCGCCGTGCACGTGATTGTTATTGTAACCATGGCATTTTAACGCAAGCGCAATTTGCGCCGCCACGGTGTTATGCGTGCTTTGAATAAAAGCGGTAGGCGTGAGGTATTGCTCATCATCAGCGATGAGTTTGTTAAGAAATTTCTCAGTATCCTCGTTACAACCCATCCCCGTGCCGGTGATGATGGCATCTGGGATTTCGAGATTGACTTGCGCTAGCGATTTTTTCGCGGCAGCGAAACCCATTTTAACACTAGTTGCCATACGACGCGCTTGCGCCGGCGGGATGAATTCGCGATAGTTGGGGTGAATTGCTTCAACCTTTTTATCTGTTATGTTTAGCTTGTTTAGAATCTGGCTTTCGCCAAAAGTATCCTGTGCCGATATCAACGCTGCGCTATGTATAAAAATGGGTTTCATGCGCGTGAAAAAATGAGCGTTGAACAATTACCACCGAAGCCAAATGAATTAGAAAGTACGTGCTCTAATTGTTGCAATTTGAGTTCGGTTTGTGGGATAAGCCCTGTTTCTTCTATAGGATTTTCAAAATTGAGATTCGGGAAAACCAGGTTGTTTTGTAATGCCAAAATAGAGAACACAGCTTCTACAGCGCCTGCCGGAGCTAGCGTGTGCCCCGTAAAAGGTTTAGTTGAACTAAATGCTGGCATTTGTTCGCCAAAAATGCGTTTTAAAGCAACACTTTCAGACAAATCGTTGTTTGGGGTTGCAGTGCCGTGCGCGTTGATATAGCTTATTTCTTTTGGCGAAAGCCCAGCAATATCTAATGCTTTTTGCATGGCGAGAAATGCGCCTTCACCTTCTGGTGACGAAGCTGTTTGATGATGCGCATCGTTTGCATTGCCATAACCAGAGAGATAGGCAAGTACTTCCCGATTTTCTTTTTGAATTACTTCCTCAGATTCCAGAACCAGAAACGCCGCGGCTTCGCCCAGGTTGAGTCCGTTGCGGGACTGGTCAAACGGTTTGCAATGTGCATCGCTCATGATCATCAGCGATTTAAAACCGTTAAGCGTGAATTTTGACAAGGCGTCAACTCCGCCCACAATCACGCGGTCCAGCTTACCTGCTTTAATCATACGGGCGCCTAGCATAATTGCATTAACCGCTGAGGAACATGCCGTGCTAATTGTGGAAACAAAATCAGTTAAGCCCAGCTGCTCTGCGATTTTCTGCGAACTGTCGCCAGCGTTGTGACTGTTGATGTATTTTCGGTATTCTGGTGACGCGGAATATGTTTTAAGAAATTGTTCCGTCATGTCCATCCCGCCCACGGTGGTGCTAGAGATGAGACCGGTTTTGTAACCATCATTGAGGTTCAATCCAGTAGTAGCTTCTTTCGCCGCAAGGCAACCCAAAAGCGCGGTACGCGTATAATTATGACTTGCCGGGAGATTAAGTTCTGTAGCAATTTCTTGATTTGTGCGTTTTACTTCGCCTACAAAAACTTCGCTAGCATGATGGGTTTGCAAAAGTTGCGGTCTTGCGATACCCGTTTTGCTATTTTTTAATGCAGAAAGTGTGGGCGAGAGGCCTATACCCAGCGCCGATGCAATTCCCATCCCGGTGATGGCAACTCCTCGTGACGCTTTATTTGGTGCGGTTTTCGGCAATATAAGCTGCTAAAACATTAATGGATTCAAAGATTTCCTTGCCCTTCTCTGGGTCTGTAAGCTTGATGCCATAATCTTTGTCGAGCATCACGATAAGCTCAAGCGCATCAATTGAATCGAGGCCTAGGCCTTCGCCAAAAAGTGCGTCATCATCCTCAATGTCTTCAACGGTAAACTCGTCAAGGCTCAACTGCTCGATGATGTTCTCCTTTAAATCCCGCTTCAATTCTTCCATATGTTGCATGCGTATAGGTAATCTAGATTATTTGAGGTGTGTTCCAGCTGGCCAGAACGGGTGAGCAAATATAAAAAGGATTTCGCGTTTACGCCGTCAAAATCTGCCCAACCGCACAACACTTGTTCACATTTACCCGTTTGCAACAAGCTCTCGCAATAAGCGTGCAAAAGTTGAGCATTGAAGTTTTTTGATACAAAAAAAGCGTTCTCCCCCTGTATTTTATGGCGTATGCAAATCTCACCCATGCCTATATTGGGCAAGGTATACACAAAGTTTGCCGGGCTGGGATAAAAATTTTCAGGGTCATTGATACTTTCTTGGTGCAAGCGGTCAATATCCAGGCTAGAACTGTGGTTTGACAGAACAATGGCCATATTGTTGTCAAATTCAAGCTCCCTTGATAAGACTTCCGTAGACAGGAAGCACAGCTTGCTCAGGTTATCCATTTTGTGAAACTTGGGGTAAGCAAGCTTCAGGTGCTTGTACAATGCTTTCGCGAAAGCGTTAAAATCATGGTTCTTGGTCTGTTCAAAGACCGGCTCTCCATTGATGTAAAGTACGTTGTCTTCTATCCTACAGTAACCGTTGATATAACTGTTGCTCATGCTTTTTGAAAGATTACGGCCGTGTTGCACCCTCCAAAACCAGAGGCTGTCTTGAGAAAATTATCAATAGAGACCTTTTTGTTTTCCTTGATGACATTGATGGGCTTTGAGACTCCTGGCTCATCATAACCCACCGAGGCCAAAACCTCGTCGTTCTTCATGGCCTCAAGCCCCAAGATTGCTTCAAGCAGGCCTGATGCGCCCAGGGTATGGCCATAAATGCCCTTAAAACTGTTGAGGGGCACGTGTGTCATGTTACAGCGGTTGAGGGCAATGCCCTCCATCTCATCATTGAATATCGTTGCGGTACCGTGTGCCGAGATATAATCAATATCATTGGCCTGTAGGCCGGCATCATCCAGGGCCCTGGTAATGCTTTTAAACAGTCCCTCTCCCGTGCGGGAAGGTCCTGAGATATGGTTGGCATCATTGCAGGAAGCATCCCCCACGATCTTGATGGAATTTTTTGCATTGCCTGTTGAAGTGACCACGAGAGATGCCGCGGCCTCTCCCAGTGATATGCCATCCCTGTACTTAGAATAGGGTTTGCAGGGGTTATGGCTCAAGGCCTGAAATGAATAAAATCCGGATAACGTGAACTGTGAGATGATGTCGCCCGCCACGATAACGGCATTGTCATAGGTGCCCGCCATGATAAGCCGCTTGGCCACCGCCACTGCCAGAATACCTGATACGCACGCATTTGAAACCACGATGGGCTCATGGGGAAACTTAAAGAACTCCTGTATCTTACCTGCCAGCGATGAAAGATGAACACGTTCTTTGTCAAAGGGGCTGTCTTTTTCAAGTACATCAATGTTGCCCTTTGTGGTCGATATGATAAGCGCCGTGCGTTCATTGATCTCAATGTCCTGCTGAGACAGGGTCTCGGCAATGCTGAGCATCATCATCTTTTCCAGGCGGGTGTATCCCTTGGGGTTGGCCAGTGTTGCAAAGTTTTGGTTGAGCAATTCTGTCTCCATGAGGGAGGCATAGAATGCCAGGGGTAGTTTGCGATGGTCCCTTTGTAGGGTTATGCTGGTATTTCCTTTTGCGGAAGCGTTATAATTACTTGCCGTATTATAGCCTAACGGCGAAATAATATTGCTTGCTGTGGCGTAAATGTATTTCAAACTTGCCTAATCTAGATTATGCTGGGCCTTCCAGGTCTTGAAAAAAGCAGGGGCTATGATGGCCAGGTCTTTTTTAGTATCTATGAATACCTGTGTCGTCTCTCCCTTGCATACCAGTGTATCGTGCTGGTCATTGATCTCATACCTGAAAATAAGCTTTGCGGCCCTGGTATTTATAAGTGTTGTCTTAATGGTTGCAATATCGCCAAACTTTAACGGGGCAAGATGTTCAATCATGGATTTAACAATAGGGGTATAGAACCCGTTTTGCTCAATATCCAGGTATGAAAGCCCATGTTTTCTGCCAAAGGCTTCCCGGCCATCTTCAAAATACTTGAGGTAATTGCCGTGCCATACAATGCCCAGGGCATCTGTTTCATTAAACCTTACCCTTGTTTCATGGGTAACGGTCAAATGTGATGGTTGCGTATCTCTATTGACCTTTGATTTCATTGTTAAGGTTTAGTTGCGGTCTTGAGCACACCTGAGGCAATAAGCTTTGTCCCCAGGTAAACTTCGGCATGGGACAACCGCATGCCCATGAACTCCTGGGTGACCTCCACCTGGGTTTCAAGGGTCTTGCCCATATGGGGAAGCTCATAGATTTCAAAATCCTTGATGCCGCCTATGTAGCCCACGGTGGGTTCATTGACCCCTTTTTTAACATGGCCGGTAAGCAGTGCGATGCTCTGCGCGATATGCTCTATGATACCGGCTTCGCTCAAGTGGCCTTTTTCAACAAATACATTTTCATGTCTTATGGTAAGTGCCGTCTTGATTTTCTTGCTGTCAAAATAGTCTAGTCTGTCCACCATGATCATAGGTTCCCGCTGGGGCAATAACTTCTGGATTTCTCTGGGATCAGTGATTGTCTTGATGGTCTGGCTCATCTATTGATTATTGGTTTGTTTTCCAAAAATCGTAATAATTAAACCATTGCAAAGGATATTTTTGCAAAATCTGCTCTAGATGGGTGCGATATTTGTCAAAAAGGTCGTTTTCGTCGCCAACTTTAAATGCCGCTTTTTTAGCATAAAGATTGTATTTTTTATATCCTCCACGCATAACATATACAAACAGGACGGGAACATTTAACTTGGCCCCGAGTAAAAAGGGACCGGCAGGGAACAATGCCTTTTTGCCCAGAAAATCACCCTCGAGGCATTTAGAGATGTTCATGAACCTATCTCCTGAAATACAGACGATTTCATTGCGCATCAGCGCAGCATTTATCTCAAAGATATGGGAGATATTATCTTCTACGAGTATGAAGTTAACCTCCGTTTTTTGCAGGTAATTATCCAGGTATTCCTTGATTTCCCTTTTTTCCCTATCGGTCACGATGAGGTTTACCGTGAGGGCTTTTTTAAGGGCGGCAAAGAAAAATTCTGAAAGTTGAAAATTACCCACGTGCGCACTTATCAGGAGGGCACCTTTTTTTTGCTCTAGGACCTTTTCTATCTCTTCACGACCGTCAAACGAGAAGCTGTACCATCTTTTAAGACCAGATGCAATCGCAAACTTGTCAATAAGTGACTGTCCAAAAACATAATACCCTCGATATACGTTGATCCAGCTCTTAAAATATGTATATCCCTGTCTTTTGTGCAGATAATAAAAAAGGGCCTTTACATTTTTGCGTGATGTAAAGCAAAAATATAGAACCACGGGATAGAGCAGGGTATAGGCAAAACGCAGGCCCAGCTTATGCATCAAGTATACATAGATCCTGTAACCCAGCACGCTGCCGCGCGATTTACCTTCCCATGGTGTTCCCAGTTCTTCCGGTTCTACCGTATCTAGGACACTGGGTTCCTGTGATTGTTTTTGAAGTGGTTTTTCTTGCAAATGCACTTGTTTCGGGGGATGAATTTAAAGATTTAGGTCTGGCTTTTGTCAAAATTTAACTGTTTCTAGGAATATAGCCCACCATTGATATTGATGACTTCGCCCGTGATATATGAAGCCTTTCCCGAAGCTAAAAAGCTGGCAAGGTCGGCCACTTCATCCACCGTGCCAAAACGGCCAGCGGGAATATGCTTG
>CEQG01153778.1_pt1 | contig 15944 bp, 12 predicted proteins | sample 350301 | NCBI WGS metagenome assembly CEQG01 (sample SAMEA2621242, study PRJEB7988) | marine metagenome | isolation source: saline water (ENVO:00002010), including | reverse complement strand
GGGTTGTATGCCTACAAATTTAAATAAAAGATTTAAACTTTAACCGTAGCTCAGGAAAATTACTTTAATTATTTTTAATAAAAAAGTAACAATTAGCTGTTTTGATGGATTATAATTACTAAAACCACTTAAAAAATATGTTTTATATATTTTTTACTTATTCTGATAATTCCATCAGAACCATTTACGTGTAAACAGGTTTATTAATGTGCCGGGGCTTATAGTTACCACAAAACGTATTTTTTCGCTATAGTTGCCATCCTGAAGTTCAAATCCGTTGCTTGAATATACAGGGAAGTATAGCTCAAAATAATCAGGCAGCAGGTTAAGGCGGATACCACTGTCATATACAAACCGGGCACTGTCATACTTATTTTTAAATGTCCCGGCATCACCATACACTTCTATCCAGTTCCAGATATTAAAGCTTCCGTTAACCGTTACCATCCACTGATTGGCAAAACGTGTACCGAATATTGATTTAAAGCCACCCTCTGCCATTATGTATTGCTGGCTGAAAAGCCCTGTAGTTTCAGAACGCCCGTAAAAATTATAGTCAAACATGTAGTCGCTTGGCCTGTCGAGACCGAAGCTGAAAAATTCTGAATTAGTGCTGCGATACACAAAAGCACCTGCAAACATACGCAGGTTAATTTGCCTGTTATCATTAAACAGCCTCCTGAATTGTACTTCGCCTGCAAGCTTTCCAAATGATTTTGAAAGCTGTACATCGGTATAAAAATTATAATGCTTTGTAATCTCTGAGTCGAACTTACTGTAACGTGCGTTAAAAACAGAATAGCTTTCGTTCTGCTCTTCCGTACCTGCATATACAGACCTTTCACGATCTACTAAAACCTGACGTAATGTTATAAACTGCCTGCGGTTTTCCCTGAAATCTTCTTCGCGGATGCGAAACTGTACGGCAGGGGTAAATTTTGTATATCTGGCATCAGGAGCATAATGATAGGTAGATGCCCCTACAGAGTAACGCACGTTGAACAAGTCGCCTTCCCGAATATAATTGTTTACAGCGAAAGAAAATGATCCTATGAGTTGCCCTGTTTTAAGGGAGTAGGTAGGATTCAACTCAAATATAATCGGTTTTTCAAGTAGTGACTTGTTATGCAGGCGCAGTCCGGGTGAAAACCCGTCATATATATTGAATATAAAGCTCGGCACATAAAACACCTGGTTGTAGTGCGGGTTCTCGAGATCCTGAAAAAAAGTGAATTTAAATGGCTTTTGGTTGGGTGACCATGTGTTTAGCGTGCGCCAGTTATTACGAAGGTTATATTCGGGAACTGTATTTTGATAGTTAAGTGCAAGCCTTTCCGCTCCGAAAGATGCTATGGTTAAGGTAGTATCTGTAACTACATTTTCCAGCCATTGCTTAAAAACAACTGTATCATTTTTAAGCCCGTAAACCGGTATAGGAACATTTGCGCCTGTACGGTTCTTAACAGTAATATGTAATGAATCGCCAATGGTTTTTGCCTTCCCGAACTTATAATCTATTATCTCTCTGCTGTTTACCATTGTCTCGAAAAACCAATCAATATTTTTCTGTGACTTGCTTTTCAGCAATTCTTCAAAATCATTGGCACTTGCCTGGCTTGTTGTGTTAAGCCTGTAAAATTCTTTTATAGACTGTGGTACAGCATCTGTAGCAAGATAATCATTCAGGTATTCAAAACTTAATCCGGCTTTATATTTACCGGCAAGTTGCTCGTTGAATTTTATGAGCTTATTTTTAGGATAACCTATAGGCTGGTCAAGGTTTTTACGCGCCATGAGCAGGTACAGGTAATTGTACTTATCGTTATAGGCAATATTAAACAGATGATGCCCCTGTAAAATACCCCAGTCGGACAGTTGGCCCATCATTTTTTTATCAGGGTAAAAATCTTCCATATACTGCATCATCAGGTATATCTGTATGCCATCATATACCCACGCTTCTTTTCTCGGGTCGAGCTTCAGGGTATTTCTGAGGTTGGCATGCAGGTAGGTTTTCAGGAACCGTATTTCATAGGTAAATGCATCAGGGAAAGGGTTAAGAAAGGAGGGGAGCTGATTTAACCCATAAACCGGGTTACGCTCATAATCGTTTTGTGAAACTATTATTTTTCCATTAGGATAACGCCCTAAAACGCTGTCAACATATCGCGTTACCTGGTCTATAATAAGCGATTTCTGTATTTCTGTAATACGGTCGTCTTTAAGGTTGGTGCTTACTTCAGCTACACTGTTCCTGTAAACTTTAAATGTTTTCTTTTTTTCGAATACAAGGTTAAAGTTGTTAAATTGTTTACCTACCAGAAAATATTCTTTTTTATCGCCCTCTATACGTTTCTCACTGCCAATATACAGGTCAGATGTTACGGCAATATCCTCCGGCACCCTCAGTAAAACTTCATAATCGCTTATGGCATTGGCAATATCGTCAAGGTTTTCGTTACTGTAACGCACAAACTTTCCTTCGGTATAACGTGCAGGCACAAGATACCAGTCCTTTAAAATGAAATTCCCGTCTTTATCATAGCCAAAACGGGTAAACCTATCGTTTGGTATTTTTACTGTATAACATATTGTTATACTAAACTTATGATTTGGGTAAATGGGGTTTTTAAGTTGTATATCAACAATATCAGGATGTTTTCGTGTTCTCTCCCAGCTAAGCGGCCTGCCATTCTGGTCGGTAACAGTAGCTATGGTTGTACTGCCGCGGTCCTCATCTTTTGCAAGGTGAAAAGCACGGACAAATTCGTCCGAAAAACGTTTGGCAAGAGGAGTGTCTTTACCGGAATATGCATTATTCCAGTCGTTCAGCACAAGGCTGTTAATCGTGTCTGAAGTCTGGTTAAAATAGGTTATTTCCTGCCTTACGTTTAGCACCTTTGCATCATGGTCAACATCAACAAAAAGCTTGTTAAGATGCTGTGCCTGTACAGGTACATTTATAAGCAGGAATAAAAATATAAAAGCTTTTAAACTATTTAAATGTGCTGACAATTCGTGTAAATTATTTTGCAGATATACTATAAACAGCTGTTTTTACTGTTTAAGTATATTACAGATGCAATTTTGTTTAGTTGGTTGCTGTAAAAAATGTTAAAGCTGCCAAAAGGCAGCTTTATATTAAAAGTTCGGGCTAAGGTTATATTTCTTGTAGAAGTTGTCAATTACTTCAAGTACTTCGTCTTCTGTGTCCACAATCCTGATGAGCTTCATATCTTCGGGGCTGGCATTAAAATATTTGCCAATCATAACATCTTTAATCCAATCGATGAGACCCGTCCAGAATTCGCTGCCTACAAGTATGATAGGGAATTTGGCTATCTTTTTGGTCTGTATAAGGGTTATAGCCTCAAACATTTCATCAAGGGTGCCAAAACCTCCCGGCATAACAACAAATCCCTGGGAATATTTTACAAACATAACCTTACGCACAAAAAAGTAGTCAAAGTTCAGGTTCTTGTCTTTATCAATATAGGGGTTAAAATGCTGCTCGAAAGGCAGTTCGATATTCAGCCCTACAGATGGGCCTCCGCCGGCATGGGCACCTTTGTTACCGGCCTCCATAATACCGGGGCCGCCACCTGTAATTACACCATACCCTGCTTTGGCTATTTTAGCGGCAATTTTTTCTGCAAGTAAATAATATTTATCCTCAGGTTTTGTACGTGCAGAACCAAATATAGACACACATGGGCCTATACGCGCCATAGATTCAAAACCGTTTACGAATTCTGACATTATTTTAAATATTGCCCAGGAATCGTTACTCCTTATCTCATTCCAGTTTTTTTGCTTTAGCCCATCGTGGATGCGCTCATCGTCATTTTCAAAATTTTCTATAGACATGCAATCTCTGATTTTTTCTATTGAACAAACGCGCTAAGATAACTCTTTTTTCAGGAATTTGGCAGTGTAGCTTTTTTTGTTTTTGGCAACTTCTTCAGGTGTGCCTTTGGCTACAACCATTCCGCCGCCTTTACCGCCTTCATATCCAATATCAATAATATAATCTGCCAGTTTAATCACATCAAGGTTGTGCTCTATAATAAGCACTGTGTTGCCCTTCTTAAGCAGCTTGTTTATAACTTCCATCAACACCCTTATATCTTCAAAATGAAGCCCTGTAGTAGGCTCATCCAGTATATAAAATGTATTACCGGTATCTTTTTTAGAAAGCTCTGAAGCCAGCTTAATGCGCTGAGCTTCACCACCCGATAGGGTAGTGCTTTGCTGCCCTAATGTTATGTAACCCAAACCTACATCCTGTATGGTTTTTATCTTGCGGTATATTTTAGGGATATTCTCAAAAAAAGGCACAGCTTCATCTACTGTCATTTCAAGTATATCCGAAATAGATTTGCCTTTGTAGCGTATTTCTAATGTTTCGCGGTTAAAGCGCTTGCCCTGACAGGTTTCGCATTCAACATAAACATCGGGCAGAAAATTCATTTCAATCACACGTAGCCCCGAACCTTCGCAGGTTTCGCAGCGCCCGCCTTTTACATTAAAGCTGAACCTTCCCGGCTTATAGCCACGTATCATGGCTTCGGGTGTCTGGGTAAACAGCCTCCTGATTTCACTAAATACATCAGTGTAGGTAGCAGGGTTAGAGCGTGGTGTACGCCCAATAGGCGACTGGTCTATGTCTATAACTTTATCTACATGTTCCAGCCCTTCAATTTTTTTGTACGGCTGTGGTTTTTTTACAGCGTTATAAAAATGGGTATTAAGAATAGGGTATAGGGTTTCATTTATCAGCGTACTCTTACCACTACCCGATACACCTGTAACGCATATCAGCTTACCTAACGGGAACTCAACACTCACATTTTTAAGGTTATTGCCGGTAGCACCTGTTAGCTTTATGGTTTTACCGTTGCCCTCACGTCTCTTTTTGGGTACTGCTATTTCTCTTTCACCGTTTAGGTAAGCTGCCGTAAGGGTATGCTCTTTAAGCAATTCGGCAGGAGTTCCTTTACTTACTATCTGTCCTCCGAAACGCCCTGCTGCAGGCCCTATATCTATAACATAATCGGCGCGCTCTATCATGTCTTTATCATGCTCTACCACGAGGACGGAGTTACCAATATCTCTTAGCTGTTCGAGTGAACGTATCAGTTTTTCATTATCGCGCTGGTGAAGCCCTATACTTGGTTCATCCAGTATATATAAAACACCAACAAGCTGCGAGCCTATTTGTGTGGCCAGCCTTATACGCTGTGCCTCACCACCCGAAAGTGATCCCGAACTGCGGTGTAACGAGAGATAGGTAAGCCCTACATCTACAAGGAAACCCAGCCTTGCCTTTATTTCTTTAATTATTTCATGCGCTATGGCTTTCTGTTTATCCGAAAGAAAGTCTTCAAGCACATTGAACCATTCGGCAAGGTCGGCAATATCCATCTGTGAAAGCTCAGCTATGTTAAGCCCGTTTACTTTAAAGTAAAGCGATTCTTTTTTAAGTCGGGAGCCGTGGCAGACAGGACATTCTACTTCATCCATAAAATCTTTCGCCCAGCGTTTTATGGAAGAAGAGCCACTTTCGTCATACTGATTCTTGATAAAAGCCGAAATGCCTTCAAAATCTATTTTATACTCGCGGTTTATACCCAGCGTTTTAGATGATACAGAAAATTTTTCCTTACCGCCGTTCAGTATCATGTCCATAGCTTCGGCAGGAATTTTTTCTATGGCATCTGTAAGCTTAAAGCCATATTTTTCGCCGATAGTCTCTATCTGCTTAAATATCCATGAATTCTTGTATTCTCCCAAAGGAGCAAACCCTCCTTTTTTTATGGAAATTTTCGGGTCAGGAATAATTTTATGGATGTTGATTTCATTTACAACACCAAGACCGTTGCAATGGTCGCAAGCGCCTTTAGGGCTGTTAAATGAAAAATTATTAGGCTCCGGGTTAGGGTAAGATATACCCGATGACGGGCACATAAGGTTACGGCTGTAGTAACGAACCTCCTGGCTTTCCTGTTCAATAACCATAAGCACATCTTCGCCATGATACATAGCTGTTTTAATGCTGTCGGAAAGGCGTTTGTGGGTATCCTCGGTATCGTCTATGGCAAGGCGGTCTATAACTGTTTCTATGTCGTGTACCTTATAGCGGTCAAGCTTCATACCGCTTTCTATATCGCGTATCTCGCCATCAACACGCACTTTCAAAAACCCCTGTTTGGATATCTGTTCAAATAGCTCGCGGTAATGCCCTTTACGGGAACGGATAATCGGTGCCAGTATATTAATGCGCTTACCGCTGAATTTTTCTATTATCAGGTCGCGTATCTGGTCGTCGCTGTAACTCACCATTTTTTCGCCCGTTTCGTAGCTGTAGGCATCAGAAGCCCGTGCGTACAAAAGACGGAGAAAATCGTAAATCTCAGTAATGGTACCTACGGTTGAGCGTGGGCTTTTGCTTGTGGTTTTCTGCTCAATAGCAATAACAGGAGAGAGGCCTTCTATCTTATCTACATCGGGCCTTTCCAGCCCGCCCAGGAACTGGCGTGCATAAGCAGAAAAAGTTTCTATATACCTACGTTGCCCTTCGGCGTAAATAGTATCAAAAGCCAAAGATGACTTGCCGGAACCTGAAAGCCCTGTAATCACAACAAGCTTTTCGCGGGGTATGGTAACATCTATATTTTTAAGGTTGTGGGCGCGTGCGCCAAGCACTTCAATCGTTTCGTCGTTGTTCAGCATAGCAGTTTTTGTGCAAAACGCAAAGGTACTGATTTTTAAGGAAATTTTTTATCTGAATAAAGGGCAACTATTTGTTAAAATGACAAATAGCTACTTCAGCTTTTTGATGGTAAAAAGCTCATTATGATCTTCTACCTTTGGGTACATCCGTACTGAATAATCGCTGTTAAATTTTAATCTGTATTTTAAATTACGTTCCTTATGTTCACTCGATAATGTCATGGTATTAAATAAAATAAAACCATTTACATTAAGCAAAAAATTAATACGATTGATAAAGAAGTCCCTGAATAAAAATGTTGGCATTTCTGTATCCTGAAAAATATCTATTATTATCAGGTCGTACTTTTCTTTCGTTTTGAGAACAAACTCAAACGCATCATCTATTATTAATTTAAGGTTTGGCACATTACCTAAACCGAAATAGGTATTGGCAATCTCTGCAACAGCAGGATCTATCTCTACACCTGTAATGTTGCCTTTGTAGTTTATTTCTTCTGTAAGGGTTTTTATAACGCTGCCCCCGGCAACTCCAAGAACCAGTATATTATTAAAGCCGCGTATGCGCTCATAGCCTATATAGTGTAATCCCTTTCTTAATATACGCTGCAGGCTCCCGTAAGAATAGTTGGTGTTTTTAGAGTCTAATACCAGGCTGCCGTTATTGAGTGTAACTTCCAGCCGGTTGCTGTACCTGGAATTTTTTTTATGTATTGTTACAGGTATAAAGTAACTGAGTAATTTCTTAAGCATCAGGTTTGTTTTCCTAATCGTAAATATATACTATTTTTACCGCTGCTTTTTTCTTACAAGATGAAAAAAATATACCGATTTATATTTTTCAGGCTAATGAGTTGGCGCATAAAAGGTTCTATAAATCCTGAGCTTAAGAAATGCGTTATGATAGTAGTACCCCACACAAGCTGGGTTGATTTTTTTATTGGCGTGCTTGCACGCGGCGCTATTGGGCTGGAAATGCATTTTGTGGCCAAGAAAGAACTGTTTGCATTTCCGTTGGGCGGTTACTTCCGGTGGATGGGCGGAGCACCCTTAAACAGGCAAAAGCAGGAAAACAAAGTAGATGCCATAGCTGCAATATTTGAAGAACGTGAGGTATTCAGGTTAGCCATAGCCCCGGAAGGCACCCGAAAAAAAGTAGAAAGGTGGAAGACAGGTTTTTATTATATAGCACTAAAAGCTGATGTACCTGTAGTTGCCGTAGCTTTTGATTATGGAAAAAAAGAAGTAAAGATTGCGGGACCCTATCACCTTACAGGAGATATAGTGAGCGACTTAAGATTTCTTGAAGAATATTATATCGGAGTTACAGGTTTTGTAAAAGAGAACAGCTATAATCCTTTAGGAAGAGTTTAACGCTTTGTTGGGAAGGTTTTCAGGATTTTGATTGTAATTTTATACTACAGGTTAAGATTAATTGGTAACCAATAAAATCTACTGATTTTTATTTTAAATTACATTCTGCCATTAAGGCTGAATTCAAGATAATTTGTGTTTGTTTTATTGGTTAATGAGCCCCGAGGATATCTTTTATAAGATATTCCGGGGTTTTTTAATTTTTATGCGTGTAACTTTTAAATGTGCCATTGGTGTAAAACACAACAATACGCTCTATATTCTCTTCTATATAATTTCCAGAGCTACTTTCTGACTGCTTTCCTGTAGATGGTTCCTGTTCCTCCTGAGTAAATAAATCCTTAGTAGTATTTACAGGAGTAGGAGCGGCGGTAACTGTACTTTTAGGATTATCGTCTTTCGGAAAGCTACCCTTTCCATTCAGCAACCAATAAATGTCAACTTCCGGAAACGTTTCTATGACCTTGAGTATAAAATCAAGGCTTGGCTTATTTCTGCCGGACAATAAATGTGAAAGTCCTGAACGTTGAATTCCGAGTTTATCTGCAAAAGCGGAAGCAGAAACATTATAGTATTCCAGCAAGAATTCAAGACGCTTGATAAAATCTTCCGTGTTTACCATTGTAAATTATTTGATACTTTACAAATGTAAACAATTCTTCGTTTTCAAGCAAACGTTGCTACTAATTACCATATAAATATCACAGTGTAACTTTATGTAATTACATTCAAACCATTGTTTTTTAAATGTTTAATATTGAACCTAATTACAAACTTGTTAATGTAAAACTATCGACAATGAAATAGTTTACCGTTGTAAATTAAATGGCGAAACTACGTGTTTACAATTGTAAAAATATACTTGTTTACTTTTGTAAACTAATAGAATAAACATGGAATTCGAGCAATTGTTTACAAATAACAAAGAGCAAACACTTTACGGCCGCTATATTACAAGCGAACATATAGAACCATTGCTCAATAAGTATAAAGAGAAATTTAAGGTTACGGTAATTGGTAATTCTGTATTAGATAAACCTATTTATAATGTTGCAGCAGGAAGCGGCAGTACAAGAATATTTATATGGTCGCAAATGCACGGTAACGAATCTACTACAACCAAAGCGGTTATAGATTTGCTCAACTGGCTTGCATGTGGTGATACTACAGCAAATAGGTTCCTTACCTCTTTTACCTTTTATATAATACCAATTGCTAATCCTGATGGTGCAGAAGTTTACACACGCGAGAATGCTAATAATATAGACCTGAACCGTGATGCTTTAAACCTTACACAGCCGGAAAGTAAAATACTACGCAAAGCTTTTGAAGACTTTAAACCGCATTACTGTTACAACATGCACGATCAGCGTACTATATTCGGCCTTGAAACTGAAGATGGTGCAAAACCTGCTACAGTATCATTCCTGGCTCCGGCCTATAATGAGGAACGGGAGATAAACGACACGCGGCAGCAGGCAATAAATCTTATTGTAGCAATGAACACTACTTTACAAAAATATATCCCGGGGCAGGTAGGCAGGTTTGATGATTCCTTTAATATCAACTGTATAGGTGACAGCTTCCAGGCAGCAGGTGTGCCGACTGTATTATTTGAAGCAGGACATTATCCGGAAGATTATGAGCGTGAGGAGACTCGCAAATTTATATTTTTTGCATTATTATCAGGATTTAATTCAATTTACGAAAACGTTTTAGTAAAGCAGGAAAACAGTCAATATTTTAATATTCCTCAAAATAAAAAGATATTTTATGATATCGTGTATAAAAATGTCAAAATAAATTATGAAAATAAAGAAAAAATAGCGATTTTTGCATCACAATATAAAGAAGTTCTGATTGATAAATCTGTAATATTTCAAGCGTTTATTAGCGAAATAGATAATTTGGAAGATTATTACGGACACGAAGAATATGACGGAAAAGAAGGGTTGTTTGTAGGAAAAGACAACAGGAATTTTCCGGTAAAAGATGAAGAAGCAGATTTTTTTATATTGCCTGACAGAAGGTTTATTAACGGAAGAGAAATAAAACAACAATAAACAGACGTTTCTTTTAACTAAAAATAGATTACACAAATTAAACACACATTTATGAGCAAGTTTCGTTTAGATGAAGTTGATCACCAGATATTAGATATGCTGATTGACAACACAAGGGTGCCGTTTACAGATATAGCAAAGAAATTGCTTATTTCTGCTGGTACTGTACACGTAAGGGTTAAGAAGATGGAAGATGCAGGCATCATTATGGGCTCATCACTAACGCTTGACTACGAAAAACTGGGATATTCTTTTATTGCTTATGTGGGCGTTTTTCTTCATAACACCTCTCAAACCAAATTTGTACTGGAAAGGATAAACGACATACCTTTTGTTACGGTTGCTCATGTTACCACAGGTAAATTCAACATTTTCTGTAAGATAAGGGCAAGAGACACCAAGCACGCAAAAGAAGTAATCTTTATGATTGACGATATTGAAGGTGTGTACAGGACAGAAACAATGATTTCTCTTGAAGAAAGCATTAACGATAAAAAACGCCTTATGCATACCATCTTTAAAGACCTGTAAGCATTTTTAATAAAATTTTAATTACCCTCATGTTAAAAGCATGAGGGTTTTTTATTAACTTCAGCAAAAAATATGTATGTATCCCGCTACAAAAATTGAACGCTTTAATGAAAATGTACAGCTTAAATACCAGCTGTTCAACAGCATTTTCATGACACTACCTTTTGATGCCATAGATAATACAGGTGCATTGCTGCCTCTTTTTAGCGAAACCTGCGATGAAGGCTATAAAAATAATAAAAGCCCGCAGCAGATTTTTGATGCCTTTGCAGAAAAGTACCTCCAAGATTATACCGAAAGCCAAAAAATAGACCTAATGTTCCGTTTTATACAGTATGTAGAGCGTCAGGTTGTGCTTTTTGATGCTATAGAGGATGCCGCTTTTGATGTACTCAATAATCTGGAGGGTAGTGGTTCTTTACGGGAAAGCCGCGAAAGGGCCGAAGGTAACGGGCTTAGTGATGAATTGCAGGAATTTTTAAACGAATTTCAGATAAGGGCAGTACTTACAGCACACCCTACACAGTTTTATCCGGGGGCGGTATTGGGTATTATAACAGATTTAACTACAGCCATCCGTAACAACAGCTTATCAGAAATAAAAACATTACTGGCACAATTAGGGAAAACGCCATTTATAAAAAAGGAAAAGCCTACACCATTTGACGAGGCTATGAGCCTGCTTTGGTATCTTGAAAATGTATTTTATAAAACAGCTGGAGAAATGTCCTCTTATATTCAGGATACTGTTTTTAAAGGCGGGCAGTTAGAGCACCCTGTAGTGTCTTTTGGCTTTTGGCCGGGGGGCGACCGTGATGGCAACCCGTTTGTAACTACAGAGATTACTTTAAAAGTAGCCTCAAGGCTGCGCACTGCTATATTAAAATGCTACTATGGCGACATCAGGAAACTAAAACGCAAGCTCACATTTTCGGGTGTAGATGGAATTGTGGCTGATATTGAGCACAGGCTGTACCGTTCCGTTTTTTATTCTGATGGAGAAATTTATATTTCTCTTGATGAATTGAAAACATCATTAAACCGGATACGCGAAATACTGGTAGAACGCCATCAGTCATTATATCTTGACGAACTTGATTCACTTATCAATAAAGTGCATGTTTTCGGTTTTTACTTTGCCTCGCTTGATATCAGGCAAAACAGCAGGATACACGATGAAGTATTTAAAGATATTGTTGCTGCACTGGCAGAGCGTGGCAACACCTCTTTAAAAAACTACTTTGAACTTACGGAAGAAGATAAACTTGCAGTCCTGCAAAATATAAAAACAATTATAGAGCCAGAGTGGTTTAAAAATGAAAACACGCGGTTAACATTAGAATCGGTACTTGCTATAAAAACCATACAGCAAAATAATGGCGAGCGTGCCTGCAACCGATATATCATAAGCAATAACGAAAGTGCACACAATGTACTGGAAGTACTTTCTCTCTTTGGCCTGCTGGGCTGGGAGAATCCTCCTGTAGATATAGTACCGCTTTTTGAAACGGTTGACGACCTAAAGGATGCCCATACCATAATGCAAACCCTCTATGAAAACCCAAAATACGCAAAGCATTTAAAAAGCAGGGGCAACAAACAAACCATAATGCTGGGCTTTAGCGATGGTACTAAAGATGGAGGTTACCTTATGGCGAACTGGAGTATTTTTAAAGCAAAAGAAAACCTTACACTCATGGCGCGCGAGTATGGCATTAAAGTAGTGTTTTTTGATGGCAGGGGAGGCCCACCCGCGCGTGGTGGCGGTAAAACACATAAGTTTTATGCTTCGCAAGGGCCAACTATAGAAAATAATGAAATACAGATAACCATACAGGGGCAAACCATAAGTTCTAATTTCGGTACACTTGATTCGTGCCGTTATAATTTAGAAAACCTCCTCAGTGCAGGTATAACCAACGGAGTGTTTAATAAAGATAAAAAACAGCTTACTAGCGAACAGCGGCAGGTTTTTGATGAAATGGCAAGCCTAAGTTATAAAAAGTACTCCGACTTTAAGGCACACCCAAAGTTTTTGCCTTATTTAGAACATATGAGCACGCTTAACTATTATGCAAAAACCAATATAGGCAGCCGACCGTCTAAAAGAAGTAAATCAAAAGAGCTTGATTTTAATGATTTAAGGGCAATACCTTTTGTGGGTTCCTGGAGCCAGTTAAAACAAAATGTACCGGGCTTTTTCGGGCTTGGGTATGCCTTGGGGCAGTTTGAAGAAAAAGGTGAATGGGAAAAGGTACATCAGCTTTATGAAGATTCTTTGTTTTTCCGCACGCTGATAGAAAACAGTATGATGTCGTTAACCAAATCATTCTTTCCGCTAACGGCATACATGAGTGAAGACGAGGAATTTGGAGAGTTTTGGCAAATTATATACAACGAATTTAAAGAGACTAAGCGCCTCCTCCTGAAACTATCGGGCTATAAGCAGCTCATGGAAAATTACCCTGATGGGCGTGCCTCCGTTAAAATGAGGGAACAGATTGTAAGGCCGTTGCTCACTATACAGCAATATGCACTGCATAAAATAAGGTTAATGAAAAAGGGTAAAGAAAACGACAGCCTTTTAGAGACATATGAAAAAATTGTAACACGCTCCCTTTTCGGGAATATTAATGCCAGCAGGAACTCTGCTTAGTAACCTATGAAAGTAACCGATTTACAACCCGGAGAATATGCTCCGTATTATGAACTTTACCTGCCAAATGTTGATGATACCTGGTCGTTAAATGAAGAGCTGGAAATAAGCCTGCATAATTTTATAAGGTTTGTCCAGGATATACCAATAGGCAAGCATGACTATCGGTATGCAGAAGGCAAATGGACTATTAAAGATATAATTCAGCATATAATTGATGCCGAAAGGGTATTCAGCTATAGGGCCATGCGAATAGCGCGCGGCGACACTACAGAATTACCAGGTTTTGATGAAAACTTTTATGTAGAAAATGCCAATGCCAACAGCAGGGGTTTGCAGCCTTTACTTACAGAGCTTTCTGCAGTGCGGCACGCAACGCTATTGCTGTTTAAAACCTTTGGGAATGAGGAATTGCTGAAAAGGGGAGTGGCGTCCGGGCATCCGGTGTCAGTACGCGCTTTAGGTTTCCTGATTATAGCGCACCAAAATCATCACATTAAAATTTTTAAAGAACGTTATTTATAGCAGCATAATAAATTAAAAGAGGCTGTTTCTAAATGGAAACAGCCTCTTTAGTATTACAGCTTCTTAGCGCTCTTTTCTATTATTTTGGCAATCCTTTTGTCAAGGTCTTCCATAAGTTCGTTTAGCGCGCTTTCACACATTGGTAAAACTTTGTCAGGATCCATAACGGGAACTCCGCCAACCATCATACCTGTTTTTTTAGAGTTGGCATTTTCATTGATGCTGAAAACTTTTTTACCTTCTTTATTATAAAGAGTGATATTGGTATAAGCCTGCATTTTTGTAGTGGCAGTACCACCTACACCAAAGCCTTTATTCATCCTGAACGTAATAAAAACAAACATTACACCGTCTGCTTCCTTAAAAAGCTTTAGCATATCCTGCTCGTTTTTACGCCCATAGTTGTGGTTAATGGCAATGTAACCATCGGCTGTTACATATCTTGCAGCAGTAACTCCGGGAGCAAACTCAGGTTTAAAATTTTGGTATTCCGGGTTACCGGTAACCTGTGCTTCAGGCAATAATTCAAACGGAAACTTCTTGGCATATTCATTAAAGAACCTGTCATGAAATTTATCTACAAGTGGTTTCAGGTTAAAGGTTGGCTCATCCGCAAGGTCTGCTGCAAGTGTAGCGGCATCCATACCCACATCAGACATATCTACCTGTTTATCGGCAAAAAATGTTACAACCGCGATTTTCTTCTGGGCATTAACAGTAGTTGCAATAAGCACAACTGCCAGGAGAGATAATAATTTTTTCATAAGCATCTATCAGATTAAGATTATTTTGATAAATGCAAATAAATGAAATTCAAACTATTATAGCGTTATGTTTACAATAATAATTTCATGTATCTACATAGAGTATGAATTATAGCCGCAAATTGTATTAGATAATCGCTATTCCAAACTTTTACCACTAATAACATTTACATCCATTTCACTAAGCTTTTCCCCGCCTTTAATACCAAAATCGAGTGTGCGTATCGGGAATGGTATCATAATGTCATTTGCGTCATAAGCCTTTTTAATACGAATTATAGCCTCGCTGCCCACTTTTTTATAAATAAGCTGCTCGGCTGTATCTATCCACATACGTATGGTAAAGTTTATAGAGCTGTCGCCAAACTCCTCGTAGAAAAAAGTAGTTTCGAGGGTAGATGATATCTCGGGTATGTCTCTAACGGCTTCCATTGTTATTTCGCGCACGCGCTCAAGATCTTCACCATACGAAACGCCTACAGTAAGATCAAAACGCCTTTTTTGCAGGTAAGAGTAGTTTTCAATCGGGTTTTGGAAAACATCCTTATTGGGGATAATAACAGTTTGCCCTCCAAATGTACTTATAACAGTATCGCGAAGGTTAACCTCTACCACCTTGCCCATATAATCTTTAATAGTAACAATATCGCCTACACGTATCGGCTTTCTGAAAGAAATAAATATACCCGACATAAAGTTAGCGGCAATATCCTGAAAGGCAAAGGCCAGCGCCAGACCTAATATACCGGCTCCGGCAAGTGCTGTAGTTACAGCTTTATCCAGTTTTAAAACGCTGAGTGCGGTAAAAATTACTATACCTAAAAATATAATGTAAATGATAGAACCGAAAAGGTTATTAAGGGTAATATTATTAGACATTTTTGTAATAAACTTCATAGATAAGTTCCTTATCCATTTGGCTATAAAGAAGCCTATTACAAGTATTATGGCCGCAATTACAATATTCGGTAATATCCGAACAAGTTCTTCGGCCCAAAAAGTAAGTTTGTCAGTAATAAGATCAGAGAATGAGCTAATATCCATTTGCATGATGATGATTTCTAAAAAAACTTCATACAAGATACTAAATAGTACGGAAAAGGCTACAGCTTTATAAAACTTTTAACCCGTGTATAGACTTTAACTGATATAATTCCAGATATTCTTTTTTTTACCAAGTTCTGTAAAAGCATGTTTTAAAGCAGCATGTTCAGGCTTTGATAAAGACGGGTCTTCTTTCAGGAGTTTAAGGGCATGGTGGCGTGCAAGGCTTAAAATGTCACGGTCTTTAACCAAATC
>CEQG01045142.1_pt1 | contig 15990 bp, 18 predicted proteins | sample 350301 | NCBI WGS metagenome assembly CEQG01 (sample SAMEA2621242, study PRJEB7988) | marine metagenome | isolation source: saline water (ENVO:00002010), including | reverse complement strand
TTGTCGGCGGCCATGAAATGGCCGCCCCGCCGCTGGATCCGGGCCTCTATATCGTTGCCACCCCCATCGGCAATCTCGGCGACATCACGATCCGCGCGCTGGAAACGCTTGCCGCCTGCGACGTGCTGGCCTGCGAGGACACCCGCGTCACTCGCCGCCTGCTCGACCGCTATGCGATCAAGGCGAAACCTGTCGCCTATCACGAGCACAATGCCGATGCCGCCGGCCCGAAGCTGATCGCCGCGCTGCAGGCGGGCAAGTCCGTCGCCCTCGTCTCCGACGCCGGCACGCCGCTCGTCTCCGATCCCGGCTACCGCCTCGTCGCCACTGCGCGCGATGAAGGCATTCGCGTCATCCCGATCCCCGGTGCTTCGGCCACACTCGCCGCGCTCGCCGCATCGGGCCTGCCGAGCGACGATTTCCGCTTCATCGGCTTCCTGCCGCAAAAGGATCAGGCCCGCCGTACTCGTCTCGCCGACTTCATCCATGAGCCTTCGACCCTGATCGCCTTCGAATCGCCCAACCGCCTGCAGGCGACGCTTTCCGCCGTCGCGGATATTTTCGGCCCGGACCGCATGGTCACGGTCGCGCGCGAACTGACCAAGCGCTTCGAGACGATCCGCACCGGCAAGGCCGGCGAGATCGCGGAGCGATTTGCCGAAGAAACCGTCAAGGGCGAGATCGTCCTGCTGATCGCGCCGCAGCCGCAGGGCGAAACCGAATGGACCCCGGACAGGACCGATGCGCTGCTGCGAGACCTTCTCGCCTCCATGTCCGTCTCCAAAGCCGCCAAGGAGGCGGCCTCCGTCACAGGCCTGTCGAAATCGGATCTCTACGCCCGCCTTCTGGACCTGAAGGATGAAAAATGAGCCGGCTAAACAGAAGCGCCGCGCCGCCTATGGCCTCGGCCATCGCGGCGAGACGCTGGCCGCCTTCGCGCTTCGCCTCAAGGGTTTCCGCATCCTCGCCCGTCGCTATCGAACGCCCGCTGGCGAAATCGACCTGATCGCGCGTCGGGGCGATCTCGTCGCCATCGTCGAGGTCAAGGCGCGGCCCACCCTGACCGAGGCGATGGACGCGGTCACGCCTTATGCGTTGCGCCGAATCGAATCGGCCGCCGATCTCTGGCTGTCGCGCCAGCCGGACCACGCGCGCCTGTCGATGCGCTTCGATCTCGTCGCGATCCTGCCGCGCCGCTGGCCGGTACATGTTCCCGGCATATATCCCTGAGGCGGGCGGATCGGAGGTAAGCGGGGTTGCAGAATTGCAACAAGTGGCAATTGGCGAATTGTATGGCCCGGTTTAACCTTTCGAAAGAACTCTCATCGTTCAATATAGGCTTGGTGGGGCGCACCGAATCGGCTTGTTGCCGAAGGAATTATCGTAATGCGATCTCTATCTGCTTCTGTTTCGACGTTGGGCCTGCTCATCTGCATGTCTCCGGCCGCTCAAGCTGCCGACTGGCTGACTGCACCGACTTCACTATATGACTGGTCAGGCACTTATCTGGGTGCGCAGGTGGGCTATGGAGGCGGATCGTCTTCTGTTTCGGAACTGGACTGGCCCGCCGGTACCCTGAATCAAGGTCCATACAGCTACGATACGGATGGCTTTTTCGGCGGTATCCATGCCGGCCATAATGTTCAGTCCGGTTCGTTCGTATTCGGCGCTGAAGCCGATCTTGAGTACTCCGGGATCGATGGAACCTTTGCATTCGGTGGCGGCGATTTCTATGACAAGCACATTCGCTGGACCGGTTCGGTTCGCGGCCGGGCGGGTGCCGCTTTCGATCGCGTGCTTGTCTATGCGACGGCGGGTCTCGCATTTGCTTCGGTCAACATGAAAGCGATCGATACCGGAATTAGCGAGATTTCGAATACGGAAACGGCCTTTGGCTGGACTGCCGGCGCGGGCGCTGAATACGCTTTCGACAATCTGTGGAGCACACGTCTCGAATATCGTTACGCAGACTATGGCGAGACATCGGTTTCCGGGTCCATATACGGCGGCGATTTCTCCTATCCGACGTCGAACAAGGTTCATGCCGTCCGCCTTGGCGTATCGCGCAAGTTCTGAATTTGGCGAGTTTGCGCGTGAAACGAACGCCGGCCCGTGCCGGCGTTTTTCGTTTCAGCCCAAAGCCTCGAACCTCCGGATTGATTTTCCGCGCCGCACGCGCCACTTAACGGGTCGAATTCAAGGGGAACCCGTTCATGCCTCTCAAGGTCGCGGTCCAGATGGACCATATCTCCACCGTGCAGATCGCCGGTGACACCACTTTCGCGCTTTGCCTCGAGGCTGAGAAGCGAGGTCACGAGCTGTTCCATTACACGCCGGACCGCCTGTCCATGCGCGGCGGCACGGTCTCCGCGCGAGTCGAGCCGCTGTCGGTCCGCGATGTGAAAGGCGACCACTACACGCTCGGCGAGGCGGTGCGCACGGATCTCTCGGAGATGGACGTCGTCCTGCTGCGCCAGGATCCGCCCTTCGACATGAACTACATCACCACGACGCATCTGCTCGAGCGCATCCACCCGAAGACGCTCGTCGTCAACGACCCGGCCTGGGTGCGCAATTCGCCGGAAAAGATCTTCGTCATGGAATTCTCCGACCTGATGCCGGAGACGCTGATCACCAAGGACATCACCGAGATCCGCGCGTTCCGCAAGGAATATGGCGACATCATCCTGAAGCCGCTCTACGGCAATGGCGGCGCGGGCGTCTTCCACCTGCGCGACGGGGACCGCAACCTGACCTCGCTTCTGGAAATGTTCGCCCAGCTCGGCCCCGAGCCGATCATCGCCCAGCGCTATCTCGACGACGTGCGCGCCGGCGACAAGCGCATCATCCTGATCGACGGCGAGCCGGTCGGCGCCATCAACCGCGTCCCCGACGAGGGCGACGCGCGCTCGAACATGCATGTCGGCGGCAAGGCGGTCGAGACCATGATGACCGAGCGCGAGCGCGAGATTTGCGACCGCATCGGCCCGTCGCTCCGCGAACGCGGCTTCACGCTTGTCGGCATCGACGTGATCGGCGGTCTGATGACCGAGATCAACGTCACCTCTCCGACCGGCGTGCGTGAGGTCAAGAAATTCGGCGGCGCCGACATCGCCGCCCTGTTCTGGGACGCGGTCGAGGCAAAGCGCTAAAACCGTTGCGTATTCACGATCCGGCGGGGCGGTAACGGGGCCCGTCAGAAGCTGAAAATGTCGCCGATATTCTCGATGATCGCGACCAGCACGACCACGGCGGCGACAATCAGTGCCAGCCACCAGAAATACTGGAAGACAATCGCGGTCGCACCAAGGCCGAGGCCATAGGCGGTATATCGCCAGTTTTCGCGCAGGACGCCCGAGATCAGCGAAAGCAGGATGGCGACGATGCCGAGGATGGGCGCGGCGATGGCGAGATAGTGCGTGAGCGAGGCGGCTTCCGCCTTCACCTCCGGTTTCGGCAGTCCGAGAAATGTGCGCCAGGCCGATCGCTTGATCTCTCCGGCGATCTCGCCGATCTGCGCCCCGGCGGACGGTTTCGGTTCGAAGGAAGGCGCCGCGATCTGGAAGAAGACGAGCGCCAACGCCAGCGCGCCGAAGAGCACGGCCCATAGGCCCCATCGTCGAAACGGGCTGGGCGAATTCGCGTCAGCGGGGTCGAGAATGTGCTCTGCCATGCCCTTAAGGAAACCGGAAAATCATTGCGGGATTATGAAAAAGACCGCGTCAATGCGATGAATAGCGCCGGCTCGCGCGAAGATGGACTGGCGACGGCCCCCGGCATGGACCTCTTGATTCCACGTCCGGAACGCGATTGGCTGAACGATCATGAACCTCGATGAAACCGCCCGCCTGCGCGCCCGCCTCGCCGAACGCCCGGCCGGTATGTTTCATTTCCCGGATCTCTACGGACCCGGCTGGGACGATCTCTGGATCGGCGACAAGGTGAAGACCGGCCGCCGGTTCCTGGAAGCCGTGCGCGCCGGAAAGTTTCCGGGCGTCGAGGATACAGGGGTCAAGAAGGGCGGCGGTCGCCTCTATCGCTGGCGGGGCCAGGACTGAGCGCCTTTGTTCCGCCGCCACAACCGCATGCAACCCGGAATCCCGCCTTGCGTGCGCTGGTTGCAATTTTGTTCTTGCTTCGTTCGCTCGACTGAGTCTTAATATCCCTAACCAGAGGGGAGAGGGCTCATGGTTTCGCGCATTGCGACAGTGTCGTTTCAGGGCATCGAGGCCGTGCCGGTCGATGTTCAGGTCATGGTCGCGCCGGGCAAGGTCAACATGCATATCGTCGGGCTGCCGGACAAGGCGGTGGCGGAGAGCCGCGAGCGCGTCCAGTCGGCGCTGCATGCTTCGGGCCTGTCGATGCCGCCCAAGAAAGTCACCGTCAATCTCGCCCCCGCGGATCTGCCCAAGGAAGGCTCCCATTTCGACCTGCCCATCGCGCTCGGACTGATGGCGGCGCTTGGCGCCGTGCCGGCCGATGCCCTGGCGAACTATGTCGTCTTGGGTGAGCTCTCCCTTGATGGCACCATTGCTCCGGTGGCGGGTGTCCTGCCGGCGGCGATCGCGGCCAGCGCCATGGGCAAGGGGCTGATCTGTCCGAAGGAGTGCGGCCCGGAAGCGGCATGGGCGGGTGAAGATGTCGATATCGTCGCCCCGGCCTCGCTGATTTCGCTCGCCAATCATTTCCGCGGCACGCAGGTCCTGTCGCGGCCGCAGCCGGCCCGGCGCGACTTGCCGACCAACCTGCCGGATCTCGCCGACATCAAGGGACAGGAAACGGCGAAGCGCGCTCTCGAAGTCGCCGCGGCTGGCGGCCACAACCTCCTCATGTTATTGACAAGAGACCTCTAGCGTGCTCGCTACCAATCCTCACTAAAGGGAGGGATAAAGAATGAGACTTTCTTTGTTACTTACTCTTGCTTCGTTTGCGTGCATCGGAAACGCTTCGGCTGAAGACTTTTTTGGTAAGTTCGAAGGAGAACCCCAAGGTCGCTTTATCCGTGGAGGAGATAGACCACTATTTGAACTATCTGCGGACTTTAAATTTATCGATCCCAATGGTCTTGAGTGGGTCGCTCCTGCTGGCCAGAAAGTCGATGGCGCTTCCATTCCTCCTTGGGCTTGGAGCATAGTCGGCGGCCCTTTTTCGGGTAACTTTCTTAATGCAGCAATAGTACATGATTACTTTTGTTGCGCAAGAAATCGAGACTACTTTGATACTCACAGAACCTTCTGGCGTGGTGCTCGTGCTGAAGGAGTATCTTGGTTCAAAGCCAATGTCATGTGGGCAGCTATTCGTTCCTTCGGCCCCCCGCATTGGATTGTTGATCCGAACCGCGAGCCCCCTGTTCCATGCGAAAGCGCGAACTCAGTTTTGGCCAACGCGAGCATGAGGGCAAATGGGATTGCTGCAACGAAGCTCATAGCTATTGCTCGCACTTTGGAGAGCACAAATGATGCTGTCTTGGATGTGGTAGATGGAAAAGTCGTGCTTGCGGGGAGCGCTGAAGCCGAAGAGCTATTTGACCGGCTACAGAGAGCGGCACTGAAAGAATTTGAGGGCCCAGTTGAGCAGTTTGGCCTATTCTCAAGACTAGAAGCTGGAGAATACCGTGAGTCCTTAGGCATGGTATCTGGACAAGTGGCGCTGGTTCCTTGGGACGTTGAGGAGGTACCCGAACTTGTCGATTATTACCCCGATGAGGCTCGTGCGAGATACCAAGAATTGATAGCGAGCGGCTGGACCAAGCCGGTAGTGTTTTACGAGTATCCGGACCAATCCGCGTGGCAAACAACGGTTAACGTTCTCGCTGGTGATAACGATATCAAACCGTGAACATAGCTTTCTCCTACCTCCGCTTCTCCACCCCGGAGCAGCAACGTGGTGACAGCTTCAGGCGACAAAAGGAACTCGCTGAGCGATATGCTCGGGAGCACGGCCTTAGACTAGACCCCCGCTCCTTTGCTGACCTTGGCGTTTCGGCTTTCCGTGGTGCCAACGCGGAGACAGGCATGTTGGGGGCGTTCCTAGAGGCCGTGAAGCTCGGCACCGTGCCAGCCGGAAGCAGCCTTCTCGTGGAGAGCTTAGACCGCCTCAGCCGCAATATCCCCCGGAAGGCGTTGAGGGTGCTTGAGGACATTTGCGAGGCAGGAATTACCCTCGTCACCCTCGCAGACAACAAGGTCTATGACCTAGAGACCATCGACAGAGACCCCATGGCGATGATGATGGCCTACGTGGTCGCCATGCGGGCCAATGAGGAGAGCGAGCGGAAGTCTCATCGTATCCGCAGTGCATGGTCCGAAAAGCGGGCAAACGCCTCCCGTAAGAAGCCGATGACCAAGCTCGCTCCCGGATGGCTGAAGCTTCGGGAGGACCGGCGTGCCTATGAGGTGGTCCCCGAGCGGGTGGAGGTGGTGAAACGCATCTTCCGGCAATACCTCGAAGGCAAGGGGACTCACGGCATCGCCGATGGCCTCAATAAGGATGGCGTCAAGCCCTTCGGGAGGGCGGCTTTCTGGCATCGCTCCTACGTGGTGAAGATACTGGAGAACCCGGCTGTGGTGGGTAGGTTCACACCCCACACCATCGAATACGTGGAGGGCAAGCGCACGAGGAAGCCTCAGGAACCCGTGGAGGACTACTTCCCCAAGGTGGTGGAGCCTGAGGTCTTTGCTCGTGTCCAATCCATGAGGGAGGGCAGGCGTGCCCCTTCGGTGCGGCTGAATAGTACTCGCGGAGTCTCTCACCTGTTGGCTGGCTTAGCGCGGTGCCCTCGCTGCCGAAGCGCAATGTCGCGGACCAACAAGGGGTCCAGCACTAAGAGTGGCCATCCTTATCTCGTATGCAGCAGGGCCAAAGCGGGTGCGGGCTGTGAGTACCACGGGGTGCGGATCGACCACCTAGAGGCAGCCATCGTGGAGCACGCCTCGGAGCTATCGAAGAGCGCCCCCAAGGGCTCCAAGACAGTGGAGGACGTGAAGGCTCGGTTGGCGGAGGAGAGGGAGAAGCTCCAAGGCCAGATAGAGAAGCTCGTGGACTTCCTGTCAGAGGGGGAGGCCGAGGGAGTCCGGCAACGGCTCCGCGCTCTTGAGGCTAGGCTCGCGGAGGTCCGGGAGGAGGAAGAGCGGGTCGAAGAGCTTGAGGCTGTCCGCAATCCAATTACCCGTACGCAGCGGCTTGAGGACTTGGTGGGGGAGCTGTCCAAATCTGACCTGGACTACCCTGCGGCGAATGCGGCGATGCTTCAGGTCTTCAGCCGGGTCTATGTGCAATGGGACCTCGGGCGGCTAGACTTCCATTGGCTGCATGGAGGCATTTCACGGCTGCCGATAAAGGGACCCCAGGTGTTACGCTAATGGCAGAAAATGAGTTTGACCTTAGTGCTCGCAAGAAGCTGACATTCGGGCAGGCGGAGGGTCGGGATGCTTTGCCCGCTCAGCTAGCCCTGAAGGAGGTTTCGGTCGCGCTTAAAGCCGATCTATGGGATTTGTTCTTGAGTAGGCTGCAAGCTGATCGCGGCGAAATGGGGTACTTATCAGGCACCTCCGCGAAAGTAATGAGGCGGCACTGGGTAGAAGTGCGCCACAAGATGGCTGATGAGTGGGACCCTAAACTATCAGCCAATATCGATGTTCTAAAAGGGTATTTTCGAAGTAGTGACTACGTCGATGTATTGGGAACGACCCAATGGTTGCTTCGCGCATATAAACAATCAAACTTGGCAAACTTAGTTGAGTACAAGCTCGTCAAACACCATGCTGCGTACCGCTTAATTGATGGCGACACTATTATCCCAATAGCCTCGGAGGAAGACGGGAAAACGGTCCTCCGAGCGCTAGATGTTCTCTCGGAGTCGCACAATCACGGCGGAAGAAAGCACCTTGTTGAAGCGGCTTCGAGGCTCACTCAGGGAGACTATGCCGGCAGCGTTCGGGAGAGCACCCACGCTGTTGAGTCGATAGTCCGAAATGAGACGGGAAAGGACAAATTCTCGGACGCCCTCACTGAAATGAACAAGCGCACCCACATGCATGGCTCGTTTCGGGTAGCTTTGCTGAAATTATATGGCTATGCCAGCGATGAGCCCGGAATCCGTCACCCGCTCTTGGAGGGCGAACGTGCGAAAGTTACAGAGCGAGATGCCATCTTCGTTCTTAGCGTCTGCTCAGCGTTTGTAACATACCTACTTGCCGATCCAGCGGGCTAGGTCGCCGAGACCAGCTTCTGCACGGTTGCCTTTGAGAAGCCCACCTTCGCCGCGATCTTGCGGATGGACATGCCGCCTTCCCTCAGCTTGACAATCTCCGCCTCCACTTCCGGGGTCACTAGCTTAGGCCGACCGCCGGTGCGCCCCTCCGCCTTGGCCTTGGCGATGCCTTCCATTTGACGTTCCTTCCTGAGGGCCGTCTCAAACTCCGCGATGGATGCAAGGATGCCAAAGACCAGCTTCCCCGTGCGGGTAGTGGTGTCTAGGGAGACGTCATCAAGGACCTTGAAGCCCACCCCCTTGGCCGTGAGGCCTTCCACGATTTGGTGGAGGTGGCTGGTGGAGCGGGCCAGCCTGTCCAGCTTGGTGATTAGCAGCGTGTCGCCCTCGCGGAGGTACTCAAGGCAACGCGCCAATTCGGGCCGCTCCTTGTCCAGCCCTGAGACCTTCTCTGCAAAGACCTTGGTAGCTCCCGCCTCCTTGAGCCGCTCCACCTGTCCCTCGTGCCGCTGCCCTACGCTCGACACACGCGCATAGCCAATAATCTCGCCCATAATCGTCTACTATCCTCTAAAGGTATCGTGGACACATAATTAGTGGACGCTAAGAGTACAGTCAACAGGACTGTGCCAAAAAGGTTTACATTTGTGGACACTCTGGAGCGGAGGGAGGGTATGCCCACACCACCTTTCCGGCATGGGGCAGGGCCACGAAGTCGGACTCTTCTGCAATCGGAGGGGGCTACGGGGGAAACGCGAGCGCTGCCACGTTTATTGGAGATGTCGCGTGACGGACCCCTAAAGCGCATCCGGGATTTTGCAGCCGCCCGGGCTTTGAAGGCGATAGACGATAATTCTACGAAGCTATAACGTAATTGTCTTGTGCCTAGATTTTAATGAGTAGGGGGGCGGCATGTTCAAGAAGGTGGGAATACTGGCGGTCATAGGTGCGTTATCGATTTCGGGATGCACTACTACGAAGGAAGACTTCCAGAAAAATCCAAGTGGCCAGAGCAATTCATCTTTGTGCCGCGCCTATTTGAATTCGAGCGATCCAGAATTTTATGTTGGGATTACGCAAGAACTCACCGCTCGTGGTATTCATCCATCCCAATGTAAAGCGATCGTAGACCGTCAAAACACTGCAATTGCAGCAGCGGCTATAGTTGGGGTCGCGGTAGCTGCTTGCGCCAGCAGTTCAAACTGTAGGGATGGCTTCTCGGGCTCTGGCGGCTATTCCTATGGGGATGTCGCGTGGGATCAGTTCTACGACGGGCGCTTCCAGCTCGTCTGGAGGTGCAGAGAGGAGAATACGGGGAGGTTCACGTATGACTACAAGTGCGCTGGGAAACCAAAGTCTGATTATCGTTGGCCTTCGAAGTCGCGTTTCATCTAAGTCGCAGCAAGGTCATCGCCCTTGGCCCCGCATCTTAAGCACCTCACAGAACTCTCGGATCATGTCTGGTGAAATGTCAGACGGGTAGCAGAGCGGAGAGTAGCCTCCCGGCCTAGACCATGCGCTCCGGCCACCACAGCGCCTCCCGGCCCGATCCGAATTGTATGGACAGGGACAGTTGCCCGGATAGCGTTGGATGCTCTCCCGGATCATCTGGTCTTGAAGGGTCGGTATGGGGATGGTGCAGTTGAACGTCTGGGCGCTGACCTTCGAGGCCCCCATTGATGCCGCAGCGAACAAAAACCCCGCTAGCAGAACTGCCGAAGAGTAACGCCCCAAGCCCCCTCCAATACAACTAATTGTAATCGGTTTTAGGAATACAAGAAGTTGCAGTCAGCCCCGCAGTTTCCTCAGGTTAACTGGAGGGCAATCCAATGGAACTTACCACACTTATCGAAACTGCACTATCCGCCTCAAAGAGGGGGGAAAGTCATTTCCTGACATACTTACTTGCGATGGCTCTTGCGGAGGCCAGAGGACTAACCGAAGAACAGCCACTTAACGACAACCACCCCGGCCACCGCCACGGCAAACCAAAATAGCGTCTTCCTAAGGTTGACCTCAGACCCGCCATAGTCTGGGGACTTCTCGTAGCCACTCATTGCCGCCGCACTGTAAGTCTCCGGTTGCGTGCTTGGAGACTGCCACAGAGAGGTGGGGGAGGTCCATTACCCCTCTTCCCCCTTCGCCTTGTTGGAACTCCACGACGCCTCTGAGCGCGGCGTGGCGGCCCATGGAGGCGTGGCCCCCGAGACCACGGCTACCGCCCTATAGACCTCCTCAGACACTGCGAGGATAGCCTTGTATTGTTCGTCCTGCGGTTTGAGCGCGAGGAGATACCCTGAGAGCTTGTGGTGGAACTCGGCGGCCTCGGAGACAAACCGTGCGGCGTGGACATCGAAGAGCTTGGAGCGGCGCTTGTGGCGTCTGGACATGGCGAGAAGACCTCCTCTGTTGGTCATGGAGTCTCGCCGCATGGGAGAGCGTTAGGCTGAGTCGGGAGGGCTGGGCAAGGGGCTGGAGACCTCTGGCAGGCTTGAGGAGGGGCGGGCTTGTAGTGTCGGGCTTGAGGTGGCCAGCTAGTCGCGCTTCATCCAAGACCCTGCCATCTCGGTCTGGGTCACGCGCTCCTGCCTGATTGACTTCCAATCGTGGCTGACCAAAATGCTGCAAGTTATGCCATTTTCAACACGCCCGCACTCGAAAGAAATATATGGGTAGGACGGCTTATAAGATTAAATCAAAGATTATGACCTTTATAAGTGGTGTCATTTTGATTATTGGCATCTTTGTGTGGTATAATTCTGGATTTTTAGCATCATTGATTGTTTGGACTTTACTAGTCTTATTATTCTATTGGATGCATCGGATCGAGAGAACTGAGCAGAGCCGCCAAGCGACACTGTCGCCGCAACAAAAGAGAATTGAATATATTGAGGATTTGCGGGACGAGATTTCAGAATGGCTCCAGAAAAGGGCTAAAGCTGAAAGAGAAAACGATCTTAGTGCGGTCGCGCATGCAGAAGCTCAGGTGAAAAGGATAGAGTCCGAACTTCGCCGAATTAGAGCCTGACTTTACTCAACTGCCCGGCGCAAGACGTCCAGAAGTTCCACCTCATCGCCAGCGCCGGGAGTTACTCAGTCTGGTACTATACAAGAAGCAGGGGGCTTGGCGTAGCTCCTCTAAGCTCGGAAGGGAGGGGGAGGTTAGACCACCTTCTCCCCCTTAGACCTTAAGCCCCTACCTTCAGGAACACCTAGAGCACAGACTTCAAGTCTCCTCCCGGCCCCTTCCATTTCGATGAGGATGGGTCTGATAAAATCAGCCCTCTTCGACCTCAGGGCACACCTAGAGGTCCATAGGGGAGAGTTATCGAGAAGGAGAACTTCAGAACGGTTTTTCGGCGACGGGAAGTGTGACGCCAAGCAGCTTTCGCGATGCCTCCTCCATGGCTGTCCACGCCTGCTGTTTCCGTGACTTGGCCACCATGAGACCATCATGCATTCCGAGCGCGGGGATGCCTTGTCGAGCCAGATCGAGGAGCGCCATGACCAGAATGTCTCCCTCCAGCTTCATGAGTTCCAATCCGGCCATACAGCCGAACAGAGACGCAATCGGACCATGGCGGGACCGAATGGCCGCCTCCACCTTGGCTGCGCTCCACGAGCGATCTAGGCCCGATTTGAGAAGGTCATCGGGGAGCCGCTTCATAGCGCCCTCTCGGCACAGCAACGCCAGCACAGCAATCTTGACCTGACCACGGCGCAAGCCGACCACACCACTGTAAGGATCGTCCTCGGGGATAGGCTGCCCGGCGCTCCAATATGCCAGCCGTGCGAAGGCGGCCTTGAAGTCCAGGTCGGCAAGTTCTTCGCCCTCCAGCCTGATCAGGTGTCGCTCTCCACGCGGGAGACTCTGCCACCATCCTCCATACAGGCGGCCCACCTTGTCGAAACGTCTCGGAACGTCTCTGCCCTCAATGAGGAAGTGGCGGGACAGGAAGGTGGAGGCGATAGGCCGTCCATCGAACTCCGTGGCCGCCCCGGCGAGGCACGCATTGATTTCCTCCACATCGGATCGGAGCCGCCTTGTTTCCTCAGTGTCGGCGTAGTCCACCAGCCCCTTTGTCCGCTGCTTATTGACCACCGCCTTGAGGATCACCGTCTCGGCACCCGGAGCCCGACCGACATGGGGACCGGCCCCGAGTTCCCCCATAGCCACCCAAAGCTTGATGCTGGGGCGGATCGTGGTGCGGGCCTTGTGATACGCGCCTGCCCTCCTCTCCAGCCACCCTAGTTCGGCCATCGTGGAGACCATCTCGCGGAGCACTGGAGTAGCTACCTCGCGGCGGTCATAGCGGGTTTGCAGGGTGTTCCTCATGTCGAGGATGACGGACCCTCGGAGGTTACCGGCCTCGTGGAGGGTCGCGAGGTTGGCCACGATGTTCCCCAGCACTATGCGCTTCCTCTCGGTCGCGTCCTTACGCCTCCTCTGAGTGTGGGGGTTCGATTCCTCCACCTCCTCGAAGATGGTTGCCGCGAGGTGGCAAAGCGCGGGGCTCAGGGGCTTGAGGTAGGGATCGTGGAGCACGTCCCTAATTGGATCTTCGGAGGCCCCACTTGCTACATCCGACCTCGCGAGAGAGTGATCGTGGATACTCATCCGGTCACCGCCTTGCTGACTGACTCCAAGGCCCCGTCCAGATCGAACACGCGGGCCTCATCGCGGATCTGCTTGCCCAGTATCCTCATCATCTGGCCTTCAGGTCGCGGCCAACTGGACTTGAGCTTCACACCTCCAGAGGTCACCGGGTGGGTGCCAGATGCCGTTCGGTGGATCACCTTAGCTATCTGGACGTGGAGGAACTCAAGGTTCGCCCTCGGGCCAAGCTCCCGGTAGGCTGCCTCAAGTGCGAGGGCGATGTGGAAGAGATGCTCTCCCGTCCTCCCCGTCTCCCGGAAGCGTGCCAACGCCACCTCGGCCTTCCTCTTGGGGGATAGCCAGCGAACTTCCAGCGCGGGGACCACCTCCCCGGCTGCATTGAGGAGAGCATCAAGGCACTGGAAGGTGACCCTCATGGCTGAGGTCTCCCTGTTGGCGTCCGTCCAATCCTTCGCGGCGGCCCGGAAGGGATCAATCTCGTGGCGGCTGTAGGAGCGCCTCCATGTGGACCCGTGGCGGCGGAGCATCTCCTTGTGGCGCTTGCAGTAGGTGGAGGAGAGGCCGTTACCGGCCCCCCGCTGTGTGAGATTGTTGCACCCTAGGACAGAACACTTGCTGTCCCCGTCCCCCGGAGCCCCAGCGCGACGCTTGATGCTGGCGCGGCTCACCGCTCTTTCCTCGGGGGACTTCATGCCAGCCCCTCAAATCGGTAGCCGTAGAGCATGGACCCGAAGTCGTCGCCGCTGTCGCCCTTCTGGACGAATTCCCCGGCCTTGACCCGCTGGCGTACCCAAAGCTCCACCGACTTGCGCAGCTTGTTGGCCTCCTTGCGATCAGAGACCCCTCGGCGATCTACCCAAGCGTCCGCCATTTGGCGAATGGTCAGTGTGCCCTTCTCGCGGAGCAGGGAGCGGAGGAATTTCGCCCTATCCCCATTCGTAGAGATAAGGCGCTCATCCAATTTGGGGGCTGGCCCAAAGTCCGGTAGCCTCCTCATGATCAGTACCCCATGGAGCGTGTGAACGTGGCGACAGAGATGTTTATTCCACGCTCCTTGGCGATCTTCTGTAAGGCGTAGTCATTGAGGTGCCCGGTCGGGGTGGCATCTGGTGTCTTCTGTTGGTCGGCCATGTTCGACCCTTTCATGCTGCTGGAGACCCTCTCCTAAGGTTTAACTGCGGACAACACGATGAAGCACCTAGCGTCATCAAGTATGCCCACTTGTGACAGCATGTGGAAACTAGTATAATTCAGGCAACACGAGCACATGCAAAATACAATACTTTCCACTACTGACAGATAGATAGATGTATTCGATATATGAAAGCGTCAATAAATAATTTTGGGCGGTGGCACGTAGTAAGCTCTGTAGGCTTATTCCGCTTTGATATTGTATAGCCGAAGCAAATGCTTGCGGTTCAAGTGGCATTTGGAGAGCCGGTTGGGGCGGACGAAAAAAGTTGAGCCGAGCCGCTTATCGCAGCCCGGCCCACGCTGTTTTGGCCAAATTGGAGGGGTGTCAGCCTCTCTGTCGCGCCAACTCTTCGGCTAACTCATTGTCTGCCGCGATGACCTCTTGCGCCCACCTTACGTCCCGTCCGTCCCGCCATTCCTGAAGGAAGTCTATGCGCTCGTGGTCGTGGAGGTGGTCCAGTGCAAAGGCGATGGCGTCAGTGTCTGACACCAGTTGGTGGGGCTCAACGCCTAGCAGGCCGAATGCCGCGAGGAGGTCTCTAATCCCTTCGAGTTGCTGCTTGTCGGCATTGTCGAGAACAGCATCCAGCCACTCCCCCGGCGAACCTTCGGCGGCGCTCTCGGAAAAGCTCTGGAGGAAGAACTCGGCGTCCAGCTTGTCGAAGTTCACGGACAGGAACGTCAGTACGGCTCCCCACTTGCGGACCATTTCGCGGTCTTGGAGGATGGCGGTGTCAATGGTGGTCATGATCGTAGTCTCCTTTTTGGGTTGAAGGGGTCTTTCGTTTACACCATGCTGATGGTCGGCCCGCCGGGATCGGGCAAGTCGATGCTGGCGCAGCGCCTGCCCTCGATCCTGCCGCCGCTGACGCCGGCCGAACTGCTCGACGTCTCCATGATCGCCTCAGTCGCCGGGCAGCTGGCCGGGGGCAAGCTGTCGGACCGCCGTCCCTTCCGCGCCCCCCATCATTCGGCCTCCATGGCGGCGATGGTGGGCGGCGGCTTGCGCGTGAAGCCGGGTGAGGTGTCGCTCGCCCATAACGGCGTACTTTTCCTCGACGAATTACCGGAATTCACGCCGCAGGTGCTCGATTCGCTCCGTCAGCCGCTGGAGACGGGCGAAAGCGTCATCGCGCGCGCCAATCATCGCGTGTCTTATCCCGCCCGCATCCAGCTCGTCGCGGCCATGAATCCGTGCCGGTGCGGCATGGCCGGCGAGCCGGGCCACACATGCGCGCGCGGCCCGCGCTGCGTCGCCGATTATCAGGCGCGCATTTCCGGCCCGCTGATGGACCGGATCGACCTGCGTGTCGAAGTCCCCGCCGTCATGCCGGGCGACCTGATCCGCTCCCGCCCCGGTGAGCCGAGCGCCAGCGTCGCCGAACGCGTCGCTGCCGCGCGCATGCTCCAGACGGAGCGCTTTGCATCGCTTGGCGTTACAGGCGTCACCACCAACGCCCATTGCCCGACCGCGCTGATTGAACAGATCGCCGATGTCGATGCCGGCGGCCTGCAACTCCTGAGCGACGCAGCCGACCAGATGAAATTCTCCGCCCGCGCCTATCACCGCATCATGAAGGTCGCCCGCACCCTCGCCGATCTCGATGGCGCCACCCGGACCGGCCGCATCCATGTCGCCGAAGCAATCTCCTACCGCATCGCCGGCGAAAGGCTGGCCTCTGCCGCATGACGCGACGGGAGAGCATGCCGGTTCCGGTTTTCCCGAAACGAGAGCGAAGGGCTGGCGGATAAAGGCTGGGGGAAGTGATGTTGGAGATTAGCTGCACTGTCTAACAAGGTCGTCATCCTCGGGCTTGACCCAAGGATGACGGCGAGTGGGATAAGCTATGCGCTTAACCCCAGATTTTCCCGCAATCCGTGCCAATTTTATCCACCGCCCTCCACCATCCCTTACCCTGACGGTGCCCTTTCATTGGAAGCCTGCGTGCGCACCGGCAAACAGGGG
>CEQG01276086.1_pt1 | contig 16027 bp, 11 predicted proteins | sample 350301 | NCBI WGS metagenome assembly CEQG01 (sample SAMEA2621242, study PRJEB7988) | marine metagenome | isolation source: saline water (ENVO:00002010), including | reverse complement strand
AAGGCTTTGAGGCCCTTACCGCTAGCTCCATTATCGATAGCATGGGAGTATCGTTTTTAGAATTATTTCGACAAGAAGAGTCTCAACAAAACCCTTCGAAAGAGTCCTAAAAAAAAGCTCCCGTAAGGAGCTTTTTAATTTACATCAATTTTTCTTTAAGCATTTCCTTTAGCTTTGGGTTGGAAGGTCTTGGAGCGTCTGGGCTCACAATTTTTCCTTCAGGATCAATTAGGATAAATCTAGGAATTCCACTAATGTAGTAGTCTTTCACGAATTGCGATTCCCAGTCTTTATCGGCAAATAGCTGTATTCCACCTAGCGTTTCTTCAGCAACCATATTCTCCCATTTTTCATGGTCTTTTTCACGGTCTATGGAAATACTTACAAAAGCAATATTTTCCTCTTTAAATTCTTCTTCTACTTCTTTTAAGTAGGGAATTTCTGCCTTGCAGGGGCCGCACCAGGTGGCCCATACATCTACGTACACGTACTTTCCTTTTAAATCGGATAGGCTAGTGGTGCCACCTGCGTGGTTTTCATAGTCTTTAAAAGTGGGGGATGGGGTTCCTTCAGGAAGGTTTTGGCGCAAGGCCACCATTTGGTTCAGATAGCGACCATAATTTTTTACACTTGCTTTTACATTTTTTCTCGTGCTGTTAACCACAACGCTATCAATATTCTCTTTGGAGTCGATGAATTTATTCATTTCCACTTCTATTTCTGCTAACTTGTTCTGTAAAGCGGTCGAATCCATATCATCAACATTTATATCGAATAATTTTTCCTCCATTAAATAGCGCTGTGCCAAAAAGTTGTTGTTTTCGGAACCTTCACCTTCATATTTAATGCTCTCATCAAATTTATCGGCATCCAGGGTCATATTTATTTCGTACCCGTTCCTCAAAAATAGGGAAGTATATTCGTCGCCCCCTTTAAAATTGTACATTCCAGGGTTTACGATATGAAGGGTGTCTTCAAAACTACCATCTTCAGCAACCAAAATAATTTTTTTATAATCACCATTGAAAATTTGAATAGAATCGTTGACATTATTGGAGATTTTTCCAGAGAAGGAAACGTAATCCTTCTCTTTTTCTTTGGGTTCATTACAAGCAAATAATGCTAAAGCAAGAAGGGGTAGAAGTATTTTTTTCATAATATTAGTTGTATATATGCATAAAAATAAAGGTTTGTGTTTTTACTGCCTAATTTTTATAAAAAACTTCACATTAATTGTATTTTTACAAGACAACCTTAACCAATGGAAGAACACCATTATATTAGTACTGAATTACTTACAATTTCAAAAATCAAGGAAATCCTTGAGTATCAGCAACCCATAGCATTATCTGAAGAAGCCATCCTGAATATTAACAAATCCCATGATTATCTTCAACACAAAATTAAAGATAATGAAACCCCTATATATGGTATCAATACGGGTTTTGGCTCTTTATGCGATGTAAGAGTTTCGTCGGACAACTTATCCAAGCTTCAGGAAAATTTAGTGATGTCTCATGCTTGTGGAACGGGAAATAAAGTCCCTAAGCCTATTGTAAAGATTATGCTCTTGCTCAAAATCCAGTCTTTAAGCTATGGATACAGTGGAGTACAGCTGCAAACGGTGCAACGACTGGTAGATTTTTATAATTACAACATTCTCCCCGTCATTTATGAGCAGGGAAGTTTAGGGGCTTCTGGCGATCTAGCACCGTTGGCACACCTAGCCTTGCCTTTATTAGGAAAAGGCGAGGTGTATGTGGATGATAAAATTGTCGCTGCCTCAGAAGTTCTTAAAGAGCAGGAATGGAAACCTGTTTCCTTACAAGCCAAAGAAGGACTGGCCTTATTAAACGGTACCCAGTTTATGAGTGCCTATGGCGTATTCTGTTTATTGAAAAGCTATAAACTTTCTTATATGGCCGACTTAATCGCAGCTATTTCCATGGATGCTTTCAACTGTAACTTGAGTCCGTTCGATCCCTTGGTGCATATGGTACGTCCCCATCGTGGTCAAGTAAAAACGGCGGAGCATATTCTGGAGTTTCTGGAAGGCAGTGAGATTGCGGTTTCTGAAAATAAAAAAGTACAGGACCCTTATTCCTTCCGTTGTGTTCCTCAAGTGCATGGTGCATCTAAGGATACGCTTTTATTTGTGCAAAAAACCATTAAAACAGAAATCAACTCGGTTACCGATAACCCGAATATTTTTATTTCTGAAGACAAAATCATTTCCGGTGGAAATTTTCACGGACAACCTTTGGCATTGGCATTAGATTATTTAGCCATTGCCACATCAGAGCTAGGGAATATTTCAGAAAGAAGAACCTATCAATTGGTTTCAGGGCTACGGGACCTTCCCAACTTTTTAGTCAATAACCCAGGCTTGAATAGTGGTTTTATGATTCCACAGTACACGGCGGCCAGTATTGTAAGCCAGAATAAGCAATATGCAACTCCAGCTTCCATAGATTCGATAGTTTCCTCAAATGGACAGGAAGACCACGTAAGTATGGGGGCTAATGCCGCTACCAAATGCCTTAAGGTAATTGATAATCTAGAAACTATTTTGGCCATTGAGCTGTTGAATGCTTCACAAGCCTTAGAGTTCAGAAGACCGTTAAAATCTTCCCCGCTTATTGAAAGTTTGTTGGAAAATTATAGAAAAGAAGTATCTTTTGTTTCTGAAGATCGTATTCTTTCTTTCGATATTGAAGCTTCTGTTGCATTTATACAAAGCTTTCAAATTGAAAGTGATTTATTGTTTGATTAATTTTTTCCCTATGAAAGCAATTATTGGTAAATACTTGGTTTTTATACTGTCATTTTTGGCATTATCCTGTAAAACTTTAAATAAAGATGTTACCTATACTGAAATGGTAAGCAAGGCTTCTACACAGGCACAACGTTTGGTTAATGAAGCAGATTTTGAAACCTGTAAGTTAGGGGACCGTAAGAAGTTTGGTGATGTTTGGCTTAAAAATAACCTTTGGGGAAAGTCCAAATTGAAGGAAGGTAGTACCCCAGAATTGTGTAGCTTTAAAAAAGGGGAGTACTATGGATGGAAATGGCAACTGCCTAATAATGCCGGTGGGGTTATTGGATATCCTGCATTGCAAATAGGTAGAAACCCTTTTGAAAATGGAAATGAGGAAACAACTGGCTTTCCGGTTATGGTTAAGGACATTAAATCCTTGAAGGTTTCCTATGATGTAGAGACCCATGTAAAACATAAAAAATACAATCTTGCGTTCGATTTGTGGTTAACAGACGCTAAAGATTACAAATTGGAAAATATCCAAACCGAGATTATGATTTGGGAGGATTACTTCGATTTCACCTCGTACGGAAAAAAACAAGAAACCATTATCACTCCCTTTGGCACATACGATGTATTGGCGGGCCATTTGGAAAACCCAAAGTTCTCTCAAGATTGGCAGTACATTGCTTTTGTGAGAAAAACCACTACCCAGAAAGCCGATATAGACTTGGCCTTTTTCCTGAATTATTTAGTGGAGAACAAAATGATCGCTTCAACCCATTATTTCACCTCTATTGAGTTTGGAAATGAAATTGGGAATTCCAGTGGTATTACAATGGTTAGAAAGTTTGACTGGGAATTAAAAAAGAAATAAAATGAACTATTTCAAACTTAGTTTTTTTTTGTTTTTTATAAATAATATAAGCCTGCAAGCACAAGAATATAAGCCACTTTTGGGCCATAGCAATGAATGGCATTTTACCACCTGCTTTTTTGGTTGCTTAACAGATATATATTATGCCAAAACGGATACCGTGGTAAATGGTAAACCTCACAAAATACTGGATGGATATCATTACATTTCCAGAAGCTTTTTACTACATGAAGATGTTCCCGAGCAAAAAGTTTACATGACGAAAGTCAATGAGACTAGTATAGAAGAATACTTACTATATGATTTTACCTTACAAACAGGAGATTCTATCGATATGGTAAACCCAATCACTCCTTTTCCGCAGCAAGCCGGTTACTTTACTGTGGATTCCATACGCTTGAAAACTTTGGAAGATGGAGAAGATTATCGCCATTTTTATTTTTCCCCAAGTACATCCAATACCATAAGTAACAATAATTGCATTTGGATAGAAGGAGTTGGGTCGATGTCCTTGATTAATGCTCCAAGTGGGGAGCCAGATCTTAATGGAGTAGGGGCATTAAGTTGTTTTTTTAAAAATGGGCAGTCTATTTACATGAATTTGGATTCTATTGATGCATGTATGCCCACGCTTTCAAGTACCGAGGAAATTAGTAATGCTCCCTCGTTGGTGTTGGTTCAAAAAGAAAATAGGATAGAGATATTCCATACGGATGCGATTGCTCGATTGCAATTATTCGAGATAAATGGAAAAAGGATTTCTTCTTTTTTGAATACATCAAGACGGGATCAAATTACTTTTGAAACACATACTCTTTCCAAGGGAATTTATGTAATTCTCGCGGAAGGGCTTTCGGGAGAGAAAAGCTTGCTGAAATTCGTCAAATAATTTAGTACTAAGATTCCTCTTCAATACTTTCCATAACCCAATCAATTGCTTTTCTTAATTTTTTGAAATTCCGAAATGGTTTTTTAAGAAATAGTTTTTCAATATGGGCATTGCTTAAATTTAGAGGGTTTTCAGAAACCACTGCGAAAGCCACTAGGTTTTCAATTTTTGAAGTATTGGTATATACAGTAGGATCTACGGAATAAGAGTTTATGCGATGACTTATATAGCCAAATTTTTTGTGGGGAAAGTAATCTTCAGCAATTTTCACTAAAACTTTATTGTGTCCTGGCGAAATAGTAACCCCTTCTTTCATGATGGCAATTACATAGCTATCATGTACTTCAAGGGTTCCAAATTCGAATTGTAATTGAGTTTTCAATGAAAATATTTTGAAAACAAGTTACGAAGAAATGTTAAAACTTAAAAGGCTACGATTCCGTAGCCTTTTTTTGTTTCTTTATTTTAATGGTGAGCGAATCATTTTTTTCATCGAGATCCATGGTGATACCATCTCCTTCCTTAAGGTTGGAATTTATAATTTCTTCCGCTAGGGCGTCTTCAATGTATTTTTGAATAGCTCTTTTAAGCGGTCGGGCACCATAATCCTTGTCAAAACCTTTATCGGCAATATAATCCTTTGCTTTGTCGGTTAAGGTAAGCTTGTAGCCAAGATCATCAATACGTTCGTACAGTTTTGCCAATTCGATATCGATAATTTTATGAATATCTTCTTTTTCAAGAGTATTGAATACCATGACATCGTCTACACGATTAAGGAATTCTGGTGCAAAAGTCTTTTTCAACGCATTTTCAATGACACTTTTAGCGTGGGCATCTGCCTGACTTTCTTTAGCAGATGTTCCAAATCCGACGCCTTGCCCGAAATCCTTTAATTTTCGAGCGCCAATATTGGAAGTCATGATGATAATGGTATTTCTAAAATCAATTTTCCTTCCCAAGCTATCGGTTAAATAACCATCGTCCAACACTTGTAACAACATATTGAATACATCTGGGTGGGCCTTTTCGATTTCATCCAATAGCACTACAGCATAAGGTTTTCTGCGGATCTTTTCTGTAAGTTGCCCTCCTTCTTCGTAACCAACATATCCAGGAGGTGCTCCAATAAGTCGGGAAACCGCAAACTTCTCCATGTATTCACTCATATCGATTCGCACCAAAGCATTATCGCTATCGAACAACTCGCGGGCCAATACTTTGGCAAGCTGTGTTTTACCTACTCCGGTCTGACCTAAAAAGATAAAAGAGCCGATGGGCTTGTTCGGGTCTTTAAGTCCTGCTCGGTTACGCTGAATGGCCTTCACCACCTTAGCGACCGCTTCATCTTGTCCAATCACTTTTCCTTTTATACGATCGGGTAGAGCCGCTAATTTATTACTTTCAGTTTGAGCGATCCTATTTACGGGGATTCCTGTCATCATTGAAACTACTTCGGCAACATTTTCTTCATCTACCTTTTCACGATGTAGCTTCGATTCGTTTTCCCAAGCTTCTTGAGCTGTGGCCAGCTCTTTTTCGAGATTTTTTTCATCATCCCGAAGCTTTGCCGCTTCTTCATATTTCTGTTTTTTAACTACAGAATTTTTTTGATTGCGTACCTCTTCTAGTTTTCCTTCAATTTCCAAGATGCGTTGCGGAACATGTATGTTGGTAATATGCACCCTAGACCCCGCTTCATCTAAAGCATCAATAGCTTTATCTGGAAGAAATCGATCGGTCATATAACGGTTTGTGAGCTTTACACAGGCCTCCAAGGCATCTTCGGTATAAGAAACATTGTGGTGTGATTCGTATTTATCACGGATATTATGTAAAATTTCAATCGTTTCTTCAACCGAAGTAGGCTCTACCAATACTTTTTGAAACCTTCTTTCCAGGGCGCCATCTTTTTCGATATATTGTCGATACTCGTCTAGTGTAGTGGCTCCAATACATTGAATTTCTCCTCGAGCCAAAGCCGGTTTAAACATGTTTGAGGCATCTAGGGAGCCAGTAGCACCCCCTGCACCTACAATAGTATGGATTTCATCAATGAAGAGAATGATATCGTCATTTTTCTCGAGTTCGTTCATTACGGCCTTCATGCGCTCCTCGAATTGACCTCGGTATTTAGTACCAGCAACCAAGCTGGCTAAATCTAAGGTAACGACTCTCTTGTCATACAAAATCCGGGATACTTTTCTCTGGATAATGCGCAGTGCCAAACCTTCCGCGATAGCCGATTTACCCACTCCCGGTTCGCCAATTAACAACGGGTTGTTTTTCTTTCTTCGACTTAAAATTTGGGATACTCTTTGTATTTCCTTTTCCCTTCCAACAACTGGATCCAATTTTCCTTCTTCCGCAAGAGCGGTTAAATCCCTTCCGAAATTATCCAAAACAGGCGTTTTCGATTTTTTTCCGCTTTTTGCAGCACTGGAACTGGAGAATAAATTGTCTTTGTCTCCTTCAGTGGGGTTGTCGTCGTCATCGCTTGAGAACGATTCGGCCGTAGGTTCTATAAAATCTTTGTCTTTTGTGATCATTTGTTTGAATTCATCTTTTACCCCATCATAATCTACTTTCATTTTATGAAGTAGCTTGGTGGTAGGGTCATTTTCATTTCTTAGAATACACAATAATAAATGTGCGGTATTGATAGAATTGCTTTGAAAAAGCTTGGCCTCCAAAAAAGTGGTTTTAAGGGCTCTCTCAGCTTGTCTTGTTAAATGTAGGTTTTTTTTATCATTGGTATTGCTGGTAGCGTTAGGGTTTGCCGGACTTAGAATTTCAACCTTTCTTCTTAATTGGTTTAAGTCTACATCCAACGAATTGAGTATGGTCACGGCTTTACCGCTTCCATCCCTTAACAAGCCCAGCATAAGATGTTCGGTACCAATAAAATCATGCCCCAGGCGTAGCGCTTCTTCTTTACTATACGCAATAACATCTTTAACTCTTGGTGAAAAATTATCATCCATAAAAACAGTCTCCTTCTAAAATAAATGTGATTTGTATGTTCTTATAAGGCAAATTCTGTGCCTAATAATATGAATCTTAGTAAAAGGAAGGAATTTCCTTTAAAAATCAAAGACTAAAATACGATAGTTATTAACGGATTCCAAGTTTAATTTTGTTAATAAATTCGTGAATAAACCCTTGTCAAATAACTGTTAAAACCTCCAAATTAATGTATCTTGCTTACTTAGTTTAACCCATATAAATATTAGCTAAATACTTATGGCTGAAGGCGAAAAATTAATACCGATTAATATTGAAGATGAAATGAAATCGGCTTACATCGATTATTCGATGTCAGTCATTGTGTCACGTGCTTTACCCGATGTGCGGGACGGAATGAAACCCGTTCATAGGCGAGTGCTTTTTGGAATGCACGAATTGGGGGTGAGGGCTAGTAGTTCCTACAAGAAATCGGCAAGGATCGTAGGTGAGGTACTAGGAAAATACCACCCGCATGGAGATACCTCTGTGTACGATGCTATGGTGCGTATGGCACAAGAATGGAGTTTACGCTATATGTTAGTAGATGGGCAAGGAAACTTTGGTTCCATCGATGGGGATAGCCCTGCGGCAATGCGTTATACGGAGGCCAGAATGCAAAAAATTTCAGAAGAAATGCTGGCCGATATCGATAAAGAAACAGTAGATCATCAGTTAAATTTCGATGACACCCTGCAAGAACCCACCGTACTTCCTACTAAAGTACCAGGTTTATTGGTGAATGGAGCGTCTGGTATTGCTGTGGGTATGGCGACCAATATGCCACCTCATAACCTTACGGAGGTTGTTGATGGTACAATTGCCTACATTGATGATAATGATATTGATATTGATGGCCTAATGCAGCACGTAAAGGCTCCCGATTTCCCTACCGGTGGGATTATATATGGTTATGAAGGCGTTCGGGAGGCATTCCATACCGGAAGAGGTCGTGTGGTCATGCGTGGGAAGGCCTATTTTGAAGAAGTTCAAGGTAGGGAGTGCATTATTGTCACTGAAATTCCTTACCAAGTCAATAAGGCAGATATGATTAAAAAGACTGCCGATTTGGTCAATGAAAAGAAAATTGAAGGAATTTCCAATATCCGTGACGAATCCGACAGAAAAGGGATGCGTATTGTGTATATTCTTAAAAGAGATGCGATCCCTAATATTGTTCTCAATATGCTTTACAAGTTTACACCACTTCAGTCTAGCTTTAGTGTAAACAATATTGCTTTGGTGAACGGTCGTCCTCAAATGTTGAATTTGAAGGATCTTATACATTACTTTGTTGAACATCGCCATGAAGTGGTGACCCGTAGAACCCAGTATTTACTTCGCAAAGCGGAAGAACGGGCCCATATCCTGGAAGGGTTAATTATTGCTTCCGATAATATCGATGAAGTTATTGCCTTAATCCGGGCGTCTGCCAACGCAGAAGAAGCTCGCGAAAAATTGATTGAACGCTTCAAGCTTTCAGAAATACAAGCGAAAGCAATTGTAGAGATGCGCTTACGCCAATTAACGGGTCTAGAGCAAGATAAATTACGCAGTGAGTATGATGAGTTGATGAAGACCATCGAAGACTATAAAGATATTTTGGCGAAGAAAGAGCGTAGGATGGCCATTATTAAAGAAGAACTTATTGAAATTCGTGATAAGTTTGGTGATGAACGTCGTTCACAAATTGAATATGCGGGTGGCGATGTAAGCATTACCGATTTAATCCCTGATGAAAAAGTGGTCATTACCATTTCGCACGCGGGTTATATTAAAAGAACTTCCCTTACGGAATACAAAACCCAAAATAGGGGTGGGGTAGGTCAAAAAGCTTCTGCCACTCGAAATGAGGATTTCCTGGAACACCTTTTTGTAGGTACCAACCACCAGTATATGCTGTTCTTTACCCAAAAGGGAAAATGTTTTTGGATGCGGGTATTTGAGATTCCTGAAGGAAGTAGAACCTCCAAAGGTAGGGCTATTCAGAATTTGATCAATATTGAACAGGATGATAAGGTAAAAGCTTTTATTTGTACTCAAGACTTAAAAGATGAAGACTATATCAATAGTAACTTTGTCATCATGGCCACTAAAAAGGGACAAGTGAAGAAGACCCCATTGGAGCAATATTCAAGGCCAAGAACCAATGGAATTAATGCCATTACCATTAAAGATGGTGACGAACTGCTGGAGGCAAAACTTACCACAGGGGATAGTCAAGTGATGCTGGCTGTGAAGTCTGGTAAAGCCATTCGTTTTGAAGAAGAGAAAACCCGACCTATGGGTCGAAATGCTTCGGGCGTTCGAGGAATAACCCTTGCAAATGATGAAGATGAAGTGATTGGAATGGTGACTATCGACAATCCACAAGAAGAAACTGTGCTCGTTGTTTCTGAAAATGGGTACGGAAAAAGAACTTACATTGATGATCCTGAAGATGGTGAAGCTGTCTATAGAATTACCAATCGCGGCGGAAAAGGGGTGAAAACTATTTCTGTTACGGAAAAAACCGGTAATTTAGTAGCTATTAAAACCGTCACGGATAATGATGATTTAATGATTATCAATAAATCGGGTATTGCCATTAGAATGGGAATGGAAGATTTACGGGTCATGGGCCGTGCTACTCAAGGGGTAAGACTTATTAGGGTGCGTGATGATGATTCCATTGCTGCCGTTGCAAAAGTGATGCATGATGAGGATGATGTAGAAGATTTAGAAGATGGCACACCTCTTGATACAACAGAAATGCAAAACCGATAATAACGAATAATAACAAACAATTTTTACAATGAAAAAATATTTTATGATGGCAGGTCTTTTAGTGGTTTCTGCCATTGCCTTTTCGCAAAGCAAAGAAATTAAAAAGGCAGACAGAGCACTGTCTAAAGGCGATTTGATTGAAGCGATGGATTACATTAAACAAGCTGAGCCACTTATAAGTGCTAGTGACAAAGATGAAAAAGCAAATTTTTACTTAACGAAGGGCAAAATCTACTTAGCGGATGCAGGTAAAGATTTTGGAAAAATGAAAACTGCTGCAGAGTCTTTGTTAAAAGCCAAAGAGTTGGGTGTATCTGGAAAAATGGAAGAAGACTTCAATAATGCTAAGCAAAACCTCCGTGTAGCGCTAGTAAATAGTGCTATTGAAGATCAAAATGCGAATAATTATGCTATTGCTGCTGATAAATTGTATTTAAGCTATTCAGTAAATAAAAAAGATACATCAGATCTATATTACGCAGCTGGAAATGCGGTAAATGCTAAAAATTTCGATAAAGCCCTAGAGTATTATAAAACGCTCATGAATATTGGGTATACTGGTATTAAAAAAGAGTTTGTAGCTACCAACCTGGAAACGGGTGAAGTAGAGCCATTTTATGATGAGGCAGAAAGAAACAATGCATTAATGACGGGCAGCTACACCAAACCTGAGGAAAGAATGTCCGAGTCTGTTCAAGGGGATATCCTTCAAAAAATAACTTTAATATACATTAGTCAAGGAAAAACCGAAGAGGCTAAAGAACTTATGGACAAAGCAAGAGCTGCGAATCCAGATGATGTAAGTTTAATGCGAGCTGATGCCGATCTTGCTTACAAGGTAGGGGATATGGCCCGTTACGATAAATTGATGAACGAAATTGTAAAAACCGATCCTAATAATCCAGAGCTTTATTATAATTTGGGTGTAGGTGCCGCTAAATTGGGCGAAAATGAAAAGGCCATAAATTATTACAACAAAGCTCTGGAATTGAAGCCAGATTATGGCTATGCTCATATTAACATCGCTGCTATTATGCTTCAAGAAGAAGGTAAGATTGTTGAGGAAATGAATAGTTTAGGAAATTCTGCGGCAGACAATCGTAAGTATGACGAGCTTAAGGAAAAGCGTAAAAAATTGTATCAAGATGTTGTTCCTCACTTAGAGACTGCTGTAAAACAATATGATACCAACGTTGAACTAGTAAGAACGCTTATGAATATTTACAGTCAGCTTGGAGAAGATGCCAAGTTTAAAGAAATGAAAGCAAAACTAGAGACTCTGGAAGGTAAGTAGTTTTCACAAATAAATCTTTTACAGAAAAGCTCCCATTAGGGAGCTTTTTCTATTTAAATAATTTTCTTAATCACACGTAGTTTATGTGTATGGGTATTCTTTTCTACATTAAATATTCCCGAGTGATCAATACGATCAATCCTTACTTTCCCGTGCGCATGGATTATGTAGTGGTCCTCCATGATAATCCCTACATGGATAATATGACCTTCAGCATTGTCAAAGAACGCTAAGTCACCAGGTTCACTCTCTTCAATAAAGCTTAAGGCTTCTCCTTGGGTAGCCTGCTCGCTGGCATCCCTTTTTAACATGTGTCCGTTTAACTTATAAACCATTTGTGTAAATCCACTACAATCAATTCCAAAAGGGGTTTTTCCACCCCACATATAGGGAGCGTTCAAATACAATAAAGCGGTATCAACCAATTGTTTTTTTGGGTGTTGACCGGATATTTGATGTCCTTCAAAAGTATGGCCTAACGGGTTGCAGTTACTCACTACACTCCCCATGGGAATTGAAATAAGTAGGTTTTCTTCAGAGGTGACAAAATCGATCAAATCGGAAGTATATACGGGTTTCTTTTCCTGAAGTAATTGGTAAGTAGTTACATCTACTTCCATGAACTGTTTATTATCAACCCACCCCTCATAATGATCATCGTCCAAACGAATACGGCTCCATTTTTTTCGTTGTTCCAAAAGCTTGAAACTTTCCCCATAAAGTGCTTGGGTGACCATTTCGGAAGTATCTGCTGCCTCTAAACGAACAGGAACAATGCTTAAGTGGAAGATGCCGTATTTCATTAAAGGATGCTAAAAAAAGAATTAAGGCCTTTCAATTACCATGGCTGAAGCACCTCCGCCGCCATTGCAAATAGCAGCCGCTCCTAACTTTGCATTATTTTGTTGTAAAACACTAAGCAGGGTGATTAATATCCTAACTCCGCTACATCCTAGCGGGTGCCCTAAGGAAACAGCACCACCATTTACATTCACTTTGGTATCTTCCAATCCAAGAATTTTCATGTTGGCCAATCCTACGACTGAAAAGGCTTCATTAAATTCAAAATAGTCTACGTCTTCAATTCCCACACCGGCCTTATTCAACGCCTTTGGAAGTGCTTTAGCTGGTGCGGTAGTAAACCATTTTGGTTCCTGGGCTGCATCGGCATACCCTTTTATATAAGCGAGTGGGGCAAGCCCTAGCTCTTGTGCTTTTTCTTCACTCATTAAAATCATGGCGCCCGCTCCATCGTTAATGGTGGAAGCATTGGCTGCGGTTACGGTTCCATCTTTGGTAAAAGCAGGACGCAAAGCAGGTATTTTTTCTAGTTTTACATTCTTGAATTCTTCGTCTTCTGAAACGATTACAGGCTCTCCTCTTCTTTGCGGAACACTTACGGGTACTACTTCGTCTTTAAATTTACCCTCTTTCCAAGCTTCTGCAGAGCGGGTATAGGACTGAATGGCGAATGCATCTTGTTCTTCTCTTGAAAAGCTATATTCTGTGGCACACGCATCTGCGCAAACCCCCATGGCATTTTGATCGTAAGCATCTACTAAACCATCTTTCTGCATTCCATCAACAAGAGTGGCAGGACCAAATTTTTGTCCGTTGCGCATATCTACATAATGTGGTATGTTACTCATGCTTTCCATACCGCCTGCTACAACAACATCGGCATCTCCCAACGCAATGGCTTGAGCGGCATGCATGACAGCTTTCATTCCAGAGGAGCAAACTTTATTTACGGTAGTACAAGGAACTGTATCGGGAATTCCAGCACCCAAAGCTGCTTGTCTTGCAGGAGCTTGACCCACACCGGCTTGCACTACGTTTCCCATAAATACTTCAGAAACCTGTGCAGGGTCCAAATTTATCTTCTGTAAGGCGCCTTCAATCGCAATACTGCCTAATTTTGAGGCCGAAAGGGAAGAAAGGCTTCCCATAAAACTTCCTATAGGGGTTCTTGCTGAAGAGACTATCACTACTTTTTTGCTCATAAGATGAATTTTTTGATCGTTTTTTATCGTAGCACAAAATTACAATTTAAAAACGAAATATCCTTGTTGCGGCTAGGGAAGCTTGGGATAAATGAAAGCTTATTCATACCTTTACTTTTCTATTCATATCTATGAAGAACATTTTTGTTTTTTTCACCCGAAATCAGTCACTTATCTATAAAGTGTTTTTATATGTAGTGGCTACCGTTTTGGTTATTTACTTACTCCCCAAGGGAGGGCAGTTCAAATATAACTTTCAGAAAGGAAAGCCTTGGCAATATGAAAATTTATACGCTCCTTTTAACTTTACCATCAAAAAAGATAAAGAGAGCCTTGAAAAAGAACGGGAAAATGTAAGGGCTACGGCCACTCCTTATTTTGATGTGGAGCCCGACATCGCATACGATGCCTTCGAATCGTTTTCTAACCTTGTTCAAAAAAATTATGTTGATAGTCTTTATACTACTTCAAGGTCTATTACCAAGGAAATAGGTCTTAATATCGTAAATGCAGCTTATCAAAAAGGGGTTTTAAAAGGGACGCATCCTTTTAACTCAGAACAGCTTATTTATCTAAAAAATGGAAATGAAGTAAACGAGGCCGTATTTTCCCAACTTTTTAAAAAGGAGCAATTATCAAAAACTATTGTAGCCCGCACCGAGAGCTATCCCGATATCCGACCTTTACTGAATCAATTGCTTTCAACCGTGATTGTCCCCAATGTGACCTATAATTCGCGTCTTACAGAGGCTTCTATAAAGGAAGCTATGGAGGAAATTAACCCTAACAAAGGGATTATTGAAAAGGGTTCCCGGATTATTGCGAAAGGGGAAGTGGTAGAAGGAAACAAGTTCCAGATTCTTAACTCCTTAAAAGAGGAGTTTCAATCTCAGGTTTGGAGCCAAAACAACTATTATTGGCTTATTCTGGGCTATTCCATGCTGGTTTCCTTAGTGTTTATCATGCTATTTCTTTTCCTTTGGAAATACCGGCCCGAGATTTATGAAAATAACACCAAGGTTAGCTTTATTTTTTTCAATATCATTGTAATGGTGTTTATCACCACTTTAGTGGTGAAATACGATTCTTCTTATGTATACATGATTCCGTTGTGTATTTTACCGATTATTCTGAAGAGTTTTTTTGATGCCCGATTAGGGCTATTCTCGCATGTACTCACCATTTTGTTGCTAGGATTTATAGTTCCGAATAGTTTTGAATTTATGTTTTTGCAAATTATAGCCGGAATCGTCACTATTCTTACGGTTTCTGAATTGTACAAACGTGCCAATCTCTTTATTTCCGTAGGTCAAATTACGTTTATTTATATCTTGGGTTATTTTGCTTTTTATATCATTCAGGAAGGGAATATAAGTCAGATTGAACTTCAAAACTTCCTCTATTTTGTCATATGTGGTTTGGTAACACTTTTTGCTTTTCCATTGATTTATATGTATGAAAAAATCTTCGGATTGGTTTCTGAAGTGTCTTTATTGGAATTGAGCAATACAAATTCCGGTCTCCTGAAAGAGCTATCCAATAAAGCCCCGGGAACATTCCACCATTCGTTAAATGTGGCCAATTTATCTGAAGCTGCAGCTAATGAAATTGGAGCAAATTCTATGTTGGTGAGGGTAGGGGCCTTGTATCATGATATTGGCAAAATGTTGAATCCTACAAGTTTTTCAGAAAATCAAACCAATTTGATCAATACTTTAGACGAGCTCGAACCCAAGGAGAGTGCTAAAATTATCATTGACCATGTAATTAAAGGTATTGAAATTGCCAGAAAACATAAACTTCCAGAACGTGTAATTGACTTTATTCGTACCCATCACGGTACGAATCTAGTATATTATTTCTATAAAAAGGAGGAAGAAGTGCAAGGGGAAGCCAAAGAAAAAGATTTTCGATACCCTGGACCTAAACCTTTTTCAAAGGAAACGGCGATTCTCATGATGGCCGATAGTGTAGAGGCTGCCAGTAAAAGCTTAAAGGAACCCACCTCTTCCAAAATAGATGCGTTTGTGGAGAATATCGTAAACAATCACATGGAAAATGGGCAATTTATAAATGCCAACATTACTTTCAAGGAAATTGAGGTTATTAAAAAAGTACTCAAGAAAAAACTCAATAACATCTATCATTTACGGGTGGAATATCCAGAATAACAATAGGGTATAAAAAAAACATAAAAAACGTTTCTATTTTTTTGTGTTATTGGATAGATAAAATTACATTTGCATCCGCATTTGAGAAAATGTGAGTTCTTATACAGGAGAGGTGGCAGAGTGGTAATGCAGCAGATTGCTAATCTGTGAACGCGTAAGTGTTCCCCGAGTTCGAGTCTCGGTCTCTCCGCAATATATGTGAAAATTCATACAGCATCGCTGTTTCACGGGGTGTAGCGTAGCCCGGTTATCGCGCCTGCTTTGGG